>Ga0268255_10000052_pt1 | contig 105065 bp, 82 predicted proteins | sample AgamicOrMarz_FD_200256 | JGI IMG/M metagenome (GOLD analysis project Ga0268255, IMG submission 200256) | Agave microbial communities from Guanajuato, Mexico - Or.Ma.rz (v2) (version 3) | ecosystem: Host-associated > Plants > Phyllosphere > Phylloplane/Leaf | place: Guanajuato, Mexico...
CCTGGAGCATTGCGCAACGAGAGGCCTGGCTAAGCGAATTGGACCCCATGGCGCCGGCGCAGTTGATGGTACGCCTGGTTGAGAACAGCGAGGGTGAATGGGAAGAGGCTGAGCGGGTGTTTTTGGTTGCAGACCTTTGGCCGAATGTGCCGGGCGGGGGTTGAGCTGAGTGTCGGCCTGACAGACGACCTCTCTCCCCCGGTCGTATTCCCCACAATAGGCAGGCTCTAAGGCCACCTTCAAAACAGACCCAGTGAACCCAGACAACTTTAGCTCTATGATCCCAACGCCCCTCCCAAGAACCGAGCCCCCATGTATCCCTCGCTCACCACGCTGGCCCCCTGCAACCTCGACACCCTGCTAAGCAGCCTGCACCCCATCGCAACGCTGCTCGACACCCTGACGGACGTCGTGTTCTTCATCAAGGACAGTCAGGCCCGCTACGCCTTCGTCAACCAGACCCTGGCCCGACGCTGCGGCTTCAAGCACAGCGCCGACCTGCTGGGCCTGACCGCCGAGCAGGTGTTCCCTGAACGCTTCGGCCCGCTCTACACCGAACAGGACCGCCGCGTGCTGTCCAGCGGCCGGGAACTGGCCGACCAGCTCGAATTGCACCTGTACTATGGCAACCAACCGGTGTGGTGCCTGACCCACAAACTGGCCCTGCGCGACGCCGAAGGCCGGATCGTCGGCCTGGCCGGCATTTCCCGGGACCTGCAGTTGCCGCAATCGGGCCATCCTGCGTTTCAGAAACTGGCGGCGGTGGATGCCTACATCAAACAGCACTTTGCCCAGCCCATCAGCCTCGCCGAGCTGACCGCGATTGCCGGGTTGTCGGTGGCGCAGTTGGAGCGGCATTGCAAGCGGATATTCCAGCTCACCCCGCGGCAAATGATTCACAAGGCGCGCCTGGAAGAAGCGTCGCGGTTGTTACTGGACAAAGACCTGCCGATCACCGAAATCGCCTTGCGCTGCGGTTACACCGACCACAGCGCCTTCAGCCGTCAATTCCGAGCCCTGACCAGCCTGTCGCCGAGCCAATATCGCGAGAATCAGCGTTAAGGTGTTCCCCAATGGGGCATCAGGCTCCGTCGTTGCTCCCATCTGTAACACCATGGGCACCTGCCGCATCCCGACTCAACAAGCCCGCCTTCCAAGCCACGTCTCTAAATCAAAGCCTTCGCCCTCATTTCCCGCACATTCCATAAACAGGCACGCGGATTGCTTTATTTAATATCGTATACGAAATCCTCAATACGATATCTCACCGCATTTATTCGACAGCGAGGCATTTATGAAAAACCCAGCACTGGCCGTAGCCCTCAGCGTTGTCCTCACCCCGCTTTTCATCGCCCCGGCCCAGGCCGACAAACTCGAGGACATCATCGGCTCCGGCAAGCTGCGGTGCGCCGTGACCCTGGACTTCCCGCCCATGGGTTTTCGCGATGAAAGCAACAAGCCGGCAGGCTTCGATGTGGATTACTGCCACGACCTGGCAAAAGTCCTCGGCGTAGACGCCGAAGTGGTGGAAACGCCCTTCCCCGACCGAATCCCGGCGCTGATCTCCGGTCGCGCCGATGTGATCGTGGCGTCCACCTCGGACACCCTGGAGCGGGCCAAGACCGTCGGCCTGACCGTGCCGTACTTCGCCTTCCAGATGGTGGTGCTGACTCGCGACAACACCGGCATCAACAGCTACGCCGATCTCAAGGGCAAGGCCCTGGGCAATACCAGCGGCACCTATGAAGCCATCGCCCTGGAAAAAGACCAGAAGAGCTGGGGCAGCGGCAGTTTCCGCGCCTACCAGTCGCAGAACGACACGCTGCTGGCCGTCGCCCAGGGGCACATCGATGCGACGGTGGTGACCAACACCGTGGCCGCCGCCACGATCAAGTCGGGCAAATACAAGAACCTGAAAATCGCCGGTGACGCGCCCTATGTCATCGACTACGTGTCACTCGGCGCCAAGCGCAGCGAGTACGGGCTGACCAACTACCTCAACCTGTTCGTCAACCAGCAGGTGCGCACCGGCCGGTACAAGGAGCTGTTCGTCAAATGGGTCGGCACCGAGATTCCGCCGACCAACCTGACCGTGCCCCAGGTCTACTACTGAGGATCGCGGCATGCCGAGCACGCCTATCCGCGTCAACGGTCGCAGCCTGGTGGCGGGTGCCGCCGAGGGCGCCCTGCTGTTCGCCGATGTGGGCCTGAGTTTCTGGGGCGGCGTCGATCCGGTCAGTGGCGAAGTCATCGACCGGCACCACCCACTGAGCGGCGAACGCCTGGCCGGGCGCGTGTTGGCGATTCCCAGCGGACGCGGCTCGTGCACCGGCAGCAGCGTGTTGATGGAGCTGATCAGCAACGGCCACGCGCCGGCCGCCCTGGTGCTGGCCGAAGCTGATGAGATCCTGACCCTGGGCGTGCTGGTGGCCGAGGTGATTTTCCAGCGCTCCCTGCCGGTGTTGTGCGTGGGCCACGCGGCGTTCGATAAACTGCGCGGCCAGGGTTTTGTCCGCTTGGAGGGCGAGCGCCTGACACTGTCCGGGCGGCGCCCCAATGATCATTGGCAAGCTGGCGATGCGCCATTGCAAGCGCCCTCACCCTCAACCCTTTGCCTCACCGAACAGGACCGGGCGCTGCTCGACGGCGCCCATGGCAAGGCCGCCCAGGTGGCAATGCAGATCGTGCTGCGCATGGCCGACCTCCAGGGCGCCACGCAACTGTTGGACGTGACCCAGGCCCACATCGACGGCTGCATCTACACCGGCCCGGCCAGCCTGCGCTTCGCCGAACAACTGGTGCAATGGGGTGCGAAGGTCCGCGTGCCGACTACCTTGAATGCCATCTCCGTGGACCAGCGTCGCTGGCGCGAACTGGGCGTCGATCCGGCCCTGGGCGAACCGGCCAGCGCCCTGGGCGATGCCTACATGGCGATGGGCGCGCAGATGAGCTTCACCTGCGCGCCCTATCTGCTGGACAGCGCGCCCAAGGCCGGCGAGCAGATCGTCTGGGCCGAATCCAATGCGGTCGTCTACGCCAACAGCGTGCTCGGTGCGCGCACGCAGAAGTATCCGGATTTCCTCGACATCTGCATTGCGCTGTGCGGACGCGCGCCACTGAGTGGCTGCCACCTCGACGAACAGCGCAAGGCCGGGCTGATCATCGAAGTGCCGGCGTTGGGCCCCGTGGACGACAGTTTCTACCCGTTGCTGGGCTATCACATCGGCAGCCTCACGGGCCGACGCATCCCACTGATCCGCGGCCTGGAACACGCCGCCCCGACGCTGGATGATCTGAAAGCGTTCGGCGCTGCCTTCGCCACCACCAGCGCCGCACCGTTGTTTCACATCGCTGGAGTGACACCGGAAGCCCTCGACCCGGCCAATATGCTGGACGCCGACACTCCGCTGGCGGCGCAAACCGTCAGCGTCGGCGGCCTGCTTGCCAGCTGGCGCGAGCTCAACAGCGCCCGGGACAAACGGGTGGACGTGGTCTCCCTGGGCAACCCGCATTTTTCCCTCAGCGAGTTCGCCAGCCTGGCGACGCTGTGCGAGGGCCGGACCAAACACCCGGACGTGGTGCTGGCGATCACCTGCGGCCGTGCGGTGCTGGAACAGGCGCGCCAGGCCGGGTACCTGAACGCCATCGAGGCGTTCGGTGCGCTTCTGGTCACCGACACCTGCTGGTGCATGGTCGGCGAACCGGTGATCCCGCCGCAGGCCACGACGCTGATGACCAATTCCGGCAAATACGCCCATTACGCGCCGGGCCTGGTGGGGCGCGGCGTGCATTTCGCCAGCCTGGCCGACTGCGTCGAGGCCGCGTGCACCGCCGAGGCCAGCGGCCAGCCACCGACCTGGCTACAACCGAGGACGCCTGCCCATGTTTGACTACAGCTTCCAATGGCGCCCGGCCCTGCGCGCCCTGCCGGACATGCTCGCCGGCGCCTGGGTGACGTTCGAGACGGCCGCCCTGTCGATGATCTTCGGCGTGCTGATCGCCCTGGTGCTGACGGTGATGCGCCAGGCGCGCAACCCGTTGCTGCGCGGCGTGGGCAATGGCTGGGTATCGATCGCTCGTAACACACCTTCGCTGTTCCAGATCTACATCCTCTACTTCGGCCTCGGTTCCTTGGGGTTGCACGTCAGCTCGTGGCTCGCGTTGCTGGCGGGCATCACCTTCAACAACGCCGGTTACCTGGCGGAAAACTTTCGCGGCGGCCTCAAGGCCGTGCCCGGCACGCAGATGCGCGCCGCCCGTTCCTTGGGCATGAGCGCGTCCCAGGCGTACCGGATGATCATCGTCCCGCAGTTGTTACGCATCGTCTTCTACCCGCTGACCAACCAGATGGTCTGGGCGGTGCTGATGACGTCCCTGGGGGTGGTGGTCGGCCTGAACAACGACCTCACCGGGGTCACCCAGGAATACAACGTCAAGACCTTCCGCACCTTCGAATACTTCGCCCTCGCGGCGGCGCTGTATTACCTGATCGCCAAGCTGATCGTCGGGCTGGCCCGGCTGTTGTCCTGGCGGCTTTTTCGTTACTGAAGGCATCGCTATCGAAGTTTTGTTATTGAGGGCTCGTCATGTTTGCCACAAGCCTCACCGTCAACGACCTGTTGTTCCTGCTCGAAGGAGCCTGGGTCACGCTGCAACTGACCGCGTGGTCGATCCTGCTGGGGACCCTGGCCGGGTTGCTCTTCGGTCTGTTGCGGGCACTGTTGCCACGGGCGACCTTGCCGCTGGCCTGGGTACTGGACGTGTTTCGCAGCGTGCCGCTGCTGATCCAGTTCGTGCTGTTCAATTCCTTGAAGAGCATCGCCGGCCTGAACATCAGCGCCTTCACCGTTGGCTGCATCGTGTTGGGGATCTACGCCGCCGCGTATTTCACCGAAATCGTCCGTGGCGGTGTCCTCGCCGTGCCCTTGAGCACCCGCCGGGCCAGCCGCTCCCTGGGCCTGAGCTACTTGCAGGACCTGCGTTTCATCGTCCTGCCGATTGCCACGCGGGTGGCCTTTCCCGGCTGGCTGAATCTGGTGCTCGGCGTGATGAAAGACACGGCGCTGGTGATGTGGATCGGCATCGTCGAATTGCTGCGCGCTTCACAAACCATCGTGACCCGCATCCAGGAACCGCTCCTGGTGCTGTGCATCGCGGGCCTCATCTACTACGTCATGAGCCTGGTGGTCGCCCGCCTCGGCGCACGTCTGGAAACAAGGTGGCAGGAAAATGATTGAGATCGAAAACGTGCATAAATCCTTCGGCGACCTGGAAGTGGTCAAGGGCGTGAGCCTGACCGTGGACAAGGGCGAAGTGGTGTCGATCATCGGCGGCTCCGGTTCGGGCAAATCGACGCTGCTGATGTGCATCAACGGCCTGGAGCCGATCCAGCAAGGCAGCATCCGCGTGGACGGCGTCGAGGTCCACGACCGGGCCACCGACCTCAATCACTTGCGGCAGAAAATCGGCATCGTCTTCCAGCAGTGGAACGCCTTTCCGCACCTGACGGTGCTGGAAAACGTGATGCTGGCGCCACGCAAGGTCTTGGGCAAAAGCAAGCAGGACGCCGAGGCCCTGGCGGTGCGTCAGCTCGAACACGTCGGCCTGGGAGACAAGCTCAAGGCTTTTCCCAGCAAGCTTTCCGGCGGCCAGCAACAGCGCATGGCGATTGCCCGGGCGCTGGCGATGTCGCCGGACTACATGCTGTTCGACGAAGCCACCTCGGCCCTCGACCCGCAGCTGGTAGGCGAAGTGCTGGACACCATGCGCATGCTCGCCGAAGACGGCATGACCATGGTGCTGGTGACCCACGAAATCCGCTTCGCCCGGGACGTGTCCGACCGCGTGGCGTTCTTTTGCAATGGCCGGGTGCATGAGATCGGACCGCCAGAGCAGGTGATTGGCAATCCCGTGCAGCCGGAGACGGCGGCGTTTCTCAGGTCGGTGAAATAACTGATGGCCCTATCGCGAGCAGGCTCGCTCCCACAGGGGATATGTGTCGCCGGACCCTGTGGGAGCGAGCCTGCTCGCGATAGGGCCCCAAAGAACAACACAAGGAGCACCCCATGCGCTCATCAAAAATCATCCACATCGTCAGTTGCCACGCCGAAGGCGAAGTCGGCGATGTGATCGTCGGCGGCGTCGCCCCACCGCCCGGGGCCACGGTGTGGGAGCAATCTCGCTGGATCGCCCGCGACCAGACTCTGCGCAACTTCGTGCTCAACGAACCCCGTGGCGGTGTGTTCCGTCACGTCAACCTGCTGGTGCCGGCCAAGGATCCGCGAGCGCAGATGGCCTGGATCATCATGGAGCCGGCTGATACGCCGCCAATGTCCGGTTCCAACTCGCTGTGCGTGGCGACCGTGCTGCTGGACAGCGGCATCCTGCCGATGACCGAGCCCCAGACCCACCTAGTGTTGGAAGCGCCGGGCGGGCTGATCGAAGCCGTGGCCGACTGCCGCGACGGCAAGGTGCAACGAGTAGAGATCAAGAACGTGCCGTCCTTCGCCGACCGCCTCGACGCCTGGATCGAAGTCGAAGGCCTGGGCTCGTTGCAGGTGGACACGGCCTACGGCGGCGACAGTTTTGTCATCGCCGACGCCCAGCGCCTGGGATTTGCCATCTGCCCCGACGAAGCCGCCGACCTGGTGGCCGTCGGGTTGAAAATCACCCGGGCCGCCAACGAGCAATTGGGCTTTGTGCATCCGCTGAACCCGGACTGGTCGCACATCTCGTTCTGCCAGATCGCGGCGCCCGTCGTGCAGGAGAACGGCATTGCCACCGGTGCCAACGCCGTGGTGATCCAGCCCGGCAAGATCGACCGTTCCCCCACCGGCACCGGCTGCTCGGCGCGCATGGCCGTGTTGCACGCCAAGGGGCGGATGCAGGTGGGCGAACGCTTCATCGGACGTTCGATCATCGGCTCGGAATTTCATTGCCGAATCGACTCGCTGACCGAGCTGGCCGGACGCCCGGCGATTTATCCGTGCATCGCAGGCAGAGCGTGGATCACCGGCACCCACCAATTGCTGCTGGACCCGGCTGATCCCTGGCCGCAAGGCTATCGGCTCTCGGACACCTGGCCTGGGGCATGATCTTGAAATTTACACATCCCCCTGTGGCGAGGGAGCTTGCTCCCGCTGGGCTGCGCAGCAGCCCCATGGATTTACCTGACACCTCTATGGGGACCGCTTCGCGCTGGAGCGCCAGCCCGGCCCAGCGGGAGCAAGCTCCCTCGCCACGGGGAACTGCATTTTCATGAATATTTTCGTATACGAAATAATATCAACCGGAGGCAACCATGACTAAACGCATCAACTGGAGCGGCGTCTTCCCCGCCGTCACCACCCAATTCAACGATGACTTTTCCATCAACCTGGAAAAAACCCATCAGGTGATTTCCAACGTTATCCGTGACGGCGTCTCAGGCCTGGTGGTCTGCGGTTCGGTGGGGGAAAACACCTCGCTGAGCGCCGAAGAGAAGATCGCCGTCACCGAAGTCGCGGTGGACGCATCCCGTGGCCGGGTGCCGGTGATCTGCGGGGTGGCCGAGTTCACCAGCGTACAAGCGGCCAAGGTTGCCAACGCCGTGCGCAAGGTCGGCGTCGACGGGGTGATGCTGATGCCGGCGCTGGTCTACGGCTCCAAGCCGTTCGAAACCGCCGAGCACTTCCGCTACGTGGCCCGGCATGCCGACGTGCCGCTGATGGTCTACAACAACCCGCCGATCTACAAGAACGACGTGACCCCGGACATCCTGATTTCCCTGGCCGACTGCGACAACGTGGTGTGCTTCAAGGACTCGTCCGGCGACACCCGGCGCTTCATTGACGTGCGCAATGAAGTGGGTGATCGCTTCGTGCTGTTCGCCGGTCTTGACGACGTGGTGCTGGAAAGCCTCGCCGTCGGCGCCGAAGGCTGGGTGTCGGGCATGTCCAACGTGTTCCCCAAAGAAGGCGAGACCATCTTCCGCCTGGCCCGCGCCGGACGCTTTGCCGAAGCGATGCCGATCTACGAATGGCTGATGCCGATCCTGCACCTGGACGCCCGCGCCGACCTGGTGCAATGCATCAAGCTGTGCGAAGCCATCGCCGGCCGCGGCAGCGCCCTCACCCGCCCGCCGCGCCTGGCCTTGCCGGAAGAAGACCGGGCGTATGTAGAGCAGATCATGGCGAAGGCGATGGCGAACCGGCCGGTGTTGCCGGATGTGGGGCTGTAGGCTCGGTCCGGCAGCCGCTGACTGACGCAGAACCCATGTGGGAGCGAGCTTGCTCGCGAAGCGATGTTGAATGTGCCAGCGTCATCGCGAGCAGGCTCGCTCCCACACTGGATTGTGGAACACGCAACATCCTCAGGCATCCCCAATCCCTGTGGGAGCGAGCCTGCTCGCGATAGCATCAGCTCGGTTGAAACCGGTGTCGGCCCCTCAAAGCGCGCGCCCCCGAGCAGCAGACAGTGTCCCATCGCGCCCGTAGATATCCGGGATATACACCGCCTGGCCCTGGTTGTCCGCTTGCACGGTCCAGTAGCCCAACAGGATCGGCACGGGTTTGGCCAGCCTGAATTCATGGGTCGATTCGGACGCCAGCAGTGTGTCGGTGCGCGCCCGTTCGGCCGGGCTCACCAGCAGGTCGCGCAGGTGCATGACCTGTTCGATCCGCACGCAACCCGAACTGAATGCTCGTGGCCCCTTGCTGAACAAGGCTTGGCTGGGCGTGTCATGCAGGTACACGGAGAACGGGTTGGGGAAACGGATCGCCATTTTGCCCAGCGGATTCTTCGGCCCGGGATCCTGACGTAGCATCAGATCGCCCGGGTGTTCCCAATCGATGTCCGCAGCGGTCAGTGGCAGGCCGTCCCGGTCGAGGATCCGCAGGTTCTGTCGGGCGAGAAACTCCGGATCGCGGCGGATCTCGGGCAGTTTGTCTTCGCGCATGATGGTCGGCGGGATGGTCCAGGTCGGGTTGAGAGTCAGGCGCGTGACCTGGGATTTGAGCAACGGCGTCTGCCGCTGCGCACGGCCCACCTGGGTGCGGGTTTGCCAGACCGGCGCGCCGCCCTGGTAAACCGTCAGTTGCGCCGCCGCCACGTTGACCAGGACGCTGTCGGGTTCCAGGTCCTGGGCCAGCCAGCGCATGCGCTCCAGGTTGATCCGCAACTGCTCGCGACGCATGGCCGGGCTGATGTTCAGCTCCGTGACGGTCCATGGCCCCACCACGCCATCGGCCTGTAGCGAATGCTGAAGTTGGAAACTCTTCATCGCCTCCACCAGCATCGGGCTGTAATGCTCGTCGGTCAGCGTCGGCGCCGCGCTCAGGTAGCCCTCGCTGAACAGGCGCTGGGCCAGGGCCGGCACCCGAGCATCCTGTTTGTCCGGTTGCAACAGCGGCCCGCCCGGCACCGGCTGCCAGTCGGATAAAGGTTGCTGTCGCAGGCTGGCATACAGGCTACGCAGGTTGCGATACAGCGGCAGCTGCGGCCGAGCCTGTTCAAAAGCTGCCGCCAGGTCATGCACACCCGGACCCGCGATCGCCAGCACCTCGGCCTGACGGTCACGAGGTTGAGGGTTGGCCTTCCACACCGGTTCCAGGCGATCCTGGGGCAAGTAACCGAAACGCAGCTCGTACAGGGCTTGCAGGTAGCGCTGGCTGATGGCGATGTCGATGCAATGAGCGGGTTGGGCGCTCCCCTCGGTCGGTAAGCTGTAGCGCGTCGGATCCAGCCCGTCATCGGCCAGTTGCTGCAACTGGGCTTTCAACGCGGTGAGTCGTTCGTCGTCCGACCAGATGTCCTGGCCTGCGTTTTGCTCATAGAACGCCTGCAAGTTGATCATCGTCGGAAAGTCGACGCCTGCCGCAACTTCCGGGCATGCGACCGATAATTGCGCCAACGTGGTTTGCACCAGTGCCGGGTCGCCCTCCTCGGCTGTCGCGACCAATGGCGCAGTGAGCAATAAAAGGCTCAGGTAACATGCGGACTTTTTGAACAACTGCTTTACTCCAATCCATGGCCGTCTCGTTGACGGGCAACTTTGCGACAGGTACGACCCGCCATCATGCAAACGAACGACACCGGACGGGATGCCGCTAACCAACACCACCGTAAGAATCTTTCATTCGTGCTGAGAGCTTTGCGCCAGTTCTGCCTGGTCATGACCGGGCTGGGTGCGGTATGCAGCCCGGCGCTGGCCGAAAAGGCCAATTCTCAGCTTCTTTACAACAGCCTCGCCCACGCGGCGCCGGAACTCAATCCCCAGGCGCTTAAAAGTGCCTTGAGCGCCATGCAGTGCGCGGTCGCCAATGGCGCGACCCAGGCCCGTCACCTCGCCGTGATCGACTACTCGCAACCGTCCACGGCCCGCAGGCTGTGGATCTTCGATCTGCGCCAGAAGAAACTGGTGCTGCGCGACCTGGTGGCCCACGGGCAGAAATCCGGGGAAAATTTCGCCACGCAGTTTTCCAATCGCCTGGGCAGCTACCAGTCCAGCCTGGGCCTGTTTCGCACCCAGGAAAGCTACCAGGGCACCCATGGCTATTCACTGCGTATGGACGGCCTGGAACCGGGCTTCAACGATCAGGCCCGGGACCGCGCCATCGTGATCCACGCCGCCGACTACGTGAACCCGTTGTGGAGCGCGCGCCAGGGCCGGATCGGGCGCAGCCAGGGTTGCCCGGCCGTGCGTCCCCAGGTGGCGCGTCAAGTCATCGACAAACTCAAGGGTGGCCAGTTCATGTTTTCCTGGTACCCGGACCCGGGCTGGCTCAAGCGCTCGGCCTATCTGAACTGTCGACCGCAGCAGGTGGCGAGCATTCTGGCTAGCAGTGGTGGCTAGAGTTGGGGGCAGAGTCGGTGCGTGGCTGCACTTCTCGGGGCCGCTTCGCGGCCCAACGGGGATAAATCCCCTCGCCACAGTGATTGCACCTGATCATCAGGATTGCACCTGATTGGGCAGTGGTTAAAATGCCGGCCTTTCGAATCGCCGGCCTTGCCTGATGAACCCTCAAGCCCTACACACCCTGCAGACTTATCTGCTGACAGCCCTGGCCTCCCCGCCGGAAGAAACCCGCCGCCTGTTTCACGGGCGCGGCCGTTGCTGGCCGGGGCTGGAGCAGATCACCGTCGACTGGCTGCAAGGCATTGTGCTGGTTTCGTTGTTCAAGGAACCGGAACCCGCGCAGTTGGACGAGCTGCTGTCGACTCTCCTCGCCGTCGTCACCTCAGACGTCTGGAAAAACAGCGGCGCCCACACACTTGCGGTGCAGCACCGCTACTTGGCCCAGAGCCTCACCCAATGGCTGGTGGGCGATCCCGTTGACGAATGGACCCTGACCGAAGGTGGCCTGCGCTACCGGATCGACCTGGGCAAGAAGCAGAACAACGGTCTGTTTCTCGACATGCGCTACGGTCGCGACTGGGTACGCACCCATGCCCAAGGTAAACGCGTGTTGAATCTGTTCGCCTACACCTGTGGCTTTTCGGTGGCGGCCATCGCCGGCGGTGCGCGGCATGTGGTCAACCTGGACATGTCCCGTGCCGCCCTGAGCCGAGGCCGCGACAACCATCGCCTGAACGGCCACGACCTGAGCCAGGTGAGCTTCCTCGGCCACGACCTGTTCAAGTCCTGGGGCAAGGTGATCAACAGCGGCCCCTATGATTTGGTGATCATCGACCCACCGACCTTTCAGAAAGGCAGTTTCCTGCTGACCAAGGACTACCAAAGGGTGCTGCGCCGGCTACCGGAACTGCTCGCCGAACACGGCACCGTCCTGGCTTGCAGCAATGACCCGGCCACCGGCCCGGACTTCCTGATCGAGGGCGTGACGCGCGAAGCACCGGGGCTGGCGTTCGTCCAGCGCCTGGAAAACCCAGCGGAATTCCCCGATGCCGATCCGGCATGCGGCCTCAAGGCATTGGTGTTCCAGACGACATAAGCGCCTTGCCCATTGTGATCAGGTATTGGCGACTGCTGGCGATTGCGGCCTGAGCGGCCACCATGGGCTCACCCTGTTCGCGGTCAGCCGATGCGCCAGCCGCTCGACTTCGCGGCTCTTGACCGAACGATAAATGGCCATGGTCCGCCGCAACTGGTCCTCGCTCAGCGTGACCGGTCGACCGGCCGCCCAATCCACATCCGCCACGCTTTCCAGCGTGACCCGGCGCCAGATGATCTGATCGCCTTGTGTGACCGACTCCAGGGCGCTGGGCAGGTCGGCGGCAGGTTGCGCCAGGTTATCCAGCAGCACCCGAGGCCAACGGGACGGATCGACGGGGTCGTTGAAGGCATCCACCAGGTCTTCTTCCACCGTGTCCCAGATGGCCAGGCCTTCAGGCCATTCATGGGACATCAACCCCAGGTAGGGCCGCCAGCTCAGTTCGCCGACGCGGGGCGCCTGATCATTGCCGTTGAAGCTGTCCTGAGCGTCGCTGAGCCAATCGATGAACGCTTGCATGGTGGTGGCTGCCCGGCGCTGCGCGGTCTCCGGGTAACGGATCCTCAGCACTTGGTTCCAGTATTCGTAGTGATCGCTGAGGAACCGAGCGAAAGGTACGCCTTGCTGATCCAGGCGAGCCCGCTGCACCGACTCGAAAGCGAGAAAGTGCAGCTCCAGCTCGGCGATGTCCGGTTGCTGCCTGTCGGCAACCCGGCCTTGCAGACGCGTGCGTAATTGGCCCAGCTGCTCATCGAAGTCCGGCAACAAGGGTGAAAGCTCGGCGTAGATATCGGGGAATCCGGTGTAGAACTGCAGGATGATCGCCGCCCGTTGACGATCCTGCAGAGATAATCCGCCGGGTGCCTGGGCGTCGGCGTCGCGGATCGTAGCGCTGAACCAGTCGATGAAACGCCGCCCGCCGGCATCGTCGCGAGCCACCTCCAGCACGGCCTGAAGTTCGGGGAAGATTTCCAGCCAGTCGTCGACGGTGTAGCGAAAGGCCTCGGCGTCCAGCGCTCGAAGGGCCTGGATCTGAGCGCTAGGCAGCGGGTTGTCGGCAATCCATAACCCTAGGGCAGTCTCGCTTGGCATCGCGCCAAGTGCCGGCAGCAGATCATCCTGGATATGGGTGATGCGGTTACCCTTCAGGTCCAGGAAGATCGGCTCGGCGGACGGTCGGGACAGCATCGCCAGTGCCAGCGACGGCACCCGCTCAAGCCCTGCGTTGGCCAGTTCCAGATCTTCCAGGTGACTAAGTTCCGGCAGGTCGGGCAGGTCCCGGCAGTTGTTTCCGCTCAGTCGAAGTTTTTTCAATTGCGTAGCAACCCGCAGGAATTCACTGCCTGACGCATCCAGGCGCAGGCCACAGCGCGCCAGATCCAATGCCTGCAAACGGGGCAAGGCAGTAATGGCCCGCAATTGCTCAGGGGTAAAGTGCAGATTGTCGGACCAGACCAGCTCCTGCAACGCCGGTAGCTCCGCCAGGCGGTTGATGGCCGCCAGCGCTTGGACGCTGGCGGAGGGCTCTGCGCGGCTGCGGATTTCGGAGAGCTGCAATTCCCTCAGGCTGGGCGCGCGGTCGGCGCCTAACAGCGGCGTGAACGTCTCTGCGTTCAGTTCAAGCGGATTAGCACCTAGTGACAACTCCATCAAGGACGGGAACTCACCGGCAGCCGCCGGCACCGCAGTCAGGTTGTTACCGTGCAGGTGCAACGTATCGATGTTGGGGAACAACCTCAGGAAATGCGAGGGGTCTTCGTTCAGGCCCAGGTAAGACAACGTCAATTCCTCGATGTGCTCGAACCGGACATTGATGGGCGGAAGCCGACCGATATCCCAGCCCGTCAGCCGCAACGAGAACTCACTGTCATCCCTGCCCGGGTCGGGTTCGCGCCGCCATGCGCGGCGGATCTCCTTCGCCACGCCTTGACGCAGGAAAAGCACATCCGCGCGCTCGTATTGGCTCTCGGTCGGATGGTGTACGCCCTCGAAGACTTCCCACTGCTGGAGCCCTTCATCGAGCGCTGCCCACTCGGCCCCCAGACGGATGACCAGATCGTCCAGACTGACGCCCTCACGCTCGGCCTGCTCGCTCAGGCTCCACTGGATTCTCTCCAGCGCCTCACCGGCATAGTAAGGAAATAACTGCTCCAGACGCGCCGCGAGACTGGCGCGCCAGCGCAGCAACGGCAGCCGTCCACGCCCGCTGAGCGGATAACCGAACCCCTCGTTCTGCCATTGCGGGCCAGAACCGACGCTGTCGGGGCGTTTGAGCGAAAGGTAGCGGCGCAGGCCTTGCCGGTCCTCAAGGGCGCGATCCAGCAGTTTTCTGCGCAACGCCGCTGCGTCCCAAATGTCCAAGCCCAGCGCTTTACGCGCCTGATCGGGCATCGCCCTGAGCATGGCTTCTTCCAGGCTTGAATCGGCCGCCAGTTCCTCGCCCTTTTCGTCAAAGGGGCGGTACTCGCCGCCTTCCTGGCGGACGATGACCTTCAACGGCCCTGCACGGCCCACCTCAAGCGGCTCGCGCAGCTCCCAGGACAACAGCCGCAGGTGCAGCCGGTCGCTCAATTCGGGCAGGTGGCCGATAACGCCCATGACGATCCGATCCCGGTCGACACTGCTTTGGCCACGTTCCAGATCGCGCAAGGCCCGGGTCAGGCGCAACTCACTCTGGGCGTCTGCGCACTGCTTGCCCAGGTTCCCCATTACCCGACCCTGCTGGAGGCGCAAGCGCTCCTGACCTTGCACCTGACGCGCCAGTTCATTGGCCAGGGACTTGGACAGGCTTCGAAAAGCCTGCGCCACCGGCACGGCCAACGGATCGAGCGGCTCGTAACGGACCATCGCCGCACTCACCTGCCCGGCATGGCGTTCCAGGTGTTCGGCCCAGCGACCGGCCAACAGCCCACTGACCTCGATCGGCCGCGGGCCAACCGGGCTTTGCCCGAGCAAGGTTCTGCGTTCATCCGCAGCCAATCCGACCAGGACGCGATCAGCCCAGTCCGGTTGTCCCAAGTCGGCCAGCCTCAGATCCAGAGACCGCCCGGCTGACGCTTGGTCTGCGGAATGAATCGTGGCGCCGTCGTCGTAACGCAGAATCAGATCCGCCGGCCAACCGGGCAGCTCCGTCAGCGTCTGAACGATCCGATGGTGCACAGTGCCCGGCGCTTCACCTCGGCGTAGGCGGCCAATGGCTTGCTGCACCGATTGCCAGCTACGCGCCTCATTCAACCCATCGAGCAACAGGGCCGGCATCGGCTGCCCATTGACCTGCCGGTAGCGCAAGTGAGCCTCGCTGATGGCTGTCCGTCGCTGTACGGCCAGGATCGTATCGTCATCCAGTTCGCCGGGCGTCTCGGCAAAGTTTCGCAGCAATGCCAGATTGCCGCGCTGTAGCGGGTTGCGGTGCGCCCATTGCCACCCGCGACTGCGACTCCATTCCAGGATCGGTTTCACGCCATGATGGTCGCGGGGCAGGCGCAAGCTCACGGCCTCGCCCGTCCCTTGCACCTCGTAATAGTGCGCCTCGACTTCTACCCAGGCCGCGTCTTCGGTGCGCCAGACACCCCAGGCGTCCTGTTCGGCCTCCATGGGCGGCAGCCGCCGCGCCTGGAACGGCTTGACGTCGCCGTTCCATAGGCGCGTGGTGCCGTCGCGCAGGGGCACGGGTTCAACGGCCCCGCCGATAAAACCCAGGTAAGCGCCTTGAGCCACCCCGAACAACACGGTGAAAATATGGTTGATGGCTTCCTGCGCATGGCCTTCGTTGAACGCCTGGATGCCTTCGAAGACCTCATAGACCAGCCGCACCCCACCCACCGCCGCCGCAGCCACTCCGACCGGCGCGCAGAACGGGATGAAACTGGCGGCCAGCATCAGTGCACGCTCAGCCAGGCTTTCCCAGTATTCAAGACGGGCCATCAGCGCCTGCCAGTCCTGGTCACGGGTCGGCACCATCAGCGCCGAGGCGTTGGACAGTGTGTGGGCACGCCACTGGTGATAGCCGTCGTGCCAGTGGTCTTCGTGCAGGTCACCCATGCTCCAGGCGACGCGGGGAGCAGGTATCCGAATCCGCCGGCTAGCGGCGCCCTCCCCATGTTCGCCCTCGCGCCATCCGATGATCCGGGCATGGATCTCCTGGAAAATATTCAGGTTGTCCTTTATTTCCCATTCCACTTGATCATGCAGGGTACTGCCCATGCGTGCCTGCAATCGCACCGGAAGATAGCGCATCAGACTCTGCCGATAGCTGCGCTGACGCACCCGCCGAGTCAGCTCTGCCGCCATGGCCTGGACGCTGCCGAATTGCTTGATCGGTGCCACCAGGTCGTGGGGCAGATGCAGGACCACCGGACGATTGCCTTTGGCATCCGCTTCCACGCCCCAATACACGCGGGCGCCGAAAAGTGGCACCGAGATGAGTTCCAGCGACTTGATTTCACAGGCCAGGGTGATGACGGTATCGTCCAATCGCACCCCGGCGCGCGCGAGCAAACGTTCTCCGGTTTCGTCCAGCCGCCCATCGAGCTTCGCCTCATAGGCGTCATACGCGAGCAGGCTGCGTGCGTAAGCCATATACGCCCGGGCAACGTCGGGCATTTCGCTGCCGATGCGCGGCAGGCGTTGTTCCAACAACCGTTGGTACGCGCCGCCCACGTCCACGCGACGGCAGAGGTTCGCAAAACTGGCGGGGGTCATGGGCAGCGCGGTGGTGTCTGATGCCACACCCCGGTGATTGAATTCGTTACGTCGGCCCTGGATGTACAGCATGCCGTTTTTATCGAACACCCCGCCGGTCAGCGCGTCGTCCGGTGGGTAGTTGCGCATGGCGGCTTCAACCACCGACAGCGACGGATCGTTCACGTAGGGCCCGCGCTTGACCCGCGCCCGCCGCACCGCGTGGGCTGCACCGCGGCTGCCGCTTACCGTACGCCAGGCCTGGACCTCCGGCTGGGCCAGCAGCAGGTCGCGGGTGAACGTCTCGGGCGCCTCCAGGCCGGTCATCAGCGCGTTGAGGGCATCGCTGTCGCGTTGTAGTTGCTTGGCCAGGACCTTGAAGCGCTCTTGACGGGGCCTCGTGGCTTTTTTCAGCCAGGCGGGCAGCCGGGCGTGGATAAACTCGACATGGCTATCGAGGGCAAGAACATTGAGGGCATGAGCATCGAGGGTAGACATGGTAAACCTCCTTCCTTGGGGGCTCGCGATGGGTCAGATACGCCCGGTCGACGGGAGGTCGATGCTCTCGAAAATGCTCGCGGCATGAAACAGCGCAACCGTTGCAAGCGGTTGCGAAATCGCGGCCCTGCTCACACCACCAGCGTCGCCCATGCCGATATCAACAACAGCAAGGCCATGGCACGATTGAAACGCCCCATCGCCACGTCGGAACGGCAGAGCCTGGCGGCACCACGACCCAGATAGGCCCAGGCGGTCAGGCACGGAATCGAGATCGCAAAGAACACCAAAGACAGCCAGAGCACCCGCGCAGTGCGGTCGGCCTCGCCACCGGCAAACACGCTGACCACCGCCAGCGCCATCATCCAGGTCTTGGGGTTCACCAGTTGCAAACCCGCGGCCCCGGCCAGGCCGAGCCTCGGGCCTTCAGCGGGTCGGTCAGGGTCGATGGCCTGGGCCGGGGCGCTGAAAATCTGCCAGGCCATCCAGCTCAGCCAGGCAATGCCGGCCCAGGACAACGCCGTTTGGATCGTGGTGTGACGGGCCAGCACGTCGCCCAACCCGGTGCCCACCAACAGCACCAGCAAAGCCGCCGCCGCGCAGGCGCCGAGGATGATTGGCAGCGTGGTCGGCAGGCCGAAGCGTGAGCTGTGGCTCAGTACCAGGATGTTGGTCGGGCCGGGGGTGATGGAGGCGACAAAGGCGAACAAGGCAAACGGCAATAACTGGTCCATGAAGCGACGTCTCGGTAAAGGATCGTGGCGTGATCCTCGCCCGTGGAGCCGTACTCAGTCTGGAACAATTGAGCAGCGCTTGCGGTAGTCCGCCGGGCTCAGGCGATAGGCGCGCTGGAACCAGCGGCCCAGATGACTCTGGTCGGCAAACCCGAGCTGCGCTGCCACCGCCACGGCGCTTTCACCGCTGGCGAGCAGGCGTCGCGCCCGGGCCAGTCGCAACTGGATCAGGTAAGCGTGAGGGGCCAGGCCAAACGCAGCCTTGAACGCTCGGGTCAGACGGAACCGGTCTACGCCGGTGACCCGCGCCAGGTCGTCCAATCCCACGTCCTCGTTCAGATGACTGTGCAGGTAATCCCGGGCTTGCTGCGCGACCAAGGGCAGCCTGGGGTCCGGATTGATCCGTGCGCGCCAATGCAGGTGTTGCGTCAGGTTTGCCAACAGGGTGTCGAGGGCCGTCTGGCGCACGATACGGATTTCCTGCTGATGCAGGCTCTGGAAGGCCGCCGCCGTGGCGCTTGCCAATCGCGGATCATCGGTCAGGGTCGCGGCGAATCCCAGTTGAGCGTTGTCCGGCGCCAAGTCGAACAAGGAACGCAATTCGCGCTCCAGCCAGTGCGGGTCCAGGTACAAGGTGCGGTAGGTGAAACCCTTCTCGTGGGGGGCATTGCCGTCATGCAGCTCACCGGGTTCGAGCAGGAACACCTTGCCCGGCGTGCTGTTGTGTTGCTGGCGCCGACAATGAAACTGCTGCACGCCCTGCTCGGTCACGCCCACCAGGTAACTGTCGTGCCAATGGGGATCGTAGGCATGACCTTCGAAATGCGCACGCACGGTCTCGATGCCGGACGTGGCGTCCTGCTTGAGATCGATCCAGTTGCGCGAAGGCATGAGCCGCCCTGTTCTGTGTATTGGCCTTTCGCAGATTACCCGCTGTGGAGCGGTGGCGTCTGGAAGATTTGTGCAAATCCAATTTCATGATCGGTCGCAGAGCCCTTGTGGGAGCGAGCCTGCTCGCGAAGGCGGTGGATCAGCCAGCAGATGCATCGGCTGATATTTCGCATCGCGAGCAGGCTCGCTCCCACAGGTTGGATGGCGTCGGACTTTCATCAGGCATCCGGCGTGATGATCGGCAGCACCGTTTCCACCGCCAACCGCGCCAGTTCGGCATCCTGCTCCGGCTGGACTCCGGACACACCGATCGCGCCGATGCACCGCCCGTCATGGCGAATGATCACGCCGCCTTCAAGCATGCCGTGCAGGTGCGGCGCGCTGAGAAAGGCGTGGCGACCACCGTTGATCATGTCTTCGTAGAACTTGCTGTCGCGTCGGCCCATGGCAGCGGTGCGGGCTTTTTCGGTGGCGATGTAGGCCGACAGCGGCGAGGCGGCGTCCAGGCGCAACAGCCCGAGCGGATGGCCACCGTCGTCCACCACACAAACCGACACCGCCCACTGGCGTTGATGAGCCAGCTCCTTGACCGCCACCAGCAACTGGGCAACGTCTTTTTCCGTGAGTACCGCTTTGGTTTCCATGAAGGACTCCGTGTTGTGGGACAGCTGGCTGTGCCGAGTATTGTTCTTTGAGAAAGCCTGGGCCAATTAATTCCGGTGGATTGTTTTCGGGGATGCCGGTTCGATGCGTGCGGAGCCGCCTTAATGGATCCATTAAAAATACATATTCGTCAGAAATACCCACAAAACCGTTGACAATAAAATTAGTTAAGAGAGTTAATGGATCCACAGACAAGAACAACAACCGCCTGGAGATCCGTCATGTACCCCAAGAATGCCTGGTACGTTGCCTGCACCCCCGATGAAATCGCCGAGAAGCCTTTGGGGCGACAGATCTGTGGCGAGAAGATGGTTTTTTACCGGGGGCAGGAAAGCAAGGTCGTGGCGGTGGAAGACTTCTGCCCCCATCGCGGTGCCCCACTCTCCTTGGGCTACGTCGAAAATGGCAACCTGGTGTGCGGCTACCATGGCCTGGTGATGGGCGTCGACGGCAGGACTGTCGAGATGCCGGGGCAACGGGTCCGGGGCTTTCCCTGCAACAAGACCTATGCCGTGCAAGAGCGATATGGCTTCATCTGGGTCTGGCCCGGTGACCAGGCGCTGGCCGACCCGGCGCAGATCCATCATCTGGAATGGGCGGAAAATGACGAATGGGCCTACGGCGGCGGCCTGTTCCACATCCAGTGCGATTACCGCCTGATGATCGACAACCTGATGGACCTGACCCACGAGACCTATGTCCACGCCTCCAGCATCGGCCAGAAGGAAATCGACGAGGCGCCGCCGGTGACCACCGTCGAAGGCGACGAAGTGATCACCGCCCGGCACATGGAAAACATCATGGCTCCACCCTTCTGGCGCATGGCCCTGCGCGGCAACAACCTGGCCGATGATGTGCCGGTGGACCGCTGGCAGATCTGCCGTTTCACCCCGCCCAGCCACGTAATGATCGAAGTCGGCGTCGCTCACGCGGGTCACGGCGGTTATCACGCCGCGCCACAGTTCAAGGCGTCGAGCATCGTGGTGGATTTCATCACGCCGGAAACCGAAACCTCCATCTGGTACTTCTGGGGCATGGCCCGGCACTTCCAGCCCCGGGACGAAGCGCTGACCGCCACCATTCGGGAAGGCCAGGGCAAAATTTTCAGCGAAGACCTTGAAATGCTCGAACGCCAGCAACGCAACCTGCTGGAGCATCCGCATCGTAACCTGCTCAAGCTCAACATCGATGCTGGCGGCGTACAGTCGCGCAAAGTGCTGGAGCGCTGGATCGCCCGGGAGCGTGAGCCGCAAGCCGGTCTGATTGCCAGCACCCATCAGCCGCAACCGGTGGAGCAACGGCCATGATCGAAGTCCAGGTCGCCGCTCGGCATGACGAAGCCCTTGATATCTGCAGTTATGAGCTGGTCGCGGTCGACGGCCAGGCGCTGCCGGCCTTCAGCGCCGGCTCGCACATTGATGTGCACTTGCCGGGTGGCCTGGTTCGGCAGTATTCGCTGTGCAACCACCCCGAGGAACGTCATCGCTACCTCATCGGCGTGCTCAAGGATCCGGCGTCGCGAGGCGGTTCCCACACTCTGCATGCGCAGATCCTGCCGGGAATGCGCTTGCAGATCAGCGAACCACGCAACCTCTTCGCCCTGGCGCCACAGGCTCGACGCAGCCTGCTGTTTGCCGGCGGCATTGGGATTACCCCGATCCTGTGCATGGCCGAGCATCTGGCCCAGAGTGGCGCGGCGTTCGAATTGCATTACTGCGCGCGATCCCGGGAGCGCGCGGCTTTTGTCGAGCGTTTGCGGCAGTCACCGTACGCCGACCGGGTGTTCCTGCATTTCGATGAAGAACCGGACACGGCGCTGGACGCCGCCGCGCTGCTCGCCCAGCCCAGTGACGATCTGCACCTTTACGTTTGCGGACCCGGCGGCTTCATGCAGCATGTGCTCGACACCGCCAAAGACCAGGGCTGGGCGCAAGACTGCCTGCATCGCGAATACTTCGCCGCCGCTCCCACCGATACCCGGGCCGACGGAAGCTTTTCGGTGAAGCTCGCCAGCAGCGGCCAGGTATTCGAGGTCCCGGCGGACCGCAGTGTCGTGCAGGTGCTGGAGAGCAATGGCATCGATGTTCCGGTGTCCTGCGAACAAGGCGTGTGCGGCACCTGCCTGACCCGCGTGCTGGAAGGTGTGCCGGAGCACCGAGACCTGTTCCTGACCGAAGCAGAACAGGCCTGCAACGACCAGTTCACACCATGTTGCTCCAGGTCGAAAACGCCGTTGCTGGTGCTGGATCTCTAACCCCTGAGCCGTCACAGACTCTCTGTGGGAGCGAGCCTGCTCGCGATAGCGGACTATCAGCCAACATCTTCGCTGGCTGACCCACCGCATCGCGAGCAGGCTCGCTCCCACAGGAACCAGTGGTGCCTACCTATCCAAAGCTCACCCCCAAAACCAATGTGGGAGCGAGCCCGCTCGCGATAGCGGACTATCAGCCAACATCTTCGCTGGCTGACCCACCGCATCGCGAGCAGGCTCGCTCCCACAGGAACCAGTGGTGCCTACCTATCCAAAGCTCACCCCCAAAACCAATGTGGGAGCGAGCCCGCTCGCGATAGCGGACTATCAGCCAACATCTTCGCTGGCTGACCCACCGCATCGCGAGCAGGCTCGCTCCCACAGGAACCAGTGGTGCCTACCTATCCAAAGCTCACCCCCAAAACCAATGTGGGAGCGAGCCCGCTCGCGATAGCGGACTGTCAGCCAACATCTTCGCTGGCTGACCCACCGCATCGCGAGCAGGCTCGCTCCCACAAGGATCAGTGTGGCTACCTATCCTAAGCTCACCCCACAAGGGTCCGGTGCGTTTATTCCGCGCGGAGAATCACCTTCATCCGCTCATCCGCCATTGTCGAGCCGAACACTTCGGCGTAGCGCAAGGTGGCGTTGGCGTGTTCGCGCATGATCGCTTCGGCGCGGCCGGCCTGGCGGTGGATCAGGGCGTCGAACACCGAATGGTGTTGCATGTGGGCGTAGTTGAAACGGCGAAATTCACTGGCCATGTTCTGGCGGTCCACCGCCAGGGCGGTGACCGAGGCAAACGGCAGATGGTCGTTGCGGGCCAGGGCATCGGCAATCGCCGGGTTGTGGCTGCCTTCGACGATCACTTGATGAAAACGCATGTTCAGGTCGTGATAGACCTCCAGGTCATCCTCGGTCACATAACCCTTGGCGAACAGCTCGTCACCCTGCACCAGGCATTGCTCGAGTGTGGCGCGGGCCGCATCCGACAAACCGCGCTCGGCGGTCTGCCGTGCGGCCAGGCCCTCCAACACACCGCGCACCTCCACGGCCCCGGCAATTTCCTCGGGGCTGACCGAACGCACCTGGAAACCCCGACCGCCGAAGCGCACCAGCAAGCCTTCCTGCTCCAGGGTGCGGAACGCCATGCGCACCGGCATTCGTGAGACGCCGAACAACTCGGCCGTGGGGATTTCCATCAGGCGCTCACCGGCCGCCAGCTCGCCCGAGGCGATCATTTTGCGCAGGGCAATCAGCACCGTTTGGCCGGGTTTACTCATCCAGACGACTTCCAGCAAATATAAAGAGCCTGCATAGTAGGAGGCTCGGGACGGCGTGTCACGGCGCGAGACCGGTCAGTGTTTTCAAAGCCCCGCCAGTTCGCGCAACTGCGTCAAGGTTTGTTCATCCAAGGCAATCCCCTGCTCATCGGACTTGCTGCGCTCGCGATGGCGGCGATCCCCCGGCAAGCGCCGCAACCCTACGCCATGCATCTGCCGCACCAGTTCCTGGCTGCGCTCGGCGAAGCTCTGTCCGGCGGCCTTGCTCGGGTCGATCACGATCAGCAACTGACCGGTCCAGGGCGTCTTGGCCCCAGGATGATTGTGCCAGTCGAACTCGAACGAAAAATTGCCACCGGTCAGGGCTGCCGCCAGCAACTCGACCATCATCGACAACGCCGAGCCCTTGTGCCCGCCAAACGGCAACAGCGCCCCACCTTCGAGAACGGCCTTGGGGTCGCGGGTGGGCTGGCCGAGGCTGTCCACGCCCATGCCGGGAGGCAGCAGCTCACCCTTGCGCGCGGCGATCTGTACGTCGCCATGGGCGATGGCGCTGGTCGCCAGGTCGAAAACGATCGGCTCGCCGTCGGCTCGTGGCGCGGCGAAGGCGATCGGGTTGGTGCCGAACAAAGGCCGGTCCGCGCCATGGGGCACCACGCACGTCATGCTGTTGACCACACTCAACGCCACCAGGCCTTCATAGGCAAACGGCTCGACATCCGGCCACAGGGCGGCAAAGTGATGGGAGTTACGGATCGCCAACACAGCGATTCCCGCGCTGCGGGCCTTGGCCACCAGCAACGGACGCGCCGCCGCCAGGGCCGGCTGGGCGAAACCGTTGCCGGCGTCCACCCGCACGAAGCCTGATGCAACGTCTTCGACCACCGGCACCGCCTTGCCATCGACCCAGCCGCTCTTGAGCGTCGAGACATAACCGGGAATGCGAAATACCCCATGGCTATGGGCGCCGTCGCGCTGGGCGCCGGCACAGTTTTCAGCCAGGGTCCGGGCGACCTCGGCAGACGTGCCGTGGCGCAGGAAAATCTTCTCCAGCAAGCTCACCAACGCATCGAAGGACAGGGTGCTAGAACCAGCGTGATCGGATAGCGCGGACATCTGAAGCTCCAGAGTGATTATTGGAGGTAGCGACAGCATAGAGAAACCAACCCGCTGATTAACACTGCTTCACCCGCGCCCTGTCAATCTCTGCGCTGCCCGCATTCAAGCGCGATACCCGCGTGCGATAACTATGTACCGCCTGCACGCATGCCGGGCTCTCTAGTCTGGCCGCTTCATCCACGGGTTTGCCGCCTGACGGCACCTTGATCGAGAAGCGACGATGACCAGCGAGACCACTGCACTGTTATTCCCCGATGTCCTGGACGCCCAGCGCCTGAACCAATTGAGCAGTCCCCACAGCCTGACCCAGGCCGATCTGGATTGGCTGCACCACGCCGCCCTGTCCAGTCACGCGTTACGCATTGCGCAGAAAGCGCCGATGTACGCCGAAGCGATTTTCCTGGCGGCTGAGGGCAAAACGCCCATCGCCCTGGCCGGCTGCTGTGCCCTCAGCGCCCCGGCAAACGGGTCGGGCCCAACGCCAGCATTTCTCTACACGCCTTATGGAGGCATCGAAAAACTCGCCGACCTGGCAGCGGTCGACGCACGCATCGACGCAATGCTTGCCAGCCCGACGGAGCGCGACGATCTGTTTCGACTGTTGTCGATCACTCAGCGCGCTGAATTGAACAGTACGAACACCCTCACCAAGACCCGGCAAACCCTCGATGGCGATATTTTCAAAAGCCTGATCGACGCCATCGAACAGGCACAGAACCTCAATGCCCTGGCCATGGTGAATGAACTGATCAAGCTGCCCTCGCTCAGGTCCATGCTCGACGAAGTGTTGAATGAAGTGGCGTCGAACTTCGACCACAGACAGACTCGCGTGACCATGAGCACCGGGGGTGGCGCAGCAGATCCCAATGCCAATCAACTGACCCGGAATCTGTCACTGGCCGATGCGGTGCTGGTCTACTTCCATCATCGGGGACGGCCTGGTGGGCATGACGTCGCGTTCATTCACCCGGGGATCACCGCCTCGGCACAGAACACGCAGCAATGGGAAAGCCTGCTGAGAAACACCGCCGCGAACCTGATTCCCAAGCTCACCCACTGCGTCGAGCGTTTCTGGAGCGCCACCGGTCCCTTGCATACCTCACGCCGGGCGCTGCTGTCTCAAGTCATCGAGGACTCGCTACGGGCGACCATCATGGTCCAACGCGAGAAAAGGCAATTGACCCCCGAGCAGAGCCGCGAATTGCTGCGGCTGTTCAAGCCAGCCGGCAAGGATGAGGCGCTGGTGTTCATCGAAACGATCCGGCTCTGGGAATATGCCCCGCTCTACGTTGAGCTGGCGGGCTCGCTGATGATCAGTGGCAAAGGCCACTACCTCTACACCCCCAGCCATGGCCTGCGCACAGTGGACAATTACCTGGGTTTCAAAGAGGCCTTACTGGACAAGTCGGCCGAGGCCACCAGCAAGGAAATACTCTACAGTCTGCTGAGCCTGGAGGAACGTAACCGCTTCCTGCGCCTGGACGAGCCCAACCTGTCAGGGAACCCGGTAAGCCTGCCTGTGCGCGAGTCGCTGGCCGATGCGATCATCGCCAAGCAGTCGAGCAATTTGAATTACGCCCTGGAAATGTCCCGTCAAGGCGAGATGGACATCCATGCGCTCATCGACAAGGCACTGGACATCAGGTCTTTGATCAATCCAGGCCTGTTGAACCAGAAAACCGACGGCCATTGGGGGACGCAACCGGCCTTTTATGGGGATCTGCGACCGTCGAACTTCCTGGCAGACACGCTGGAGCGAAAGGTCAGGAGCTATGACACTGTCGAAGAGGCCTTCAACACCCTGTTCACGCACCTGCCCGTCTCCGATCAGGCTTCACTGCGTACGCAACTCAAGGCCCTGCTGCCCAAACTGACCAATGTCTTTTCCCTGGGATTACGGGCGGAGGCTGAGCTTCGGGAGCGCGGTGGAACGCTGCTGCCGGCTGCCCGAGACCTCATCGACAGCGTGTTTGCCTACGACCCAGACTACCCGGACCGTGAGCAACGTATCGGAGTCAAAGGTTTTCGGCCCGATGTCTATTCACTGAGACTGACGTATACCGCAGGCGCCGAAGCAGCCTCCCTGCCAGTCGCCAATTGCTTTTTCCTGACCGAGCGCGGTGGGCTGGACACGCCCTATTCCGGCCTCGGGATCCTTTGGACGCCTGCCGATGGCTTGCAGGTTTTCGGCTCTGTCGACCTTGCCACCGAGCACCTGAATCGCTATCTGCTCGACTCCAGAAGACGCTTTGGAGTGCTCGAAAACCTCACGCCGGCGCAGCGCAGGCCTCATGGACGCTATCAACTCGAGGCGTTCGAGCTGATCGAGAACAATGTGCTGCTCAACCGGATGAATTCGTTCATCAGGCACTTCGAGGCCGAGCAGGGTTATTTGGGTACGCTCAAGGCCGGGGATTGGCAACTGAGCAAGGCAGCGTTGCAAAAAAGCCTCCAGGCGCTGCTCAACGCCGGTGCCCCCACCAACCTGCCACGCGCCGCACGTATCGCCCAGGCTATGAGGTGGCAACAGAAACTGCCCGCCTGGCTCGGCACGGCTTGCGTAGACGACCAGCGCCTGCATGTCGACCTGCTCGAGCAATATAAAAACAGCGTGCCCGACGGCAAGGACTATCTCGACGGCATCGAGCCCCTGCATACCTACGTGGCCCGCCGACTCAAAGCGCTGTTGAGCAGCCGGTTCTCCGACAGCAGCCTCGATCCCGACGACCTGCTGATCACCCCCAACCTGGCACTGGCCGGGCCCGCCAGCGCCTTGACCGATTTCGCCCTGAACCATCGCGATGTCATGCAAATGACCGGCTTCTCGGTGTCCTCTATGACCCGAAAAAAGTTGCCAGACAACCTGAACGAGGCCGCCGTCAGGCAGATGTTGCTGTCACTGGACATCGCCACCACCTATCGGCAAAACGTGGTGGACACGTTATCGAGCACCGACGCCCAAGCCCTGCAGCGCAAGCAGCGATTCCGCCGCCTGCTGCCCTGGCAGTTGTTGCAACACGCCCATGCACGGCATTTGCAGCAGCATCTGTCGCCGACCGGTTTTGACCTGATTCGCCAGGTCCTGGACATGCCCGATGCCATTGCCCGCCAAGCGGTGGAAGGCGCCAGCGCGGTGATCCGTCCGATCGAATTGATCAAGACCGTGGGCGCCTCGGCAGTCAAGACCCTGGGCCTGTACCTGATCAGCTCAAGCAGCGATGCAAAGGCCCCCCACGTGTTGTACTCGCCCTACCATGCCGGTCAGCACTTCACTGAGTTCAAGGATGAGTCGAGCGTCATCGCTGCCTTCAATACCCCCGGAGCGCTTCAGGATTTGCTGATTCGACGGCTTCCTGAGCACCAGCAAGCCATTTTCAAGAACCTGTTTGCCGCGACGGCTGGATTGCGATCAGAAGTCACCCTGGCTTCGAACCCGATCAAAACCAACCTGCTGGACCTGTTGTTTAGCGACAACGTCGCCTTGCTGGCCGACCTGCTGACCACGCAGACCGACAAAAAACGACAGTTCGACTGGGAAACGGTCCGGCATCTGTTCAAGGCCGGGGTCAAGCTTGCGGGCAGGCAGCTGCAGGGCAAACTGACCTTTATCGACACGCTCTGGGAAAGCTATCAGGACTTCAAGGCCTCGGCCGAGTCCCTGCAGCAACACGATTGGAAAGCCGGTTTGCATGACTTCATTGCCGGTGCCGCAGAAATGGCCTCGCTCGGGCTGCTTAATCCCGACGACACCTTCGGCCTCCTCGCCCCGGTCGGTCCCGGCACACAAAACACGCCTGCAACCCATTGGCAGAACATTGCCTCCACAGCCCCGGCGCGGACCAACCTGCAAGTCTTCGAGGCCAGCGGCGTCAGCCTCCAGCAACTGGTGAAAAACGCCAGCGACGGAACCTACCGATCGCCGCAGTCAGGCAAGCTCTACGCCGATGTTGCCGGCAAGGTGTTCCAGGTGGCGAAAGTCGATCAGGTCTGGCGCATCATCCATGAGGACGCCGAGGGCCCGCGGTTGCAAAGAACCGCTGACGGCCGTGGCTGGATGATCGATCCACAGCGCCACACGATTCGCTACGGCAAGGTCATGTCCACGCTGGCCAATACCTACAGCGACTACAAGGCTTCCGGGTCTCTGAACATCGAAGCACGGGGCATGGCTGAAATCCGCAGGAAGTATCCTCACTGCGCAAACGCGATCGTGCAGGCGCTGGAGACGGCAAGGCACTACTCGACCAATGCCCTGCATAACCTGGCGCAACTCAAAAAAGGCACGCAGTCCGCTCGGGTGAATGCGTTCCTGACTAACTTTTTTGGCGTTACCCAAGTCGATGCCCGTCTGGTGAACAAAATACTGACCGCCGTCTCACCCATCTGCGAGTCACTGGTCAATCCAACCTGGGAAATCGAGAACGCCAAACGCATCGTCATCGGCAACCTGAAAGATACCAGCGACACCACGACCGCATTCGTGCTTGAACCCAATGCAGTAGGCCGAATTTATCTCACGCAATATTTCTTCGACGTGGGACTGGATCCCTACAAGGACCTCGTCCCGGATTTTTTCAATGTCGACGCCCACGCCCAGGGCGCGACGTTGATCCACGAAATATCCCATCTGCTGTTCGATACGCACGACATCGTCTATCTGGACGCCGCGCTGCCCTTCCTGGACCTGATTTCCAGGGCGACCCGTTTCGGACAGGAGAAGTACGACGTCTTGAAGAAACAGCAGTCCACTGCACTCTCATTGGCGACGCCACGCACCAGGCTGTTCATGGGCTGGGATAGTCAGGCCCGCGTATTGAAAAGCCTGGAGTCGCTGCCTGGATTGAAATACATCGGAAACGAAATTCTGAAGGTGACCGGGGCCAAGACCATGAACGAAGCACGCGACGCCTTCCTCGATCCGCACTTACCGGACAAACGCATCGACGTCATACTGCGAAACGCCGACTCTGTCACGCTGCTGATCTGCGAGTTGGGTCGCCAGCTAGACCCAGCTCCCGCGTTCGCAAAGGTGTAATGACGGGGGGCCGTGGGGTTTTTGGCGACATCTGAGGCAGGATGCCCGGCGTCGCTGTTTTTGCGCGCGGTTCATGAGGTGCGGAACCTCTGGCATACGCCAGTTTGAGCCTGTAGCCGGAATACAGGCTCATCCGATGCGCAAAAACGTGACGGTAGCGGTTCTCGGCGCCTTGCACCGAAGGTTAGAATGCGGCAAATCAGGAAGAGTCCATGACCGAACGAACCCTCTCGGAAGCCGAATACGACGCCATTACCGATGCAGCCGCACATTGGTGCATGCGCTTGCACGCCGTCGACTGCACCGATGCCGAACGGCAGTCCTTCAAGCAATGGCATGACGCCGATCCCCTGCACGCTTTCGAATACCAGGCCATGCTGGAAATCTGGACAGTGGCCGATCATTTGCCTCGGGGCGAACCGGCGGCCTCGCCTGCCCAGGCGTACCGCCCACGCTCCCGCAAGAGCCGGCTGGCCATCGCCGCCGCGGTGCTTGCACTGGGCTTGCCCCTGGCGGCTTTCTCCGGCTGGAACCTGGGCTGGTTGCCGGATTCCTATCAACGTTTCGACGCTGGCACGACAGTGCAGCATGTCACCTTGAGCGACGGCAGCCAGGTGGAACTGAACCTGGGCACTGAACTGGTATTTGCCAACTATAAAAACGAGCGTCGGGTTACGCTGGAAAAGGGCGAGGCGTTTTTCGACGTCCGTCATGATCGGCAACACCCGTTTATCGTGCGGGCGGACCAGGGTCAGGTACGGGTGACCGGTACCCGCTTCAATGTATGGATGTACCAGGATCAGGTCCGGGTCACGCTGGTGGAGGGCTCCGTACAGGTGAGCAGTAACCCGGCCGCTGGCGGTGGCTCCCAGCTTTCACCGGGCATGCAAGCCAGCTACAAGGCCGGCGACCACTTGCCGCAGGTGCGCAATGTCGACCCGGATGACAGCTCACTGGCATGGCGCGATGGCAAGTTGGTGTTGGATAACCTGGCCCTCAGTGATGCGCTGCCGCTGATCAACCGCTACCTCGATCGCCCCGTCATGCTGGCCGATAACAGTACCGGCGCCTTGCGGGTCGGAGGGATCTACAACCTGGACGAAGTACGGAACCTGGTGCCGTCCCTGCCCAAAGTCCTGCCGGTCTACCTGACGCAGAACAAAGACGGCAATCCGGTGCTCAACTCCATCGGGCAACGCCCCTCCTCTAACTGAAAAAGCCGCGTCCTGTGCGGGACGCGGCTTTTATACAGAGTCATCGCGCGCTATTGCTTCGCCACCCTGGCCCCCTCATCACCCTCGCGGATGATCAGCGCCTGATAGTGCGGGTCGGCTTTGATCTGCTGTTCGGTGAAGGGCAACACACTCCACTGTTTCTGCGAAAACGCCTGGGTCTGGTCTGCCGAATATGGCGAGGCTGGATCGCTGGAAATGGAGAACGCCAGCAAACCCTCGGCCTTGGGCCCGTGACCGTCAAATGTCACCACCTGCAGGTAGCTGGTGCCACTGACCACTTCGCGCTTGCCGTTTGCCCCCGGCACACTCTGGATCGCGTTGTAGATGCCCAGCTCTCCAGGCCCGCCATGAATCGGCGTCTGCCGTGTGCCGCTGCTGGTGACCTGAATGTCCTGCCATTGACTGTCCTTCGACAAGCCGGCGGCACTGGCCGCTTGCACCGAGGCCGACATGGCTTCGCGTACGGCCTTGAGCACTGGCGGCCGCTCGATCGCCAGGCCCCGTGGCGTATGTTGTGGGTCTTTCGGATCGAACGCGACGCGCCACGACTCGGGCATCGCCTGCAACCGCGCCATGATCTGCTGGAAATGAATGAAACCCGGTCCACTGGTCAGGCTGGCGGTGCGATCCCAGGCCTTGAGTGCCGCGCACGCTTGGGCCACCGCCCCGGCGTCCGGCCCCGAGTCAGCCGTACAAGCATCCAACAGATCCGGCATCACCTGCTCGGCCAGATAGACCCGGTCATCCATGACCATGCGCTGTAGGTCGTCCACCTTCACCGGCCCGTCTTTCGCCACCCGGCCCATCTGCTCCAGGGCAAACCGCGCCCGCAGGCCCAGCGGCTGACCCTGCTGGCTGATCAACGGCGAATAACCGGACAAAGGCTGGGCCGGGTTGATCATCCAGGCCGAGTCGTTGGAGTTCTGCACGAAATCCCGGCGCAGCAGTTGCGGAAGCTTATCGGCGGCATAAATGCCTTTTTGCGCGGCCTTGGGGTCGACGTCCCAGGCGCATTCGCTGCGCGAGCCATCCAGCACGATCAATTGCAGGCCGGCCCGGGGATCACTGCACCGCGCCAGTTTATCGGCCCCGACGTTCGGCACCACCGACAGGTTCATGTAAAGGCTTTGCCCCTGATCGTCCACCGCCAGGGTATTGACCCAGGGGATGCCCTGGATCCGATGGACCGCATCCTGCAAATCCTTGAGCGTGACGGCCTTGTTCATGGCGTACCACTGGGTCAGGACGCGGTCGTTTTCCAGGTTCGCGTCCCGCAGGCTGTAGGCGAACCGGTTATCCCAGTCCAGCCGGCCCGGCCATTGCACGATGGGACCGAACTGCGAGCCGTAAACCACTCGGGAAACCTGGCTGACCTGCCCATCGGCTTGCTTGACGTCAACCGTGACGGTCTGCCGGCTCATCGCCACGGACTTGCCGTCGAGCAGGTAGCGGGTCGGGTCCTGCGGGTCGAGCTGCAGACGGTACAGCGTGAAATGCTTGGACGTGTCGACGGTGTGGGTCCAGGCCAGGTGCTGGCTGAAACCGATGTTGATCACCGGCAGGCCTGGCAGGGCCGCCCCCATGACATCCAGCTTGCCAGGAATGGTCAGGTGCATCTGATAGAAGCGCATGCCACCGACCCAGGGGAAATGCGGGTTCGCCAGCAGCATCCCGCGGCCATTGAATGAACGTTCGCTGCCGATGGCCAGGGCATTGCTGCCGCGTTCCAGGGCAAAGCGCTGTTGGCGGTCAGCGGCGACGGCGAAGGTCGAGGCCGGGACCGCGCCCTGTGCCGTCGCCTTGGGCGGCTGCGCGCCGGCCAGGGCCTCGGCGAACTGGCCAACGCCACCTTCCACCAACAGCCGGCGGGTCAGCTTGACCAGGTCGAACGCGGTAAGCGGTCGCACCCACTCGCCTGAACATTGCTCGGGCAGGCCCTTGGCCTTGCGCTCGGCCAGGGCACGGTTGTACCCCGCCACGTAGCCTTCGACCAACTGTCGGACTTGCGGCGTCTGGGCCTGCCAGAATCCGGAGACCGCCTGCGGGGTGTTCAACCAGCTGAAAAACAGGTCGCTGGCGCGGTTCTCCCGCTGTTCCACCGTGAGCTGCTCCGGGCCGAAATACCGCGAGCGCTGGGCGTTGACGGTGACCACTTCGTTCGCCAGCAGGCAGAGGTTGTCCTGGGCGTAGGCGTAGCCGATGCCATAACCCAGGCCACGCTCGCTCTCGGCACGGATATGCGGCACGCCGAACTGGGTGCGGCGGATCTCGGCACTGGCCTGTTCTACCTTGTCTTGCGCGTTGACCGTCGCGCTGAGTCCCAGCGCCGTCCCCAACAATGCGCCTGCGAGGCCAATCCTCGATAACTGCCCGGATATCGTCACGTTCACTCCTGGTACAAATTTTTTAGGAAGTTCACATGCCGCGTGCTGTCCGGAATGTGCCTTGCCATGAAAACGAACCGGATGAAAAAAAATTAATCGCCCGACGACTGTCTGCCTACAAGGGTTTGACGAAGCCAGGGCATTTTTTTCACATCCAGGCCTTCATGATTGCGCGCCCTCGTTCGTCCTATTGCAGGAGAGTACTCGTGATCTTTTCTGAACAGGCTGGTAAGGAGTTTTTACATGCGTAGCGCGCAACTGCCCATGGAGGGCAAGCCACGGCCAACCAGCGTGACGCTGGCGGCCACTCACCGAGCGTTTGGCAATCCACTGGAGCGCGGCGGTAACGAACACATCAGGCGCCTGCTCAAGAGCTTCGGCCTGCGGACCAGCCTGATCCGCCTCAAAGTCATCGATGCGTTGTTCAAGGCCGCCAACGACAACCGCCGCCTGGGCGTGCGCGGGATCCACAGCGAGCTGCTGGAGCTGGACATTCCCTTGTCCTTCCTGAGCGTGCGCGAGGTATTGAAGCGTCTGTACAGCGAGGGGGTCGTCAGCCTCAATCCGGACAAAAGCTACAGCCTGCACCCCAAGGCCCTGGCTGTACTCCACGCCGGGGAGTGAGGCCTGCGTTCAGGGCTTGACCTTGCGCCGCATCACGCCGTTGATCACGACAACGGCGACCGCCACGGCAATGGCGATGTATTGAAACAGCTGCTCGCTGATCATGCCCCTGCCCTGCATCCAGGACAGCCCCAGCATGATCGCCAGGACGACGAGCACGATCAGGATCGAATATTTCAAGCGTTGCGAATGAGTCATTGCCAATTTCCTGAATGTTCCAGTTCTATACCCGCCAGCCGCCATATTTTTGGAATGCCCGGTAGCGAGCGGAGTCCCATGTTACAGCGCAAGCCATGTTTTGGCGCCATGACCTCGCTCACTCGGCAAAATCGATAGAGTGCCCGGCAATGGGAGATGGCCGCCTGGTGATGATCCATTTGCTGAATCGGTCGCTATCAGCGCCGATGTATGACGTTAAAGCTCCCTAAGGAAAGGCCGATACAAATTGGTACGTTCATACCAACTCCATCTGCCTTCGAAAATCGCCTTCGTGCAAGGACCTGCCATATGCCCGCGTTTCGCACCATTCAGGCTCGCTACACGCTGTTCCTGATTCTGTTCATCCTGGTGTTGTCGATCCTGACAGTCGTGGGCATCAGTTACCTGGTCGCGCCCAAGTTGCGCCATACCGAGGAACAAGTGGCCCTCAATCGCATCGGCGAGGTTGCCGAACAGATCAAGGGCGAACTGAACAAAGTGCAGGCGCAGCAGCGCAGCATCACTCAGACCATTCCCCTGCTCGACAGCGACGCTATCGACAAGGTCCTGCCGGGGCTGGTGGATCAGTACGGCGAACTTAAAGTCTTCGGCGGCGGGATCTGGCCACTGCCCAACCAGCGCGCCGAAGGCCGCAGCAAGTTCAGCACCTTCTGGCACCGCGACGCCTCGGGCAAGCTGGTGGTCAATACCTTCTGGAACAGCGATGCGGCGCCCAATTACTTCGATCAGCCCTGGCACAAGGGTGGCATGGCGACCCCGCCTGGCAAATGCGCCTGGGCCGCAGCCTATAAAGATGACGCCAGCGCCGAGCCGCGCACCAACTGCGCCATGGCCATCCAGAAAAACGGCGTGCCTTACGGCGTTTCCACCATCGACGTGACCCTGGGCTTCTTCAACGACCTGATTGCGCGCAAGGAAGCCGACCTGAGCGCCGAAATGCTCATCGTCGAAGGCGACGGCAAGATCATCAGCAACAGCTCGCGTATCAGCGGGCCGATCGTATTGAAGAACATCAGCGAACTGGCGAGCACCTCACCGTTCGCTGCCCAGGTCAAGGCTGGCCTGGCCAAACGCGACCAGCCACTGCAGCGAGTCGAATTCGATAACAAGGGCGAAGCCAGCACCTTCTTCATGCGCCCCATCGAAGGCTCGCCATGGTTCCTGGCGACGGCCTTGCCGACTCGCCTGATCACCGCCCAGCGTGACGATGTCCTGAGCACCCTGAGCCTGCTGCAAATCCCGATGGTGATCCTGCTGGTGCTGATGCAACTGTACGCGATCCGTCAACTGACCAACCGCATGAAGATTCTCAAAGGCAACATCGACGCCTTGTCCACCGGCGATGCCGACCTGACCCGGCGCATCACCATCCGCGCCGAGGATGAACTGGGCGCCATCGGTCATTCGGTCAACGGCTTCATCGCCTACCTGCAAGGCTTGATCGGCGAGGTGACCCAGGCCACCGGCGCCATGGCCTCAAGCCTGGACAGCCTGCAGCGGACTTCGGCCCACACCAGTGAAATCCTGATGCGTCACGCGTCGGAAACCGACCAGACCGTGACCGCGATCACCGAGATGAGCTCCACGGCTGAAAGCGTGGCGCAGAATGCCGCTGAAACGGCAGCGTTCACCCAGCGCGCCAACGAGCATGCCGATCGCTCCCGCGTGGTGGTCGGCGAGGCTTCCAACAGTGTGGTGGCGTTGATCGATGAAGTGTCCAGCGCCACCCGCAAGGTCGAGAGCATGCAACAGGACGCCCAGCGCATCACCGAGATCCTCGGGGTCATCGGCGCCATCGCCGGGCAGACCAATCTGCTGGCCCTGAACGCCGCCATCGAAGCCGCTCGTGCCGGTGAGCAAGGCCGTGGCTTTGCGGTGGTGGCCGACGAGGTCCGCGCCCTCGCCGCCCGTACCCAGGCCAGCACCTCTGAAATCAACGAAATGCTGACCCGCCTGACCCAGGGCGTGAGCTCTTCGGTCTCGGCCATGGAAAACACTCAGGCCAGTTGCCAGTCGGCAGCCGATGCCACCGCACGCGTCAACTCGGGCCTGGATGAGATGGCCGGCTCCGTCAGCCAGATCAACAGCCTGAGCACCCAGATCGCCACCGCCGCCGAACAACAGAGCGCCGTCACCGAGGAAATCAACCGCAGCATGGTGCAGATCCGTCATATGGTCGAAGAACTGGTGGAAAGCGGCCTGGCCAGCGAAAACAATACGCGGCAACTGCTGGAAGCCAACAGCCGGGTGAATGCGATCATGGGGCGGTTCAAGGTTCGCTGATCCACATATGCGCCCCCGCCGCTCTCTTGTGGCGAGGGAGCTTGCTCCCGCTGGGGCGCGGAGCGGCCCCAAAAGCTGCCAACTCAGGAGTGTCAGACAGACCCAAAGGGCTGCTTCGCAGCCCAGCGGGAGCAAGCTCCCTCGCCACAGGGAAATCCAGCTTGCTCCTGTGTGGGTTTGCAAAACAACCTGACAACTCTGTAATCCTCCCCTCAGCCTCCTGTCAGCTTCCCTGGCTACCTTGTCTGGTATCCTTGCGCCCATTCGTTCGACAAGAGACCGCTTCCATGGCAAAGCCCCTGCACCTGCTCGCCCTGAGTGCCCTGTTCCTCTCCACCCTGGCCCAGGCCGTCGAGCCTGTCACCATCGATGTGCACCGCGACGCCAATTGCGGCTGCTGCAAGAAGTGGATCTCGCACTTGCAACAGAACGGCTTCAAGGTGAACGACCATGTCGAGGCCGACATGAGTTCGGTCAAGCAGCGCCTGGGGGTGGCGCCAGAACTGCGGTCGTGCCACACCGCCGAGATCAACGGCAAGTTTGTCGAAGGCCACGTCCCGGCGGAGCAAGTGCTGGCCCTGAGCAAGCGCGATGATTTGCTGGGGGTGGCCGCGCCGGGCATGCCCATGGGCTCGCCCGGCATGGAAATGGACGGCATGAGTGACGCCTATCAAGTCATCGGCCTGAAAAAGGACGGGACGCAGACCGTGGTGGCGGATTACCCGGCCCACTGACGGTTGCGGTGGAACGTTCTGGCTGTTCGATTGCCTGTGGTTAATCTCGCCGTAATCGGCTCGCCCGAGGATCGGCGGTTGCCCACAAGGAGATTGCCCATGTCGCGTCCCACCGTCCGCTGGCTGTCCGGCCTGTTCCTGACCGCCGCCCTGCCCCTGCTCGCCCATGCCGCCAATGCGCCTGAAGGCCCGGCCTACGGTCCGCAGCTCGAAGGGTTCGAATACCCTTACACGCTCAAGCACTTCGCCTTCCAGTCCCAGGGCCAGCCGTTGCAGATGGGCTATATGGACGTCCCGGCCCAGCACAAGGTCAACGGCCGAACCGTCGTGTTGATGCACGGCAAGAATTTCTGCGCCGCGACCTGGGGCGATTCGATCAAGGCCCTGAGCGAAGCCGGATACCGGGTGATCGCGGTGGACCAGATCGGTTTCTGCACATCGAGCAAACCCGAGCATTACCAGTACAGCTTCCAGCAACTGGCGAGCAACACCCAGGCGCTGCTCAAGACCCTCGGCGTGCAGAAATCCATTGTGCTCGGTCACTCCACCGGCGGCATGCTCGCCACCCGTTACGCCTTGCAGTATCCCGACCAGGTCGAGCGCCTGGCGATGGTCAACCCCATTGGCCTGGAAGACTGGAAATCCCTGGGCGTGCCCTATCGTTCCGTCGATCAGTGGTACGAGCGTGAGCTGAAGCTCAATGCCGAAAGCATCCGCAACTACGAACGCAACACCTACTACGCCGGACGCTGGAAGCCCGAGTTCGAGCGCTGGGTGGACATGCTGGCCGGTCTGAACAAAGGACCCGGCCATCAGCAGGTGGCGTGGAACTCGGCGCTGATCTACGACATGATCTTCACCCAGCCGGTCTATTACGAATTCAAGAACCTGAGCATGCCCACCCTGCTGCTGATCGGTAACGCCGACACCACGGCCATCGGCAGCGACATCGCGCCACCGGCGGTGAAAGCCAGACTGGGCCGTTACGAGGTGCTGGGCAAGCAAGTCGCAGAATTGATTCCCCGCTCGACGTTAGTGGAGTTCCCCAATCTGGGGCATGCACCGCAAATGGAAGAGCCGGAACGTTTTCATCAGGCTCTGCTGGGCTGGCTGGACAAACCCATTCCCTGAAGAGGTGCTCCATGGCGGTGCAAATAGCGGTCATCGACGATTGGCAGGACGTGGCGCGAGACGTGGTGGACTGGTCGGCATTGGACGGCGTCGGCCAAGTGACCTTCCTGCACGACTATCCTGCCGACCACGACACCCTCGCCGAGCGCCTGCAACGCTTCGAGGTGATCTGCGTGATGCGCGAGCGCACCGCGTTCGACGCCGCCCTGCTGCGGCGCCTGCCCAATCTCAAGCTGTTGCTGACCGGCGGCATGCGCAATGCCGCCCTGGACCTCAAGACCGCTGCCGAGCTGGGTATCCAGGTCTGCGGCACCGAGAGCTACAAGCACGCTGCCCCGGAACTGACCTGGGCGCTGATCATGGCCTTGAGCCGTAACCTGATGCAGGAAGCCAACGCCCTGCGCGCCGGGTTGTGGCAACAAGGCTTGGGCGGCGACTTGCACGGCAAGACACTGGCGGTGCTTGGCCTGGGCAGCATCGGCAGCCGCGTGGCGCAGTTCGGCCAAGTATTCGGCATGCGGGTGATTGCCTGGAGCGAAAACCTCACGGCCGAGCGCGCGACCCAAGCCGGGGCGATCTACGTGAGCAAGCAGGAACTGTTCGAGCAGGCGGACATCCTTTCCGTGCACCTGGTGCTCAGCGAGCGCAGCCGTGGTCTGGTGGATGCCCAGGCGCTGGGCTGGATGAAACCCACGGCGCTGCTGGTCAACACCGCCCGCGGCCCGATCGTCGACGAGGCGGCGCTGATCGACGCCCTGCGCCACAAACGCCTGGCCGGTGCCGCCCTGGACGTATTCGCCCAGGAACCATTGCCCGCCGACCACCCGTTCCGAACCCTGGACAACGTCCTGGCAACGCCCCATATAGGCTATGTCAGCCGCCAGAATTACCAGCAGTTCTATGCCCAGATGATCGAAGACCTGCTGGCCTGGGCGGCGGGTAAGCCGATCCGGCTGTTGACAGCGGTGCGTTGAGATAAGCCCCCCTGCATCCCACAAACGCGCGGTTCAGGATGGTATGAACCACCGTGGCGAGGGAGCTTGCTCCCGCTGGGGGGCGTAGCCGCCCCAACCCAGACGACGCGATTACCCAGGCAAACCGCGCCAACCGGTTCTACGACTGCTTCGCAGCCAAGCGGGAGCAAGCTCCCTCGCCACAAAAAGCCTGGCGCTGGCCCCTGTGGGAGCGAGCCTGCTCGCGATGGCGTCGGGTCAGCAGCATTGATGTTGGTCGGTGCACTGCGATCTCAAGCAGGCTCGCTCCCACAAGGGGCACGGCGCCCTCATAAAAGCGCCATTAAAAGGCCGCCATCTCAAGCGCTCCACAATGGTGCATCACGCCATCCCATCGCTCACAGACACAAAAACCCACCGCTCCATACACCATTAAAGTTTCCAACAACTGCACTTCGTCGGGTGGGTATTACCACACGTCATGTAAGACATTGCCGACAAAAAACGTGATTGTCCGACAATTCGACGAACCGTCCCGCACCGCTCTAAGTTCTGCCCTAGACTCCCGATTCGGCGGGGAAACCGGCCAGTCATCCGAACGAAAAAAAGTCGAAACTTTTCGCGACGGCGACAGGTCAGGGTAAAGGTAGGGCAACAACGACTGGTGCAGTCCTTGCAATAGTCCTTGCAGCAGCTCCTTCACTTGATTCGCTTCGCCGCAAGGGCAGTGCTTTGCTTTCCTTGCGTAGCGCTTGTGCGCCTGGCCGCAGGATTCGGCCAAAGAAACAACAGCTCTGGCGCTTGCCGGAAACAGATCGAAAACATGGGAGATATTTATGATCAGTGCTGCCTTGGAACCACAACAGGTCCGTTCACAACTACCGCCGGCGGCTCAATCGCCGACGGCTCCGGTGCTGGCCACCGGCGGCAAGGCACTGCTCCCCGTCGTTCGACAGAATCCCAATCGCAAGAAGATCTTGTTCGTGACGTCGGAAATCGCCGACCTGGTAAAAACCGGCGGCCTGGGCGACGTGTCCTCCGCGCTGCCTCGGGCAATGGCCGGGCTGCATGATGTGCGGGTTTTGATTCCCGGGTACCCGCAGGTGATGAACAGTGGCAATCCGATCCACATCATTGGCGAACTGGGCGGGCACGCCGCACTGCCGCCATGCAAGATCGGGCGCATGGACATGGCCGATGGCCTGGTGATCTATGTGTTGATCTGCCCGGAACTCTACGCCCGGGAAGGTTCGCCCTATGGCGCCAACAACGGTCGCGACTGGCCCGACAACCACATTCGCTTCGCCCGCCTGGGCCTGGCCGCCGCTGACATCGCTGCCAACCTGGCGCAGATCCACTGGTGTCCCGACCTGGTCCATGCGCACGACTGGCCTGCCGGGCTGGCACCGGCCTATATGCACTGGCGCGGCCAACGCACCCCGACCCTGTTCACCATTCACAACCTGGCCTACCAGGGCGTGGTGAGCCTGGCGTGCTGCCCGGAGCTGGGTATTCCTGAACATGCCCTGCAACAGGAAGGCATGGAATTCTATGGCAAGTTGTCGTTCCTCAAGGCCGGCATGGCCTATTCCAGCCACATCACCACGGTGAGCGCCACCTACGCCCAGGAAATCACCACCCCGACCTTCGGTTGCGGGCTCGACGGCTTCCTCGCGTCCAAGACCCAACAGGGTCTGCTCAGTGGTATCCCCAACGGCATCGATGAGAGCTGGGACGCCGCCACCGACAGCCACCTGTTCCGCCAATTCGCCATCGGTGACTGGGAAGGCAAGGCCGTCAACGCCGCCCATGTGCGTAAGCTTTTCGGCCTCGACGACTCCACCGGCCCGCTGTTTGCCGTGGTCTCGCGCCTGGTCTACCAGAAAGGCCTGGACCTCACCGAAGCCGTTTCCGAGTTCATCGTCGAGTCCGGCGGTCAGATCGCGATCATCGGTCGCGGCGAACCTGAAGAAGAACAAGCCATGCGAGAACTGGCGCTGCGCTTCCCAGGGCGCATCGGCGTACGCATCGGCTTCAACGAAACCGATGCACGACGGATGTTCGCCGGCAGCGATTTCCTGCTGATGCCCTCGCGCTACGAGCCGTGTGGCTTGAGCCAGATGTATGCCCAGCGCTTCGGCTCGCTGCCGGTGGCTCGCAACACGGGCGGGCTGGCTGACACCATCGAGGACGGCGTTACCGGCTTCCTGTTCGATGAGTCCACCGTGGACAGCTACAAGCAGGCCTTGAGCCGGGCGTTCAAAGTCTTCCAGTTCCCCGACCTGCTCAACGCGATGCGCTGCCGCGCCATGTCCGCACCTTTCAACTGGAGCAAGGCTGTGGAGCCCTACGCCGAACTCTACGAACAGCTGGTGGCTAAGTCACTGGGTAAATCGGCCAGACAATGAGGTAACGATGTCGTCAAGGACGCCTGATACATGGACCCATGGCGCGGTCATGCTCGACGCCGAGCACACCCGCTTCGCCCTCTGGGCCCCGGATGCTTTTGTTGTCAGTGTCGAACTCGACACTGGAGATTCAATACCGCTACTGCCCCAGGCCGACGGCTGGTTCATGATCCAGACCCGCTGCCCCGCCGGCACCCGCTACCGCTTCAACATCGATGGCGAGTTGGAAGTCCCGGACCCCGCCTCCCGTGCCCAGGCCGGGGACATCGATCGCCACAGCGTGGTGGTCGATCCCCATGCCTATCAATGGCGGCACACCCACTGGTCCGGCCGCCCCTGGTATGAGGCGGTCATCTACGAACTGCACGTCGGTGCCCTGGGAGGTTTCGAAGGCGTCGAGCAACAACTGGCGCGGCTGGCCGGGCTGGGCGTCACCGCCATCGAACTGATGCCTCTGTCGCAGTTTCCGGGGGATCGCAACTGGGGTTATGACGGCGTCCTGCCCTACGCCCCCCAGGCCTCCTACGGGACGCCGGAACAACTCAAGCACCTGATCGACAGCGCCCATGGTCACGGCCTGGCGGTCATCCTCGATGTGGTCTACAACCACTTCGGCCCCGATGGCAATTACCTGCACCGCTACGCCAAGGGCTTCTTCCGCGAAGACAAACACACGCCTTGGGGGGCGGCGATCGATTTTCGCCGTCGCGAGGTACGGGACTTCTTCATCGATAACGCGCTCATGTGGCTGTTGGAATACCGTTTCGATGGACTGCGCCTCGACGCGGTGCATGCCATCGAAAGCCCGGACTTCCTCCAGGAACTGGCAGCCAGGGTCCGCGAGCAAGTGGACCCGACCCGCCACGTCTGGCTGACCGTCGAAAACGAACACAACCAGGCGACCCTGCTGGAACAGGGCTACGACGCCCAGTGGAACGACGACGGCCACAACGCCCTGCACGTGCTGTTGACCGGTGAGACCGATGCCTATTACGCCGACTATGCCGAGCAACCGACCGAGCAACTGGCCCGTTGCCTGAGCCAAGGCTTCGTGTTCCAGGGACATATCAACCGCCATGGCGAATCCCGGGGCGAGCCCAGCGGCCACCTACCGCCCAGCGCCTTTATCCTGTTCCTGCAGAATCACGACCAGATCGGCAACCGCGCCCTGGGCGAGCGTCTGCATCAACTGGCCGCGCCCCAGGCGCTGCAAGCGGCCACCGTTCTGTTGCTGCTCAGCCCGATGATTCCGCTGATGTTCATGGGCGATGAGGTGAAAGCGCCACAACCGTTCCTGTTCTTCACCAGCCACCATGGTGAGCTGGCGGAACTGGTACGCGAAGGCCGACGCAACGAGTTCAAGGCGTTCAGCGCCTTTGCCGACCCGCAAAAGCGTGAACGGATCCCCGATCCCAATGCAGCGCCGACCTTCGACGCCTCGCGGCCGAACCTGGAGGCCCACGAACCGGAGCAACTGGCCAACGAGACGCTGTACCGCAGCCTGCTGAGAATCCGCCGTGAAGAGATCGTCCCGCGCCTGGCCGGGGCGCATGCCCTGGATACTCAGGTGCTGGGCTACGGCGCCGTCAGTGCACGTTGGCAACTGGGCGACGGCAGCGTGTTGCGCATCGATCTCAACCTCAGCGACCGCCCGGTGGAGCACAGCGCCGCCGAGCAGGCACGCATTCTTTTCGAACATCCTGAGCAGGCCATGGGTCAGTTGCTTCAGGGCGTCCTTGCGCCCCACAGCGCGTTGGTCAGTCTGACGCAAGCGGCAACCTTGCCCAACCCAATCGGAGAGCGTCCATGAGCGATGCGCAACTGGAAATCCTCGCCGGCCGTGCAGGCCTGGCGGTGGACTGGATCGACGCCAATGGCCGGGCGCAAAAAGTTTCGCCGGCAGTGTTGCGCTCGGTCCTCACCGCCCTTGGCCATCCAGCCGGCACTGCCCAGGAAATCGATGCGAGCCTGCTGCAATTGCAGCAGGAGCAACAGAATCATCAACTACCGCCGCTGATCACCGTCGACGTTGGAGCCAGCCTGGACCTGAGCCGCTATTTCGAGGCCGCGACCCCGTGCGAGATCCAATGCGAGGACGGCTCGACGCTGAACCTGAAACTCGACGCCGACGCCAGGCTTCCCGGGATGATTCCGGTGGGCTATCAGCATGTTCACATCCAGGACCAGCATTTCACCCTGGCAGTTGCCCCCGCCCGTTGCTACAGCGTGGCCGATGCGGTGGATGACCCGACACCGCGGGCCTGGGGCTTGAGCGCCCAGCTGTATTCGCTGCGGCGTCCCGGTGACGGCGGCTTCGGAGACACCCAGGCCTTGGAGGAACTGGCCCGGGTGGCCGGCGAGCGCGGCGCCGAGGCGATTGCCATCAGCCCGATGCATGCGATGTTCAGCAGCGATACCGGGCGCTACAGCCCTTATTCGCCATCCAGCCGGCTGTTTCTCAACAGCCTGTACGCCGCGCCCGGCACGATCCTCGGTGAGCGAGCCCTGCGCACGGCCATCGACGCCACTGGCTTGACCAACCAACTGCGCATGCTGGAAGAACAACCGCTGGTGGACTGGCCGGTCGCCGCCGAGGCCAAGCAGAAAGTCCTGCGCGCCCTGTACGAAGGTTTCAGCCAGGGCGAGCATCCGCTGCATGAAGACTTCAGCAGCTTTCGCCACACCAGTGGCGAAGCCCTGGAAAACCACTGCCGCTTCGAAGCGATGCAGGCCGATCGCGCCGCCCGGGGAGAAAGCCTCGACTGGCGTCAGTGGCCGGAAGAATGGCGCAACCCACGCAGCGCCGTACTGGCGCGGTTTGCCGAGGAAAACGCCGACGAAATCGGTTTCTACGCCTTTTGCCAATGGCTGATCGCCCGCTGCCTGGAGCGCGCCCAGAGCGCCGCCAAGTCCAGTGGCATGGGCATTGGCCTGATCGCCGACCTGGCGGTGGGCGCCGACGGTGCCGGCAGCCAGGCCTGGAGCCGACAGGACGAATTGCTCGCGTCCCTGACCGTGGGCGCGCCGCCGGACATTCTCAACCGCTCCGGCCAAGGCTGGGGGATTTCGGCGTTTTCTCCCGAAGGCCTGGTGCGCAACGGTTTCCGGGCGTTCATCGAAATGCTGCGGGCCAACTTCGCTCACGCCGGCGGTTTGCGCATCGATCACGTCATGGGCCTGCAACGACTGTGGGTGATCCCTAACGATGCCCAGCCCTGCGACGGCGCCTATCTGTATTACCCGTTCGACGACCTGCTGCGCCTGCTGGCGCTCGAATCCCATCGTCATCAGGCGATCGTGCTGGGCGAAGACCTCGGCACCGTGCCCGAAGGCCTGCGGGAAAAGCTCAGCGCCCGCTCGATCCTCGGCATGCGCGTGCTGTTGTTCGAACAGGACAACACCCACTTCAAGCCGATCCTCGACTGGCCGGACGACGCACTGGCCACCACCAGCACCCACGACCTGCCGACCCTCAACGGTTGGTGGCACGGGCACGATATCGACTGGAACGCCCGGTTGGACCTGATCGATTCCCACGCGGAAATGGACTGGCGCAGACACCGTGAACGTGAACGCGAAGGCCTGCGCAACGCGCTGAACCAGGATCCGCAGAACTTTCGCGAGGAGCACCGCGAAACCGACCAAGTGCTCGACGCCAGCGTGCGCTTCCTCGGCCACACCCGCGCGCCGCTGGTATTGCTGCCGCTCGAAGACGCGCTGGGCATCGAGGAACAGGCCAACCTGCCCGGCACCATCGACACCCACCCCAATTGGCGGCGCCGTCTGGCCCACGAAAGCCAGGCGCTGCTGGATCATCCCGACGCCGCACGGCGTCTGGAAATACTCGCCTGCGCAAGGCTTCAGGCGAACGAGCGTGACCAATGAAACAGACTTCTATCCAACCCCTGCGGGCCACGCTGCGCCTGCAATTTCATAAAGGTTTCACCCTGGACGACGCCATCCCACAGGTGCCGTACTTCGCCTCGCTGGGCATCAGCCATATTTACGCCTCGCCGCTGCTCAAGGCCCGGGCCGGCTCGATGCACGGCTACGATGTGGTCGACCCGACGCTGGTCAACCCGGAGCTGGGCGGCGAAGCGGCGCTCAGAGGTCTGGTCGCCACGTTGCGTGAGCATCGGATGGGGCTGATCCTGGACATCGTGTCCAATCACATGGCCGTCGGCGGCAATGACAACCCCTGGTGGCTGGACCTGCTGGAATGGGGGCGCCTGAGCCCCTACGGCGAGTTCTTCGACATCCAGTGGCACTCCCCCGACCCGCTGATGGAGGGCCAGTTGCTGCTGCCGTTCCTGGGCAGCGATTACGGTGTCGCCCTGCAGGAAGGCACCTTGCAACTGCGCCTGGACGCCAACCAGGGCAGCTTCTATGTGGAGCATTACGAACACCGTTTCCCGATCTGTCCGATGCAGTACGGCGAGTTGCTCAAGCCCGCCGAGTCCTTGCCCACCGAGCAGGCCGAAGCGCTCAAGTCCCTGGCCGAACGCTTCACCACGTTGAACTACCAGACCGACGCCCATACCCTGGCCCGGCCGCTGCAAGCAGAGCTACGCGATCTGGTGACGCAGGCGGACATCCTCGCCGCCATCGAAGACAACCTGCGCGCCTACGATTCCACCCAAGCCGAGGGTTTCGAGCGCCTGCATCAACTGCTGGAACGCCAGAGCTATCGGCTCGCCAGCTGGCGCACGGCGGCGGACGATATCAACTGGCGACGGTTTTTCGATGTCAATGAACTGGGTGGGCTGCGGGTCGAACGGCCGGCGGTGTTCGAAGCCACCCATGCGAAGATCTTTGAGTTGGTCGAGCAAGGCCTGGTGGATGGGCTGCGCATCGACCACGTCGACGGCCTCGCCGACCCACGTGGTTACTGCCGCAAATTGCGCCGGCGCCTGGATTCGATTTCGCCGTCGCGCCACCTGCCGATCTTCATCGAGAAGATCCTCGGCGATGGCGAAACCCTGCGGCGAGACTGGAACGTCGATGGCAGCACCGGCTACGAGTTCATGAACCAGATCTCGCTGTTGCAACATGACCCTGCCGGCGCCGCCCCGCTCGCCGAGTTCTGGAGCCGCCACAGCGAACGACCGGCGCAGTTCATCGACGAAGCCCGGCTGGCGCGCCAGCAGATCCTCAATGGCTCACTGGCCGGCGACTTCGAGAGCGTCGCCCAGGCGTTGCTGCAAGTGGCTCGCGACGACGTGATGACCCGCGACCTGACCTTGGGGGCGATCCGTCGGGCCTTGCAGGAGCTGATCGTGCATTTCCCGGTGTACCGCACGTACATCAACCCGCTGGGCCGCTCGGCCGAAGATCAAGTGTTTTTCAACCAGGCACTGGAAGGCGCTCGCCAGACCCTCAGCGAAGCCGACTGGCCGGTCCTGGACTGCCTGGCCGACTGGCTCGGTGGCATGCCCTGGCGGCAACGTCCGCGAGGCAGCCAGCGCAAACGCCTGCGCCATGCCTGCGTGCGTTTCCAGCAGTTGACCTCGCCGGCAGCCGCCAAAGCCGTGGAGGATACCGCGCTGTATCGCTCGGCGGTGTTGCTGTCGCGCAATGACGTGGGCTACAACACCGAGCGTTTCAGCGCTCCGCCGGAGGAATTCCACAACGCGTGTATCGAGCGCCTGGAACATTTCCCCGACAACCTGATCACCACCGCGACCCACGACCACAAGCGCGGCGAAGACACCCGCGCCCGACTGGCGGTGCTCAGCGAGCGAGCCGACTGGTACACCGCCTGCGTCGAGCAATGGCGCATCCTTTCGCCGTCCCTGCACAGCGATCCGGCGGCGCCCTCGGCCGGCGATGAGCTGATTCTTTACCAGGCGCTGCTCGGCAGTTGGCCGCTGGACCTCGACCTGCAAGATCACAAGGCCCTGGCCGAATACAACGAGCGTCTATGGCAATGGCAACGCAAGGCGCTGCGCGAGGCCAAACTGCAAAGCAGTTGGGCGGCGGTCAACGATGCCTACGAGCAGGCAACGCAGATGTTCCTCGAACGCTTGTTACTCGGGGACGAAGGACTGCCTTTGCGCAGTGCAATTGCCGAGGCGGTCCACGCCATCGCTCCGGCAGGTGCCCTCAACAGTCTGGCGCAGACTTTGCTGCGCATGACCGTACCCGGCGTTCCGGACCTGTACCAGGGCAACGAATTCTGGGACTTCAGCCTGGTGGATCCGGACAACCGTCGCCCGGTGGATTTCACCGCACGCCGCGAGGCGATGCACGCTGACAATGTACCGGCGGCACTGATCAACGACTGGCGTGACGGCCGGATCAAACAGGCGCTGATCACCCGGACACTGGCGGTGCGGGCCCAATACCCGCAGCTGTTCCACAGGGGCAGCTACCAACCGCTGGAAGTGCGCGGCGAACAGGCTCAACGGGTACTGGCGTTCATGCGTGAGTACGAGCAGCAACGGGCGATCATCGTGGTGCCGATCCACGCCGCCCGCCTGCTGGAAAACGGTGCGGTCCCGCTGGTCACCGCTTCGGACTGGGGCGATACCCGCGTGTCGCTGCCGTTCGCCGTAGGGGATGGAAAACTGAAGGGACTTTTTGCAAGCGCAGCAGTCACACCCCAAGGGGAGCTGATGGTCAGCGCCGCACTGGGGGATTTCCCGGTCAATGTCTTTATCCAATCTTGAGTTAGTCAGGAGCACTGCGATGAGTACCGACGATAAACGCATCCGCGAATTCGCCTATCAGATCTGGGAGTCCGAGGGTAAGCCTAGCGGGCAGGAGGAGCGCCACTGGGAGATGGCGCGCAAACTGGCGGAAGCCGAGGCCCTGGCCCCGAGCAAACCGGCCAAGGCTGCCGCCAAACCAGCAGCCGCCAAGGCTGACGGGGTCAAGCCCGTAGCGAGCAAGCCTGCCTCTGCCAAACCGGCTGCCAAAGCCGCAACCGCCAAGGCCAAGCCTGCGTCCAAGCCCGCCGCGAGCACTGCCGCCGCGCCATCGGTGAGCAAGCCTGCCGCCGAGAAAAAGCCGCGAGCAGCACGCAAGCCGCCGGCGGTCTGAAGTTCTCCCTGACCGCGAAACCGCCCTTTGTGGCGAGGGGATTGATCCCCGCCGGGCTGGTATGGCAGCCCCACCATCAGGCCCAAGGTGACCGGCTGATTCGAGTCGGTCCTTTTGGCCGTGCTGCGCACGCCAGCGGGGATGAATCCCCTCGCCACAGGTGCAGTGCATGTCACCCGTCCTACGTGAATTGAATTGCCGTATCTGTCTTTTGCAGGAGCAACTATGACCCGTCCAAAAAAAACCACGCCGCCGCCGGTTATCGAGGCTTCGCGGATTCGTGAAGGGCTGCCTTTTCCACTCGGTGCGACCTGGGATGGCCTCGGGGTCAATTTCGCGCTGTTTTCGGCCAACGCCACCAAGGTTGAGCTGTGCATTTTCGATGACACCGGCGAAGTCGAGCTCGAACGCATCGAACTGCCGGAATACACCGACGAGATCTACCACGGCTACCTGCCCGACGCCCATCCGGGACTGATCTACGGCTACCGGGTCTACGGCCCGTACGACCCGGAGAACGGCCACCGCTTCAACCCGAACAAACTGCTGATCGACCCATACGCCAAGCAATTGGTCGGTGAGCTGAAATGGTCCGAAGCGCTGTTCGGCTACACCATCGGCCATCCTGATGGCGACCTCAGCTTCGACGAGCGCGACAGCGCACCCTTCGTGCCCAAATGCAAGGTCATCGACCCCGCGCACACCTGGGGCCACGATCACCGGGTCAGCGTGCCATGGGACAAGACCATCCTGTATGAAACCCACGTACGCGGCATCAGCATGCGCCACCCCGCCGTACCGGAAAACCTGCGCGGCACGTTCGCCGGGTTGATGGTCGACGATGTGCTGGAGCACATCCGCAAGCTGGGGGTTTCCTCGGTAGAGCTGTTGCCGATCCATGCCTTCGTCAACGACCAGCATCTGTTGCACAAGGGCATGACCAACTACTGGGGCTACAACAGCATCGCGTTCTTCGCCCCGGACCCGCGCTACCTGGCCAGCGGCAAGATCGCCGAGTTCAAGGAGCTGGTCGCGCACATGCACGAGGCCAACCTGGAAGTCATCCTCGACGTGGTCTACAACCACACCGCCGAAGGCAACGAGCAAGGCCCGACCCTGTCCATGCGCGGTATCGACAACGCCTCGTACTACCGGCTGATGCCCGACGACAAACGCTATTACATCAACGACTCCGGCACCGGCAACACCTTGGACCTGAGCCACCCCTGTGTCTTGCAGATGGTCACCGACTCCCTGCGCTACTGGGCCACGGAAATGCACGTCGACGGTTTCCGCTTCGACCTGGCAACCATCCTGGGGCGTTACCACGATGGCTTCGACGAGCGCCACAGCTTCCTCGTGGCCTGCCGGCAGGACCCGGTGCTGCGCCAGGTGAAAATGATCGCCGAGCCCTGGGACTGTGGCCCCGGCGGCTATCAGGTCGGCGGCTTCCCGCCGGGCTGGGTGGAGTGGAACGATAAATTCCGTGACACCGTCCGTGCATTCTGGAAAGGCGACGACGGCCAGCTGGCCGACTTCGCCAGCCGCATGACCGCCTCTGGCGAGATGTTCAACCAGCGGGGCCGACGCCCTTACGCCTCGGTGAACTTCGTCACCGCCCACGACGGCTTCACCCTCAATGACCTGGTGTCGTACAACGACAAGCACAACGAGGCCAACGACGAAAACAACCAGGACGGCAGCAATAACAACCTGTCCTGGAACCATGGCGTCGAAGGGCCGACCGACGATCCTGAGATCAATGCGCTGCGCCACCGGCAGATGCGCAATTTCTTCGCGACGCTGCTGTTGGCCCAGGGCACGCCGATGATCGTGGCCGGTGACGAATTCGCCCGCACCCAGCACGGCAACAACAACGCCTACTGCCAGGACAGCGAGATCGGTTGGGTCAACTGGGACCTGAGCGAGGACGGCGCGGCGCTGCTCAAGTTCGTCAAGCGTTTGATCAAGTTGCGCCTGGCCTATCCGATCCTGCGTCGCGGGCGGTTCCTGGTGGGTAATTACAACGAGGATATCGGCGTCAAGGACGTGACCTGGCTGGCCCCCGACGGCAACGAGATGACCACCGAACAATGGCAGGACGGTCACGGTCGTTGCCTGGGGATGCTGATGGACGGCCGCGCCCAGGAAACCGGGATCCGCCGCAAGGGCGGTGATGCGACGCTGTTGCTGGTGGTCAATGCGCACCATGACATCGTCAATTTCCGCTTGCCACAGGTGCCCGAGGGCAGTTTCTGGACCTGCATGATCGACACCAACCAGCCGACGATCCGTGGTGAGGAGCGCTTCGATTTCGACGCCGAATATGCCGTCACGGGCCGTTCGCTGCTGCTGTTCGAGCTGCAACGCGAGGAAGAGGACTGATCTGGCGGTAAGACTTCGATAAACCGCAAGGACGCGGTTTTCGCTCATGCATCGCAGTTCGGAGAAAAAAAACCGGTTCAGCCACACATCCGAGGCGACGGATCGGTCAACATGGTCAATACTCCCTGTGCGGGAGTTTCCAGGATTCGGAACACCGCAGATCGCAGTCATGCCCTTACGGGCGTCATCGGGCGGAGGCTCGATGTCGGACTGAGAGATTGAATACATAACAAGGACGTCTTCATGAAACCTGCCTCTCGCTTGCAAGGCCGGCAACACCCGCAAATCTGGAACAGTTCTGCGCAACTGGCCGACATTCCCATCATCAGCACCCAGACGCTCATTCCTGCCGGCGCCCGCGCCGTCATTCTCTCGCCGCACCCGGGGGATGAAATCGGCGCCTGTGGCGGTTTGCTCCAACTGCTGAACAACCTGGACCGCCCGATGCTGTTGATCTCGGTCACGGACGGCGCCCTCAATCATCCCGGCTCACCGTTGTGGACCGACGAACGTCTGCGCAGTCACCGTCCCCATCCCCAGGAAAGCGTGGATGCCCTGGATCGCCTGGGCATTGCGCCCCATGCCCTGCAATGGGTGCGCGGCGGCTTCCCGGAAAAGGCCCTGGCCGAACATGAGGCTGAGCTGACGGCTTTTATCAGCCGCCATTTGCGTCCTGGTGACGTAGTGTTCAGCACCTGGCGCAAGGACGGCGACAGCGACCATGACACAGTCGGCCGCGCCGGGGCATTGGCCGCCGAAAATATTGGGGCAGCCTTCAACGAACTGCCTGTGTGGGCCTGGCACTGGCCGGTCCGCGACCAGAATAAAATCCCCTGGCACCGCGCCCGCAAACTGCGCCTCGACGTCTGGACCACCGCCCGCAAACGCCACGCCATGTACGCCTACGCCAGCCAACTGAACGGCGAACCGGCCAACGGCATCGCCCCGCTGGTGCCCCGGGTCATCCTCGATCGCATGGGCATGCCGTATGAGATTGTGTTCATCTGAAAGGGGGGGCGGAACGCCTGAAACCTGTGGGAGCGAGCTTGCTCCGGGCGGCTATCCGACGATAGCGGTGGTTCAGCTTGCAATGATGTTGTAAGTGCCGACGCCATCGCGAGCAGGCTCGCTCCCACATGGGTCTAGCAGCGTTCGTGGGGCTTGAGTACACCGCAATTCCCTGTGGGAGCGAGCCTGCTCGCGATAGCGGTGGCTCAGGCTGTGACGCGCTCGGCAGTCGCCATGAAAAATCCGGAACTGCCCAAGCCTCTCGCCAGTCGCATGAACAGGTACGTCTGATTCAGGAGCGAACGTGACTCGAGATCCCGATAGGCAGGCCCTGGAAACCATGCCACTGGACACGCCGGCAACGGTTCATCGGTTGCGGGTGCTGACGGTCAATACTCATAAGGGCTTCACCGCCCTCAACCGACGTTTCATCCTCCCCGAATTACGCGAAGCGGTGCGCAGTACGGGTGCCGACCTGGTGTTCCTGCAAGAGGTGCTGGGCGAACATGACCGACACGCCTCACGCTACGACAACTGGCCCCAGACCTCCCAGTACGAATTTCTCGCCGACAGCATGTGGAACGACTACGCCTACGGTCGCAATGCGGTTTATCCCGATGGCCACCATGGCAATGCGCTGCTGTCCAAATACCCGATTCGCCAGTTCCGCAACCTCGACGTCTCCATCACCGGCCCAGAGCGCCGCGGCCTGTTGCATTGCGTATTGGATGTACCGGGTCACGCCGAAGTCCATGGCATTTGCGTGCACCTGAGCCTGTTGGAAAGCCATCGCCAGCTGCAGCTCAAATTGCTCTGCCAGTTGCTGGAGTCTTTGCCCGAGGACGCTCCGGTGATTATCGCCGGCGACTTCAATGACTGGCAGCTACGCGGCAATATCGCCCTCGCCCGCCGCGGCTACCTGCACGAGGCCTTCGAGCACCATACTGGCCGCCCCGCACGCACCTACCCGGCCCGTTTTCCGCTGCTGCGCCTGGATCGCATTTACCTGCGCAACGCTACCAGCCACGCTCCGCGAATCCTCGGTAACAAGCCCTGGACGCACCTGAGCGACCACTTGCCGTTATCGGTGGAAGTGCATTTGTAATCCACGCCCCGCCCCTACTCGCCATGCGCCGACCTGTAAGTTCTGACAGTAGCGGCGCTGTTTTTTCGTTGTTACGGTGCCATCCCATACAGCGAGCGTTGCCAGGCCCCGATGTGCCATCCGTTGTGCAACCAATGCTGAAACCGGCGTCCCAGGGATGCCGATGCAGAGGGATAGCACATGAGCCTGCCCGATCGTGGATACACTCGGCTGTTCAACGCCTTGTGGGTTTCGGCCCTGTTCCACCTCAACGCCCCGCACGCCATGGCGGCCTGCACCCTGACGCCAACGGCGGGCGACGATACCTATGTCTGCGACAGCGGCACCAGCGCCGGACTCACGGACCTTTCGGGCAACAACACCCTGACCATGCCGGCCAACGGCAGCGGCACCATCCAGGGTGATGTCATCTTTGGCGCCGGCGCCGACCACATGGGAATCAACCCCAACGGGGTCATCACCGGTGACGTGGAACAAGGCTCGGGCATCGACGATTTCGTCATGAACGGCGGCAGCATCCAGTCCCTGGCCCAGGGCGATGGCCTGGACACCTTTCTGATGACCGGCGGCACCATCGTCGGCGCCTTCGAAGACGGTGATAACGCACGCATGACCGGGGGCACCATCGGCCGGGTCGACATGAAACTCGATGACAACGTCTTCGATATGTCAGGCGGGGAAATCCTCGGCAACCTGGTGACCGGGTTCGGCCAGGACACGATTATCCTGTCCGCCGGACGCATCGGCGGCAACGTGAGTGTCAGCGGCGGCAACGACAGCATCACCGTGAGCGGCGGCGAAATCGACGGCGAGGTCCGGACCAGTTTCGGCGATGACCGACTGCAATGGAGCGGCGGCCTGATACGCTCGGCGATCCTGATGGGCGACGGCACCGATACGGCGCTGTTGCGCAACCTGGATGAAACCCTGCTCGCAACGACCCCCAGCCTGGATGGCGGACTGGGCCAGGACAGCCTGACGTTCGATGCTTCGACCTCTGGCACCGGCGCCCGCTACGTCAACTGGGAGACGGTGAACCTGACACAGGGCTCGCGCCTGGACCTGACTGACACGCTGGTACTGGGTGACTCCGCCACCGCCACCGGCGTGCTGAACATCGACAGCAGCAGCGTACTGACGTCGACCCAGGGTAGCGTCAATCCGTTCACTGCAGGCCAACTGGTCACCCTCAACAACAGCGGCACGATTGACCTGACCCGCGACAATACCCGCACCAACGATAGCCTCACCGTGCAGGGCAACTATGTCGGCAGCAATGGCCAGTTGCGCCTGCAAACGGTGCTCGGTGCCGACGGCTCACCCAGCGACAAACTGGTGGTCAATGGCGGGACGCTCACCGGCAACACCGCCATTGCCGTCACCAATGTCGGCGGAGCTGGCGGGTTGACGACCCAGGACGGGATCGAGGTGGTCCAGGCTCAAGGCGGCGCGGTCAGCGACAGCGGCGCCTTTTCCCTGGCCCAGTCCGTCTCGGCCGGTGCGTTCGACTATCGCCTGTTCAAGGGCGGCGTGACGGGCAATGCGAACAACTGGTACCTGCGCTCGACGGTAGTGGCCGGACCACTCGCGGCGCCCCCCGCCCCGTCACTGCCGAACGCACCCGCCTCGCCGCCGTTGCCGCCGCTGCCGGTGCCCGTCGCAGGCGCTGCGCCGATTCCTTTGTATCGTCCGGAAGTGCCCACTTGGTCGGCCATGCCCCCAGTCGCCGCGCAACTGACGCTGATGGCCCTGGGCACGTTCCATGACCGTCAGGGCGACCAGCGCCTGCTGACCGAGACCGGCGCCTTTGGGGCCGGCTGGGGCCGAGTCTATGGCAAGGATCTGGACCAGACCTGGGCCGGCACGGTCACGCCGCGCTTCGATGGGTCCATCAAGGGCTTCCAGGTGGGCAACGACCTGTACAGCGCACCGACCTCTAGCGGCCAGACCCAACGCCTGGGTTTCTTCGTCGGTCATACCGAACTGAACGGCAACGTCGATGGTTTCAATCTCGGCTTCGAAGGTCGACGCGCCGGCAAAGTCGACCTCGACGGCGACAGCTACGGCCTGTACTGGACGCTTATCGATCCTACCGGAGCTTATATCGATGCAGTGGTGATGGGCACACGACTCAATGGCGACAGCCGCTCCGAACGCGGCCTCAAGATCGACAACCGCGGCCACGCCTTGACCCTCTCGGCGGAGGCCGGTTACCCCTTCGCCGTGGCGAACGACTGGGTGCTGGAGCCTCAGGTCCAGATCATCCATCAGAAAGTGTCCCTGGACACCCAGGACGATGGGGCCTCCAGGGTCGAATTCGATTCCGACGGTGCCTGGACCGGCCGGCTCGGTACTCGCCTCAAGGGCCGCTACCAGGTCAGCGGCATGCCGATGGAGCCGTACTTGCGTGCGAACCTCTGGCATACCTTTTCCGGCACCGATACCGTGACGTTCGATAACACCGACCGGGTCGATACCCAGCAGCGCGCCTCCACCGCCGACCTGGGCATTGGGGTCATCGTGAGCCTTGCGCCTGCCGTCAGCCTTTACGCAGGCGCCGACTACAGCCAAAACCTGGACAGGAACCAGCAGCGCAGTGTGGCGGGCAATCTGGGCGTGCGAATCAGCTGGTAAGGAACGACAATCCATTGACAGGAAATATGCCAACAGAATCACTCGTTTATGCAGGCCGATCGAGTATTTCTATACTTTGGTGGTTTTCTTGACGCAGCCGCAACGGTCTTCTTGACTACAGCGTACTACCCCCGGAAACACAGTCAGGGGCAGCCTCTGGAACCCGCAACCACGGGCCGCCAAAGGCTTGCCCCAATCCATTCGGTCGCCCCTCATTCGGGGTAGGAGAGACGCCAGAAAGCGAGAAACGCATGCGATTGCAAGGCAGGCCTCCATGAAAACGCCCCTCCGTTCACAAGAGATCACCACAACGCTCTATACCGTCTCGACTTCGTTGCTGCTACTTTCATCCATGGAGGCACAGGCCTGGCCCGCCGAAGAATCAACCAAGCCCTGGTATGGTTCCCCCCCACCGGAAAGCCTGAATGCCGCCCCTGACAGGGACGCGTCGAACCGAAGCCCCGCCCTGTTCACGCTGCGCAACGATAGCGGCCACACCCAGCGCATGGGCCTGATCAGCGGACAGAATCAAATCATTACCACCGTGGGCGGCGTGTTGGTGACGCCCATCATGGCCCAGCCCGAGACTGACGCGCTGAACCTTCGCGGCCCGAGCCTCGGCGCCTACTGGAGCCTGACTGGCCAGGAGGGCTGGCATGTGGACCTCAGTGCCAGTGGTGGCCGGGTCAATGGCTACAGCCGGACCGAACAAGGCCAACGCCAGGCGGCCGAAGGCAGCGCGGTGACGCTGTCGGTCGAAGGGGGCTTTCCGATCGGCATCACCACCCACTGGGTGGTCGAACCCCAGGCGCAGTTGATCAACCAGCGCGTCTCCCTCGATACGCCGAACACCGAGAACGGCAACAGCAATGAAATGAGCACCTGGAGCGGGCGCGTCGGCGCAAGGCTCAAAGGCAGCTACCAGCTCAACGGCCTGGGCGTGGAGCCCTACGTGCGCACCAACCTGTGGCACACCGTGCAGAACACCGAGACCTTGAGCCTGGACAAGGTCGACAAGATCAGCAGCAGTCGCAAGTCTTCCACCGTTGAGGTCGGCCTGGGCCTGGTGGCGCGGGTCACGCCGGCGGTGAGCCTGTATGTCAGCGCCGACTACAGCAGCGACGTCGACGACAACGACCTGAACGGCATCATCACCAGCATGGGCGTGCGGATGCGCTGGTAAAACCTGCGGTGCAGGGCCGGCGTTTCACCCTGGGGTCGAAAACAGCAAAAACACCAGCGCCGGCCCACCTCTCTTAAAAAACACCTCCATAAAGGCGTATAACCCTAGCAGCGATCTACGCCTGCAAGCCTGCCCATGGCTCATTTCATTGATGGAGTAACGACATGACCACAGCCCCTTTCCTCGCCGACCTGTTCCCTGGCTCTGCCGACATCCCGGACGCTTATCGCCTCGATGGCCCGACAGAACAACGCGAATACCTGGTCGACGGCGTGCTGCGGACCTGGCAAGGGCCACTGGCCGTGGTCCGCAGCCCGGTCTACCTGGCAGGCGCCCATGGCGATGAACAAGTGATTCTCGGCAGCACGCCGCTGCTGGATGCCGACACGGCCCTCACCGCCCTGGACGCCGCCGTGCGCGCCTATGATCGCGGCCAGGGCCAGTGGCCGACGATGCGCGTGGCCGAGCGTATCGCCCATGTCGAGGCATTCCTGGCGCGCATGCGTGAACAGCGCGAAGCGGTGGTCAAGCTGCTGATGTGGGAAATCGGCAAGAACCTCAAGGACTCGCAGAAAGAGTTCGACCGCACCTGCGATTACATCGTCGACACCATCAATGCCCTCAAGGAACTGGATCGCCGCTCCAGCCGCTTCGAGCTGGAACAGGACACCCTCGGACAAATCCGTCGCGTGCCACTGGGTGTGGCGCTGTGCATGGGCCCTTACAACTATCCGCTGAACGAAACCTTCACCACGCTGATTCCTGCGCTGATCATGGGCAACACGGTGGTGTTCAAGCCGGCCAAGCTGGGCGTACTGCTGATACGTCCATTGCTCGAAGCCTTCCGCGACAGTTTCCCGGCGGGGGTGATCAATGTGATCTACGGCAGCGGCCGGGAAACCGTCAGTGCGCTGATGGCCAGCGGCAAAATTGACATCTTCGCGTTCATCGGCACCAACAAGGCCGCCAGTGACCTGAAAAAACTCCATCCGCGCCCGCACCGCTTGCGCGCCGCGCTGGGGCTGGATGCGAAGAACCCTGGCCTGGTGTTGCCGGACGTGGACCTGGACAACGCCGTCAGCGAGGCGCTGACCGGTTCGCTGTCTTTCAATGGCCAGCGCTGCACCGCGCTGAAAATCCTGTTTGTCCATGAAGACGTGGCACCGGCCTTCATCGAAAAATTCAACGCCCGGCTTGCCGCCCTGAAACCCGGCATGCCATGGGAGGACGGCGTGGCACTGACGCCGCTACCCGAGGCGGGCAAGGTCGACTACCTGCATTCACTGGTGGCGGACGCGGTCGCCAAAGGCGCAGAAGTGAAAAATGCCCACGGAGGCGAATCCCGAAACTCATTCTTCTATCCGGCGGTGCTCTACCCGGTGAACACCGCAATGCGGGTCTACCACGAAGAACAGTTCGGCCCGGTCGTGCCCATCGTGCCTTATCGCGATCTCGATACCGTGGTCGATTACGTGCTCGAATCCGATTTCGGCCAACAGTTGAGCCTTTTCGGCACCGATCCGGCGCAGATCGGCAAACTGGTGGACACCTTCGCCAACCAGGTCGGGCGCATCAACATCAACGCCCAGTGCCAGCGCGGCCCGGACACATTCCCGTTCAACGGCCGGAAAAACTCGGCCGAGGGCACGTTGTCGGTTCACGATGCGTTGCGTACGTTCTCCATCCGTACCCTGGTGGCGACCAAATTCCAGGACAGTAACAAGGCCTTGATCAGCGACATCATCCGGGAGCGGGATTCAAACTTCCTGACCACCGATTACATCTTCTGACGGCGCATTACGACAGGGCTGGGCGACGCAGCTTGATACCCCAGCCCTGTTGCATGCCGGCGGCTGCCAGCAGGATCGCAGCCACGCCCAGCCATTGCAGCGGTTCGAGTCGATGGCCGAAGGCGAACCAATCGACCAGAATCGCCGCGATCGGATAGATGAACGACAGCGCACCGGTAATCGCCGTGGGCAAGCGTTGGATCGCGCTATACAGCAACACGTACATTACGCCGGTGTGAATGATACCGAGGGTGATGAGGCTGGCCCAACCTTCGGGCTGTTGCGGCAAGGCCGAGAAATTCGCCCAGGGCGCCAGCAACAGTACACCGGTGCTGACCTGCACCAGCGCAATCAGGTGCGGTGGCGTGCCGGTCAGGCGCTTGATGATCAACGCTGCGATTGCATACAGCAACGCCGCACCCAACGCCAATGCAATGCCCGCCAGATACTGGTTGCCCCCCTGCCCCTGCTCACCATGGGCGCTGACGATGGCCAGCATCCCGAGAAACGAAACCGCCAGCCAGAACAGTTTCTGCGCGGTGATCTTTTCCCCGAGGAACAACGCCGCCAACCCCACCAGCATGAACGGCTGGACGTTATAGACAGCGGTGCCGATGGCGATCGAAGCCCTGGAATAGGACGCGAACAACAACACCCAGTTGCCAACGATCGCCACGCCGCTAAGCACCGCCAGCAGGAAGGTGGTCCGGGTCAAGATCCCCAGGCGCAGGAAGCCGAAACCGGCGCAGATCAACAGCAAGGTCGCCGCGCCGAATACGCAGCGCCAGAACACCACATCCAGCACCGGCAGGCCCGAGACCAGCACGAACCAGCCTATGGTTCCGGAAATCAACATAGCGGCCGTCATTTCCAGCGAACCGCGGCGTAGGGACTTATCCATCTTCAGGCTCCTTCAGCAAGTGGGCACAGTATGCCGAGCCGATAGGGACCTTCTCCATGGCTTGAAAAAGGCTAGACTGTGTTTCAACCTTTTTTATCAAGGCAATTTTGCTGATTCGCCTAACGGAGTCGAAATGACTGACGACATCGACCAGATCCTCATCAGTGCCCTGATGGAGGACTCCCGCCGCTCCCTCAAGGCTCTGGCGAACCTGAGTGGCCTGTCCTCGCCCAGCGTTGCCGAGCGTCTGCGCAGGCTAGAGGAACGTGGTGTGCTCAGGGCCTATACCGTGGAGGTGGACCCGAAGAGCTTCGGCTATCAACTCCAGGCCATCGTGCGGATCCGCCCGCTGCCGGGGCAGTTGCAGGAAGTCGAACGACAGATCCAGGCGATCGCCGAATTTACCGAATGCGACAAAGTGACCGGTGACGACTGTTTCATCGCCCGACTGCACGTGCGCTCGATGGAGCAGTTGGACACGCTGCTGGACAAGCTCAATGTCCACGCCGAGACCAATACCGCAATCGTCAAGAAGACCCCGGTCAAGCGGCGATTGCCGCCGATGGCTTAGAAGCATAGAGCCACTGTGGGAGCGAGCCTGCTCGCTCCCACAGGATAAGCAAAATGACCATCGATCCGGCCATAAAAAAACGGCGCTTCCCCTACTCGGGAAAGCGCCGTTTTATGAACCGCGATGCGATCAGTCGTCACGCCCCATCAGGCCAAACAGCTGCAGCAAGCTAACGAACAGGTTGTAAATCGACACATACAGGCTGATGGTCGCCATGATGTAGTTGCGCTCGCCGCCATGGATGATCGCGCTGGTCTGGTACAGGATGCAGACCGACGAGAACAGTACGAAGCCGGCGCTGATCGCCAGTTGCAGGCCGCTGATCTGGAAGAAGAAGCTGGCCAGTACCGCGCCCAGGAGCACGAAGAAGCCGGCGGTGATGAAGCCGCCCAGGAAACTCATGTCCTTGCGGGTAATCAGCACGTACGCCGACAGGGCACCAAATACCAGCGCTGTCATGGCGAAAGCCGAGCTGACGACTTCAGCGCCGCCCTGCATCTGCAGGTAGCGATTGAGGATCGGGCCCAGCAGGAACCCCATGAAACCGGTCAGGGCGAAGGCCGATACCAGGCCCCAGGCCGAATCACGGAGCTTGTTGGTAAGGAAGAAAAGGCCGTAGAAACCGATCAGCACAACGAAGATGTTCGGGTAACCCACCCGCATCTGTTGGGCGACGTAGGCCATCACACCGCTGAAAGCGAGCGTGAGTGCCAGCAGGCCATATGTGTTGCGCAGGACGCGGCTAACCTCTAGCTGCTCAGCCTGCACGCTGTTGTTCACTGCGTAATCCTGTTCGCGCATGGCGACACTCCTCCGGTTTTGAAACATTCAGTGGCAAGGATAATAACAGACGCTCTGTAACAAGCTACGTAGAGAGTTTGACAGTGTGTTTCATTCGGGTATTATGGCGCCCGCAACGCAATACGGAGGTGTGGCCGAGTGGTTTAAGGCAACGGTCTTGAAAACCGTCGACTGTAACAGGTCCATGAGTTCGAATCCCATCGCCTCCGCCATATCGATACGAAAAAGCCCTGATTATTCAGGGCTTTTTCGTGTCTGGCGTTCGAGAAATCCTCTATCTACGATGCACCGTCATTCCCCAATCACCTCATCAAGGAAAGAAAAGTGACCAGTAAAACCATTGGCTCCCTCGCTGCGGCAATCATGGGTGTTGTCCTGTTATGTGTGTTCTTCGGCAGCTGGTACACGGTTGATGAAACCGAGCGCGGGGTGTTGCTGCGCAATGGCGCGCTGGTCGGGGTGGTGGAGCCGGGCCTGTCATTCAAGACTCCCTTTATTGAGTCGGTGCGACTGATCAGTGTGCAAAGCCAGGTCACCGCCTATGAAGACCTGCAGGCCTACAGCAAGGATCAGCAATCGGCCCAGCTCAAGGTGTCGGTGTCCTGGCACATCGCGCCTTCCGACGTCGCGAAGGTCTATACCCAGTTCAAGGACCTCGAAGGCATCCGGGACCGGATGATCAGCCGCCAGGTGCCGACCCAGGTCGAAAACGTCTTCGGTCGATTCAACGCGGTGGCCGCCGTGCAGAACCGCGTCCAACTGGTCAATGACATTTCCAGCGCTATCAAATCCACCATCACCGGGCCCGTGATCATCGACAGCGTCCAGGTCGAGAACATCGACTTCAGCGATGCGTATGAAAAAGCCATCGAGGCGCGCATGGCGGCAGAAGTTCAGGTCAAGACCCGCGAGCAGCAACTCGCCACCGAGCAGGTCCAGGCGCAGATCCGCGTGACCCAGGCCCAGGCAGAAGCCGATTCGCAAGTTGCCCAGGCCAAGGCAGATGCCCTTGCCACTGAACTGCGCGGCAAGGCCGAAGCCGAGGCTATCAGGGCGCGGGCCCAGGCCCTGGCAAGCAACCAGAACCTGGTGGAATTGACCAAGGCCGAGCGCTGGAACGGCGTCTTGCCGACCACCGTGGTACCGAACGGCGCCCTGCCCTTTATCGACATCAAGTGAACCATGGGCGCGGCCAACCCTGGCCGCGCCTGTCCTTCTCAGCACCCTCCCGCCCGATACATAGCCCGCCGCGTTAGCGCTACACTCACGCTACAGATAGACCGACATCACCGTAAAGCAGGGAGAGCTCACGTGTATCCAGGTAAAAGCAGACCGACGCCACACGCGATACAACCAATCCAGCGCCCTCCCCGGCTCAAGCCTTGAGCCTCGCTTCCCGCTCGGGAACTCACCGACTCCTTCGATAGATGCCCTGTACAGGAGACTGGCGTGAACAACGCTATCAAAAAATACAAATGGCCCGCCTTGCTGGCCGTTGCGCTTGTGGTCTTCAGCGCCTTGATATTCTTCTTGATCAAGTCCTACACCTACGATTCCTCGACGTACTTTGAGTCCCGGGATTTCATCCGTCAGCTCAAACAGTCAGACGCCAACTGGAACGTCAAGATCCTCAAGAAGAAGATCGGCGTTAACAACAATCTGTCACTGGCGCCTCCCGCCGAAGCAGGCAGTCGCTGGGAGCAATTGGAGCGTCTCAATAGCTCAGGCCCCCTCGCGACGCTCTGGGCGTCCAGGCGCCAGGGTTACGTGGAGGCCGTCAAAAACAAGACCGCACTGGTGGATGAGTTCCAGCAACACAATGCCAGTCTGCGCACGGCGCTGGATGCGCTACCCATCGTCGAGGACGAGATTCAAACCCTGCTCAAGGAACTGGACAGCCAAAGCCCCGCGCAGCGCCTGACCGCCGCCTCCAATGTACTTGAGCTGACGCTGACGACGTTGGAGTTCGCCCTGGATGTGACAGCCAATAAAGCCCAGGAAGTACAAAGCCAACTGGATAAGCTGACACCTTTTATCCAGCAGTTGCCGCCAGCCTCTCAAGCCTCTTTTGCCAGACTGACCGCACACGTCAGAACCATTCTCCAGGAACAGCCTGTCGTCAACGACCTGCTCGATCGCATCAGTGTCATTCCGGTTGCCCAAGAGCTGGATAACATCAATGAATTGCTGAACGAGACTCAACGAAGAACAGCCGCGACGGACCGTCAATACCACCTTTACCTGGCGGTGTGTGCCAGCCTCATGGCCCTGGTAATGATCTATCTGGCGGTACGCCTGGTTCGCAGCTATGCCGTGATCAACCAGATCAACCAGCAACTGCAATCCTCCAACGAGCGGCTCGAGGACCGTGTGCAGGAGCGCACCCGTGAACTGGTAGAGGCCGAACGCGAACTGATGGATGCCGCACGCATGGCGGGCATGGCCGAGATCGCCACCAACGTATTGCACAACGTCGGGAATGTACTCAACAGCGTGAACATTTCAGCCGAGCTGGTGACTCGCAAGTTGAAAAGCAGCAAGACCATCGGGCTGGGCAAAGCCGTCAACATGATGAACGAGCATGCCGAGGACCTCGGACATTTCATCACTCATGATGAAAAGGGCAAGTTGCTGCCGCGTTACTTCAACGAGCTGGTCACCTCTATCGCTGCGGAACAGACAGTGCTGATCGACGAATTGGCGCAGTTGACCAAAAGCATCGACCACATCAAGGAAATCGTGACGACTCAACAATCCTACGCAGGAGCCGCCAGGCTGATCGAACCGCTCAACGTCAGCGACCTGTTCGAAGATGCCTTGCGCATGAACTCCGGCGCGCTGACCCGCCATCACGTGACCGTCATCAAGGACTATCAGGACACCCCGACGATCATGGGTGACAAACACCGGTTGCTGTTGATCCTGATCAACCTCATCAGCAACGCCAAATTCGCCATGTCCAATGTCTCTGAGCCGCGTGAGATCACGCTGGGCATCCGTATCATCGACCAGACGACACTGTGCCTGAGCGTCAAGGACCGAGGCGAAGGCATCGCGCCGGAGAACCTAGCCCGCATCTTCAATCACGGCTTCACGACCCGCAAGGATGGCCATGGCTTCGGCCTGCACAGCTGTGCGCTGGCAGCCGTCGAGATGAAGGGCCGCTTGCACGTGCACAGCGACGGCCCGGGGCAAGGCGCCTTGTTTACGCTGGAGATTCCACTGGAGCCGGCTCCCACCTGAACAACTGGCGAGCATCATCGACGTGGGTATCCCTCAGTGAGAGTCCGAATCCCACAGCCAGTCCCATAAACCAGGCAGGTGCACCGGTTGGCCGGCATTCTTCACCGTCCGGGCCATGGCCGCTCGTTCCAGCGCCGAGCGTTCATCATAAAAAGGCTTGGCGTCCGTCTTTACCCCGGTGACACGAGCCGCGTCCATCAGGATCTCCAGGTATTCCCGGGCGTGCCGAGCGGTATAGCGGTTGAGGTCATGAAACGTGACCACCACCGGGATCACGCCATCGACAGCCGGCAATTCTCCTGCGGCAATTCGCTCACGCACTTCAGAGAGCTGGCGGATCAGGTTGATTCGCCGCCGCGGGCTGGCCGTGATGCCCCAGACCTTGCCATCGTTGGCGCTCAGGTCCGTCAGCAGTACATGCATCCCATGCTGTTGGTAAGCTGCGAAGGTACGCCGGTCATAGCTCCAGAACGGCGGCCTTACCAGGACCGGCGCTGCGCCAGCAATCGCCGCAATATCAGCGCTGCCATCGACGAGTGAACGCTCAAGCTCTTCTGGGCTCAGGGAACGATGATTGGTGTGCCAATGCGTCGCCGTATGGAAGCCCAGCACATGGCCTTCGTGCTGCTCCCGATGCATCACCGAGCGTCCGATATCACTATTGCCAGCTCTTGGTGCCCGCGTCTGGACAAAGAACACGGCCTTGATACCGGGCTGCACCGGATTATCGGCAAGGGCGTCCAGCACCTGCGTGCTGGGGTTCCAGAAAGATGACGCGCTGGGGCCGTCATCGAACGTCAGCAGAAAACGGATCGGAGGCTGTGCCTGCAAGCGTTGCTCGGTCTGCGGGGTCAGTTCGATAGGCGGACCGATGCATCCCGACACACCGATGGCGAGCACTGCGATAACCAGTGCCCTGGTGATTGATTTCATGTTTTACCTTATGTAATGCCGCACTGCCCTGCCTTTGATCCCTGGCCCACGGTGTCGAAGCTCACCTTGGAGAAGGTTAACCGGGTTTGGTTCCGGGGCGTGAGCAATGCATATTCACAAGGTCGTCCGCCCAGCCATTCGGGTGGACGACGGGTCTCATTTCGACCGTCGGGAAAATCCGATGGAATTTTCCACGCGCCTCCGTATCCATCCGTATAGGACTAATTAGGGAGGATTTATGGGCGGGCCATCGCTTTACATCATCGACTACATGCTCCATGGCGAGCCCAAGTCATTCATCATCCGCGCCGAGGTGATGAATAACTCCGAAGCTTGGCATTGGGCCAGTTGCGACGCGGGTGTTGGGCGCATACCCAAATTCGGCAGGGAAAAGGTCAAGCGGGTGTCCAAACCCCTTGCAGAGAAATATGGCATTACTGACGTGCGTTGGCGTGCCAGCGTAGCGCCGTCCTGGATCAAGGAGTCCGGCTGATTCTTTAGAACTCATCTTTCGGCGCGCCGGCTGTCCAGCCGGGCGCCGAATTCTTCGACAGACGCGAAATAACTCAACTACGCTTAATCAATAGTGCGACCCACTTCTGGTGGGTTTTGTGCTGCCCTTTTCACTCATCAACGGAGGTGTGACATGTCGGAAAAAGAGTCCATCACCACCCTGCTTACATTGCTGGAATCACGTCAGGTCCGGCTGGCGGCAGCCTGCAAGGAAATTGCCGACTGGGTCGACAATCAGGGCGGCCACCCCACCGCCGTGCGGATCCGTGACCGGCTCAACGACATCGAAAAAGATGCCCCGTCGATCCAAAGCGCGCTGACCTCGCTCAAGCCTGTCGATCGACCACTGCCCAGGTTCCGCTGAGCCGGGCCATTTGTCGATTCCAGAAGCGGAAACAGGCCTGCGAACCCAACCGTGGCCGCTGGACACCAGCGACCAGGCGGTTTGCCGTTCCGTGCATCAACCCTTGCTATGTTCGGGCGACGTCGGACCTTCCTTGACGCCGCGCGGGCCAGCAACGCCCCAAATGACCAGGCCCAGCACCGGCAGAATAATCAGCAGCAGCGCCCAGCCCGCCTTGGTGCCGGCTGACTTGTCGCTTCGAAACACGCTGACGATCGCCCACAAATCCACGAGCAGCAACAACACCGCAACGGCAATCCAGAAGTAACTGGCTAATTCAGACATGGCCTAATCCTCTTTGTCGGTCTATGGATTAGGCACAACCCCGTCGGGACCGTTCAAAGAATCTGCCGCTGCCTTCCCGTCGCCACTCGCCTAGACCCGCTCGTTCAGGTATTCGACCCAACGCTCATAGGCTTCATGCTGGAGCCGAACCGCCTCCTCCCAGGTCGTCCCGGTCATCTGATGGGCACAAATGAGCTTCATCATTTCTGCTGTCGCTGCGTCGAGCTCCATCAGAAGCTCGTGAGATTTGACGCGAAAATCATCAACGCTGGTCATTTCTCCTCACCTCCCCATGCCGGGGTCTGCCGTTCACCCAACATGGATACGTTTTTTGCCATCTGATTCATTTTAGGCGATGGCCGGTCAACGCCCATGGCGCCCGCCGAAAGGCATGAAATGAAAGTCAGCCGTTCCCACTTGGCTGCGGTCGGATTGGTAGAAGGTTGGAAATTTAACGACGCACAGGTGACCCGGGCGCAAATATTGCAGTCACATTTCACTTTTATGACAGAACGTGCCAGGCATGACATGAAAATTCGAGCGACCGTCATCTGCGAAGAAGCGCGCCAGGTCTTGCTGGTGCGCAAGCCCAACAGCCGCTGGGCTCTGCCGGGCGGCACGGTCGAGCGCGGAGAAACCCATGTCGATGCAGCGATCAGGGAACTTGCGGAGGAAACCGGCCTGAACGCCGAAAATCTGCTTTACCTGATGCAGATGAATGACGGCACCACCGAACACCACGTATATGAAGTGTCGGCTGCCAATCTTGCAGAAGCCAGGCCCCAGAATGAAATCAGCGATTGCCTTTGGCACCCTTTGGATGCCATCGCTCAATTACAACTGAAAAAAGGCACGCGGGAGATTCTGGAGGCATTTCGGAGAAGGCTGTAATGGTCTTTTAAGAATTAATCAAACGCTCGCCATGATGAGGGATTATGAAGGTGTGTGCGCCGGACGATGCGCGCAAACGTTCGTTCGGCTACTGCACTTGCGCTTAAGAGGTTGCCAGATTTGCCTGGGCCCACTTCTCAGCGGTCGTGACCTGAATTGACTGGTGTGCGTTAAAGGTGCCTGCTTTAGGCCAGGACACACCTCTGCCCTGAGCGAACACAGCGCGGTACTTCTTGATGTGATGCGTTGGATCTTTCTCCAATTCTTGAAGCAAGTACGGAACAGTCCATACGTTACGTTTGAACGGGCGGCCCAGTACGCGTTCGAGGAGGCTCGCAACCTCTCCGTACGTCACAGTGTCTCCCGCCAGGTACACAATCTGATTGCGCAAGCGAGGTTCGAAGAAAACGATTTCCGCTGTCAACGCACCAATGTCGTCTGGAGTCGTAAGCGTCACGCTGGTCTCAAGACTGCCCAACGCGTTTACCGTATCGCTTTCGAAGTCAACCACTTCGAATACAGGCTCGAACAGGAAACTGGTAAACATACCCGTCGAGATGATTACCCATTCAGTTTTATCCTGGGCTCGAAGCAATTCGCGAACATCAAGCTGAGCATCGAACAGGTCCTGAGGACTGCCCCGACCGATTACCTCGAAGTCGACACCAAACTGCCACGGGAAGTAGCGCTTCACACCGGACTTCAGAGCAGCGGTAGCCAGTTTCATCGGGGTTTCCCGGCCTGCAACCATGCCCGCGCAGCCGATTACGGTATCGAAACGTGCGAATACTTCAGCCAACTGATCGATTGAGTCATTCACGAGGTCTGCGGCTACCATTTGGATCCCGAGCCCCCGAAGCTCATCGATTTTGACCTTTTTCTCGGGCACCTCAGTGTTGATGGTCGAATCCCTGAGCAGCACGCTGATTGTGGAACCGGGCGCGCGCTTTGCTACTCGCGCAAGATTGCGCAAAACCGGTAGCCCAAGCTCACCGGCGCCTAGAACCAGGATGGATTGGGGGGGGGATTTGGGTTACTTCGGTCATGATTTCTCCTAAGACCTGTTACCTAAGATGAACAAATGCTTGCACGATTAGCCAACGCTCGTAAGAAGGCACACCTGTGATACCAGAGAATGAAATGACCAATCAGGAGGCTCTCAGCCAGGCAGAGATAATCTGCCGGACGCTTAGAGAAGATGATGATGGCGTCAGGCGGGAGGTGCTTGCTCACGCAGGCAGCCGCTGGTCGTTAGGTATCCTGCATGCCCTGGGGGTGTTCGGCACGATGCGCCATGCCGAAATAAAAAGGCAGATGACTGGTGTGACTCAGCGGATGCTGACGAAAACGCTCCGCTCTATGGAGCGGGATGGCCTGGTAGCTCGGCGGGAATATGGTGAAATTCCCCCACGCGTTGAGTACGAGCTGACGCCGCTGGGGATGGAGCTGTTGATCCGCATGTCCCCTATCTGGACTTGGGTTGTCGAAAACGTTGAGGATTTCCGCAAGGCCCGGCGCATTTTCGACAGCCAGGACGGCAAACAACCCGCATGGCAAATACCCACATCGACACCATTAGATTCAGAAGCGTCTGATTAACGTAATTCTCAGCCTATTAAGAGCTGGAACTGCGGCGGCAGCGGCGCGCTTGGGGTTTCGTCCGGCGTTGAGGCCGAACAGAGCGCGTTTAATTCTGCCTCAATGGCTTCGAAGTCGATGCTGAGCAGGTGATTTTTCAGGATGGCTCCGGCCGTTCAGATGTTTGCTCTGGGGGAATCCAATACGCATCCCTCACTTCATCTAAGGCCTGCCAGGGCTCAACGCCGAACCTGGCGTTAGGACAATTCGATTCATGAGCAAACCTTAGCGTCCGATTTTGCTCGGACTGCTCCGCGCCGCAACCTTTGCATTGCACGGTCTGATTGCGTAGGGCCCAGCCTTCATGCCAGGCGATCAGCTTTTCGAGGGGAGTCACTTTGCTGCATTCCGCTTAAAAACCTGTACAAAAATATAATTCATGTACAGGTTATTGGCTACCCGGGCGCCCCCGATACAGCTCGCAGCTGCCTGATTAGACGGACAACCCGCTCCGACGCGAACGAAACTGCGATGAGAACTACGAGAATACTGTTATCCAGCAACCTACTAGGTGAATTGCGGAGCGATTCAAAAATTGCGAACCGGAAACAAACAAGGGTTTGCATCAGCTTTCGCTCGCAAACCCTTGATTTTAGATGGTGCCCGAAGCCGGAATCGAACCGGCACGCCCTTACGAGCGGGGGATTTTAAGTCCCATGCGTCTACCAGTTTCGCCATTCGGGCGGTAGCGCGTTCAAGCCAACGGAGGGCTTGGAATAGCCTGTTTCCAGGCCGGTGCAGCAGAGAGGGGGAATATATACATCCCCACCCCGTGAAGCAAGGCTGCATCCATCCTTTTCCAGACAAAATCTTTCATTTGCCCATAAATAAAAATCCCTGAAGATCAATGGGCTACAGAGTTTTTTAAAAGGTAAGGTCGAAGTCGCAAGTGAACTAGCGTAATGGACACCCAGTTCATCCTAAAGCCCTTCATTCAAAAGCCTATCAGTATGAACAATCCGTAAGCTACTGATTTTTATGAGCTACAAGCCCACCGTCCCAAGCTTGGCTTGCCTGCGGAACGCTGTATCGACTCCACCGCCTCCAAAATTACAACGTCATGCTTTCGGATGATGGAATCAGGATTGGGCCACGGGGCGCGTTAGGCCTGGTGCTGACTCTGGAAGGCGGTGGATTCGAGCTTGCTCAGAACTGCGCGAAGGTACCCCTCGATCTGATGACACCCCTTGGCTGTGTCAAGAGCTGAAACAAAACGCCGGCTTTGGCTCGGGCGTTTGGTAGAATCTGACGCGACTGCTGCTCACTTACGGACATGACCGGCACCCTTGTGTGCCAAGAGGACTCCTGCCTGATGCTTGGATATTTGCGATTCGCCCTGGCGATACTTGTATCGTTCAATCACCTTTGGGTTGTTTATGGTGTTGGCCGACTCGCCGTATTCTCCTTCTATGTCATCAGCGGCTACCTAATGACTGCCATCATCAGGGAAACTTACGGAACCACTGCGAAAGGACTAGCTCGATACGCGACTAACAGACTACTTCGCATCTACCCAACCTACCTGATTGTATTCTTCACCGCCGCAGCGTTTTTTTCATTATTTGATCGACCCGAGCTTCTAAAGTTTGACAGCAACATCTCAACCCCAGGCACAATGATCGATTGGATAAAAAACTCGACATTGATGGGCCTCGACTTCTATTCAAAGAATCGGACTGTACCTCCTAGCTGGACTCTATTTGTTGAATTGTTTTACTACGCCCTGATCCCCCTACTTTTACTTATCAGCCCTAGAACGTTCATCGTATGGTTACTCGTCGCTGCCGGCTACCACATTTATCTGGTCGCAGGCGCGAATCCGTCAGATCCATCCATAGCATGGGAGGCACGATACGGCACCATCGCCGCTGGGGGGCTGGGCTTCGCTATAGGGGCATGCGCCCGGCTCTATCTGCCCGACGCCCTGAAATCGAAAGCGGTGTTCCTGGTATGCCTGGGCATTTTTTGTAGCGGCTATCTCTTGTCGGCCTATTGGGCATATACAGGCATGAGACCGGAGTTCCATAGAGTGCTATCAACCATTGGATATTACGGAGTTATGTTCAGCGCCGCCCCGCTCATTGACTACTTGGCACGCTTACCCAGGAACCATTTGAGTGAAATCTTTGGCGAATACTCTTATCCTTTTTATCTAGTCCATATACCGGTTGGTTTTTTGGTGTTCCATCTGTTAAGCGCAGACCATAAAAATGCATACACTCTTATCCTAGGAGTGACGGCGTCACTGTTTTGCTCATGGGGCCTGATAAAAATTGACAGGCGCATCTCTGCGATTCGATCGTCAATCCGATTTAGAACTTCTCAGGGCGCTATTGCAGCGCCGAAAACTTTTTAACCTCGGCCCTATGTATCCGGCCACACAGTAACTCCGTGAATGGTCGGACTGATACTCAACCCTTGCTGAGGCCGCACAACGCGCCTCCCAGGACAGTAGCAATTTCTGCTTTGCTACTGTTGCTAGTGCTTACTTGCGGAACACCAACCAAAAGATGCGGAACACATCGCCTAACGCCAGGCACAAAAAAGCCCCGTAACTCATTGAGCTACGGGGCTTTTAATAGTGGAGGCCGAAGTCGGAATCGAACCGGCGTAGGTGGATTTGCAATCCACTGCATAACCATTTTGCTATTCGGCCTCAGTACGCTTGATGCAATGGAGCCACATCAACCGTTTTACAAACCTTCGAAGGAATCAAGACGCTCACTGAGCGCTATCTCCTTGAAAACATTGAGATTTTTTAGACCTCAGTGCGTTCGATGGGCGCAATTATGTACTCATTTGCCTGGACTGACAACCCCTTGATTTCAAAAAAAAATTGCCCAACGGCCAGCCTCTCGCGGCCGGATTTGCCCCCCAACCCAGGCAGGGGGGTGATAGCGACGTCCCTGCCCTCCTTATCGGAAAGCACACCTACAGATGGAACGACCACGATCTTCCCCGGCTCATTCCTTATGTCTTCCTCCGATTTTATAAGGATCCTCATCATGACCGAACGACCCCAACTGGTTGCGAGTCGGGCAGCGCTGCCGACCCCATCGCGTCCCAATCTCGGCACGCCGGAACGTGCGGTGTCCCTGCTGGCCGGTACGCTGTTGATTGTTAACGGTTTGCGCCAGGGCGGGCTCAAGGGGTGGTCCCAGGCACTGGTTGGAGCTTGCGCCGCCTGGCGTGGATATTCAGGCACTTGCCGGATCAAGAGTGCGCTGGCCCACACGCCGTTCGAACAAGCCTTCGAGCAGGATCGGGGCTGGGACGGCAGCAAGGTGATTTCCCGCAGTATCACGGTGAACAAGCCCCGTGAAGAAGTTTTTGCGTTCTGTCGTAATCCGGCAGATCTCGGCGCGCTGGTGCCTTGGATCGATGCGATCGAACAGACCGGGGAGCGCACCTACCGTTGGATCGCCACTGGGCCTCGGGACAAGATCCTGTATTGCGAGCTCGAACAATGCGACGCCAGGGATGGCCGCAAGTTGCACTGGATCGCGGCGCCACAGACCCGCTTCAAGCATGACATTCAGATGCTCTTCAGCGATGCGCCGGCTGGCCGGGGTACGCAGATCAAGGTGATCGTTGCTTGCCATACCTCGTTTGGGGCTGCCGGGTATGCCTTGGCCGCCGCTATTTCGAAGTTCTCCGACAAGGCCCTGTTGAACCTGCTGCGCAGTATCAAGCAACAGCTGGAAACCGGCGAAGTCACCACCAATCGGATGCGCGCCCAGGGCGCCAAGGACTTCCTGTTCGTCCATCCGGCCGCCAATGCCCCTCAAGACTCGACCACCACTCCCGCCACCGGAGGAATCGCCTGATGCGTGCATTGACCTGGCAAGGCCCGAACAAATTGCAAGTCGAGACCGTCGACGATCCCTCCATCCTCAACCCCCGCGATGCCATCGTTCGCGTGCTGCTGTCGTCGGTCTGCGGCTCGGACCTGCACCTGTTGGGCGGCTATGTACCGACCATGCAGGCTGGCGACATCATCGGCCATGAATTCATGGGGGAAGTGGTGGAAACCGGCTCGGCGATCAACCAGTTCAAGAAAGGCGATCGGGTGGTCACGGTGTCGATTATCGGCTGCGGGCATTGCGAACACTGCCAGCGCTCGGACTTTTCCTGCTGCGACAACTCCAACCCCAACCCCACCGCGACGGAGATCGCCTACGGCCAACCGGCCTGCGGCATCATTGGTTATAGCCACGCGTTCGGCGGCTTTGCCGGCAGCCATGCAACGTACATCCGCGTACCGTTTGCCGACGTGAACCTGTTCACCGTCCCCGAAGGCGTCAGTGATGAGCAAGCGGTGTTCGTCTCCGATGCGGTGCCCACCGGTTACTTCGCCGCCGATAACGCCGATATCCAGCCCGGCGACACCGTGGCAGTCTGGGGCTGTGGCGGCGTCGGCCTGATGGCGATGACCAGCGCCTATCTGCTGGGGGCAGAACGAGTGATCGCCATCGACCGCTTTGCTGATCGCTTGCGCCTGGCGGAAGAAAAAGCCGGGGCGATTGTCATCAACTACGAAACCACCGACGTGCATGCCGCCTTGCTGGAACTGACCGGTGGCCGAGGCCCGGATCGTTGCATCGACTGCGTCGGCATGGAGGCCCACGGCACCGAGCTCGACTACTTCTACGACAAGACCAAGCAGATGATGCGCCTGCACACCGAGCGCGGGACGGTGCTGCGTCAGTCGATCCGGGCCTGCCGCAAGGGGGGCACGGTATCGGTGGTAGGCGTGTATGGTGGATTGCTCGACAAGTTTCCGATGGGCGCCATCGTCAACAAGGCCCTGACCTTGCGATCAGGCCAGCAACCCGGCCAGCGCTATGTGAAGCGCTTGTTCGAACACATCCAGAAAGGCGAACTGGACCCCTCCTACCTGCTGACCCATCCCATGGGCCTGGAGCAGTCGGCCGAGGGCTACGGCTTGTTCAAGGACAAACGCGAGAATTGCTTGCGGGCAGTATTTCGGCCGGAATGAATCGTGGCGAGGGAGTTCGCTCCCTCGCTACAGGCTTATAGATGGCCGACGGGCAGTCGCAGCCCACCGCCATTGTGGGTAACATACCGGCCTTTCCCGCAGCCCTTCTGCGACCTGCCAAATAAGCCTATCCCATGCCTTTTGAACTCAGCGTTGACCTTACTACCCTCGCTATCCTTGCCGTTGTCGCGTTCATTGCCGGCTTCATCGACGCCATCGCCGGGGGCGGTGGCCTGCTGACCACGCCTGCCCTGCTCACCGCCGGCCTGCCGCCTCACCTGGTCTTGGGCACCAACAAACTCAGTTCGACCTTCGGTTCGGCCACGGCCAGTTTCACGTTCTACCGGCGCAAGCTGTTCCATCCCCGGCAGTGGGCCCATGCGCTGGTCGGCACCTTGATCGGCGCACTGACCGGCGCTGTCGTTGCCCATTACCTGCCCGCCGAGTGGCTGAACAAGATGCTGCCGGTGATTGTCTTCGCCTGCGGCCTGTACCTGTTGTTCGGCGGCACGCCCAAGGCACCGTTGGACAGCGATGCGCCGATCAAGAAGAAATGGCAATCACCCCAAGGCTTTACCTTGGGTTTCTATGACGGCGTGGCCGGGCCGGGTACGGGGGCGTTCTGGACGGTGAGCAGCCTGCTGCTCTACCCCATCGACCTGGTCAAGGCCAGCGGCGTGGCGCGCAGCATGAACTTTGTCAGCAATATCGCGGCGCTGGCGGTGTTCATTTTCTCTGGGCAGGTGGACTGGGTGATCGGCCTGAGCATGGGCCTGTCGGTCATGGTCGGTGCGTTCTTCGGAGCTCGCACCGCCATCAGCGGCGGCGCGAAGTTTATCCGACCGGTGTTCATCACCGTGGTCCTGGGGTTGACCGTTCGCCTAGCCTGGCAGCACTGGTTCAGCATGGCCTAGACGCCGCGCCACGTAGAGATCGATCAGGTAGCGTGCAATGGAACGCGACGCTGGTAGCATTGGCAGGTCGTGGATATTGAACCACTGGGCATCTTCGATTTCTTCTTCCTGGCAAACGATCTCGCCGCTGGCGTACTCGGCGTGAAAACCCAGCATCATCGAATGAGGAAACGGCCAGCATTGGCTGCCCATATACTGGATATTCTTCACTTCGATGCTGACTTCTTCGCGCACCTCGCGAATCAGGCAGTCCTCCATCGATTCGCCCGGTTCGGCAAAACCGGCCAGTGTACTGTAGACACCCGGAACGAAGCGGTAGGAACGCCCCAGCAGGATCTCATCGCCGCGCGTGATCAGCACGATCATGCTCGGCGAGATCCGCGGATAGTGCCGCAGGTCGCAGACATCGCAATACATCGCCCGCTCCCGTGGGATCTGGCTCATGCGTTTGCCGCAACTTCCGCAGAAGCGATGTTCCCGCGCCCAGGTGCCAATCTGCGCCGCGTAGCCCAGCACCTTGTACAAGGTGTGGTCATCCTCGAGCATGAACGCCCGCAGGCCTTTCCAGTTGCAACCGGGAATGTCCAGCAAGCTGTGTAATTCCAGCAGATAGACCGGCTCACCATCGAGGTGACCGATACCGTGCTCGGCCAGGATCGACAGGTCCTGGCGCTTGAGCCAGTCGCGAGGAAACAGCGCGCCATTGTCATCGTACAGAAAGCCTTCCGGGCTACGGGCGACCGCCCAGCCGCCGGGAAGATCGGTATCGAGTACTGCGGTGGTCCAGCGTGCAATCATGATCAATCAATCCAGAAATTCGGGTTTCTGTTTGCTCATATGGGCGGCCATGGCCACACGCAGGTCCGCCGATTGCAGCATGGCGGCGTTCCAGGTGGCGACGTATTCCAGCCCGTCGTCGATGCGATGATCGCGCATGTAGCCGATCATTTCCTTGGTCCCGGTCACGGCAATCGGCGACTTGGCGGCGATCTCCCGAGCGATACCCATCACCCCGTCGAGCAGGCTGGCGCTATCGCTGTAGACACGATTGACCAGGCCAATGTTGCGCGCCTCGTCGGCACCGAAGGTACGCCCCGTATAAGCGAGTTCACGCAGCATGCCGTCCCCGATGATCCGGGGCAAGCGTTGCAATGTGCCAACATCGGCCGCCATACCGATGTCGATCTCCTTGATAGAGAATTGCGCGTCCTCGGCGGCGTAACGCATGTCGCAAGCGCTGATCAGGTCGATGGCACCGCCCAGGCAATAGCCCTGGATCGCCGCAAGCACCGGTTTGCGGCAGTTGTCCACGGCATTGAACGAGGCTTGCAGTTGCAGGATCTTACGCCGTAGCAGCCGTGCGTTGCGCCCTACATCCTTGCCCAGTTCATTGGCGACACCCGCCAGCATCATCAGGTCAATCCCCGAGGAAAAATGCTTGCCGGCACCGCTGAGCACCACTACCCGTACTTCGTCGGTATCGTCGACCCATTGGAAAATCTCGATGATCTCGCTCCAGAACGCAGCGTTCATCGAGTTGATCTTTTCCGGGCGATTGATCTGCACATGGGCAATGTTGTCTGCAAGTTCGACGGTGAACGCTTGGTATTGCGACATGGCAGTGATCCTTTACCGGCTGAAGAAGAGGCCTTGAACTATAGCAAGGCAACACGACGGGTCGTAGACAGTGCATCGGCCAAAAGCGGGACCCACTTGTCAGTCAGGCAAGATGAAACTGAAACCTGTGGCGAGGGGATTTATCCCCGCTGGGCTGCACAGCAGCCCCTGGTATCTCTGCCACTGTGGTGTGTCAGGCAGGGTTCAGGGGGCCGCTTCGCGCCCCAGCGGGGATAAATCCCCTCGCCACAGGGAGCAGCCTTGATCAGCTTTATTCACCAGCCTCCAACTGCCCATCCCAACCACCACCTAGTGCGGCGATCAATTGCACACTGGCGATCAGCCGGCTCTGCTGCAGGCTCAGCACGCTGCGTTCGTTGCTCAGCGCCGTGGCCTGGACGGTCACTACATCAAGATAGGCAATCAACCCGGCCTTGTACTGGTTCTGGGTCAGGCGCAGGGATTCGCGGGCGGCGTCCAGGGCTTCCTGGCGCACGCGGGCTTCGTCTTCCAGCACCTTGAGCTGGATCATGTAGTTTTCCACTTCGCGCAGGCCGTCGAGCACGGTCTGGCGATAGGTGGCGACGGTCTGGTCGTAGGCTGCGACGGTGCGGTCGACTTCTGCCGAGCGCTGGCCGCCGTCGAACAGGGTCATGGCCAGTTGTGGCCCCACCGACCAGAAACGGTTGGGCACGCTCACCCAGTTGTCGTAGGTACTGCTGCTATAGCCGCCACTCAGGCTCAGGGTGAAGTCCGGGTAATAGGCGGCCTTGGCTACGCCGATGTTGGCATTGGCGGCCATGACCGAACGCTCGGCCGAAGCAATGTCGGGCCGGCGCTCCAGCAACTGCGACGGCAGTGCCACCGGTATCTGCGGCAATGACGGGATGTCCTGGGTTTCAGAGAGGCTGAATTCGGCCGGCGGCAGACCCATCAGTACGGCAATGGCGTTTTCGAATTGCGCCCGCTGCCAGATCAGGTCGATCAGGTCGCCCTGGGTGGTCTTGAGCTGGTTCTGGGCCTGGGCCACCGCGTCCTTGCCGGAAACGCCGGCGCGGTACTGGTTCTCGGTCATCTTCAGCGAGCGCTGGTAGTTGTCCAGGGTAGTCTGCAACAGACGCTTCTGCTGATCGATCACCCGCAACTGCAAGTAGTTCTGCACCAGCTCGGACTGCTGGCTCAGACGCATCGCGGCCAGATCGGCAAAACTGGCCTGGGCGCTCGCCTCGTCGGCTTCCAGGGTGCGCCGCAGTTTGCCCCAGACGTCCGCCTCCCAACTGACCCCGGCCTGGGCACTGTAGGTGTCGCGAATGCCGCTGGAGGAGCTGCTCAGGCTCGAATTGCTGCTGCCGGTGCCCTGGCTCGAACGGTTCTTGCCGACCGTCAGGTCCACCGTCGGGAAAAATGCCCCCCGGGCACTGCGAGCCAGAGCCTGGGCCTGACGGTACTGGGCTTCAGCCTGGGCCACGGTCTGGTTCGAGGTGTTGAGCTTCTCCACCAGGCCGTTGAGCTGGGCGTCGCCGTACAGCTCCCACCAGGCGCCACGGGCCAGCGCGTCGCTGGGGTTGGCCTGGCGCCAGCCCTGGGCCTCCTTGTACTGCGCCGGTGCGGCAGCCTCTGGACGCTGATAGTCCGGACCGATGGCGCAGGCGCTGAGCATCGCCGCGCAGAGCGCCAGGCTCAACGCCCGCGAACCACGGGCAGTCGCCAGCGCAGCGGCAAGGTTGAAAAGAGAACGGTCGTTCATAGCGGAGTTTCCAGGGCAGCATCAGTGCGCACACCGCGCCAGCGGTTGAAACGATGGCGCAGTCTGTCGAGATAGAGGTAAACCACCGGGGTGGTGTAAAGGGTCAGGACTTGGCTGAACACCAGCCCGCCAATGATGGTCAGGCCCAGCGGCTGGCGCATCTCCGCGCCTTCGGCGCTGCCGAGCAGCAGCGGCAGGGCACCGAGGATCGCCGCCAGGGTCGTCATCAGGATCGGCCGCAAGCGCAGGAGGCAGGCACTGCGGATCGAGTCCTGAGGCGACTGGCCCGCGCGCTCCAGTTGCAGTGCCAGATCGATCATCAGGATCGCGTTTTTCTTCACCACGCCGATCAGCAGGAACAACCCCAGCAACGAAATCAGGCTGAACTCGCCGCCCAGCGCGTAGATCGACAGCAACGCCCCGACCCCGGCCGAGGGCAAGGTGGACAGGATGGTCAACGGATGGATGTAGCTTTCATACAGCACGCCCAGCACCAGATACACCACCAGCAACGCCCCGAGGATCATGAACGGCTGGCTCTTCTGGGTAGCGGCGAACGCATCGGCGGTACCGGCCATTTTCGCGATGACATCCTCGGGCATTCCCAGCCTGGCAATGGCCCGCTCGATGGCGGCCGTGCCCTGCTCCACTGTCACGCCTTCGGCCATGTCGAAGGAAATACTGTCGGAAGCGAACTGGCCCTCGTGGCTGACCCGATCGTCTTCCAGGCTGTGCTCATAATGGGCGATGGTCGACAGCGGCACCCGCGCACCGTCGGCCGTGATCACCTGCACCTGCTCCAGGGTACTCGGGTCCTGGGCATACTTGGGATTGACCTCCATCACCACCTGATACTGGTTGAGGCTGTCGTAGATGGTGGATATCTGCCGCTGGCTGTAGGCGTTGTTGAGCACCGCCGTCACCATGCTCATGTCGATCCCCAGGCGCTTGGCCTGGTCGCGATCCACCACCAGCGTCACTTGCTGCGCCCCGCCACCGTCGCGGGCATCGATGGCGGTCAGCTCCGGCAAGGCCCTGAAGGCCGCCGTGACCTTGGGATACCACTCTCGCAGGGACGCCAGGTCGGCACTCTGCAGGATGTAGGAGTATTGCGAAGTGGTTTGCTCACGACCGCCGCCAAATTGCAGGTCCTGATCGGCCATCAGCATCAGCTGGGCACCGGGAACCTTGGGGACTTCCTTGCGCAGGCGCTCGATGACTTTCTGCGCGGAAATATTGCGCTCCTTGATCGGTTTGAGACGCACCACCATGATCGCGTTGTTGGTGCCGTTGTTGCCACCGATGAAGCCGGCCACACTCTGCACCGCCTCGTCCTTGAGCACGGCGCGGCGGAATATCTCCATCTTCGGCTGCATTACATTGAACGACAGCCCGTCGTCGCCGCGCACATAACCGATCAGTTGGCCGGTGTCCTGTTGCGGCATGAAGGTTTTCGGCACCACCACATACAAGGCGACGTTCACGCCGATGGTCAGCAACAGGCTCAACAAGGTCAGCCGCCGATGGCGCAACACCCAGTCAAGGCTGGTGGCATAACCGCGGACCATGCGGTCATTGGCTCGCTGGCTCCAGCGTTGCAGGCGGTTTTCCTGCCCGGGCACATGGGGCTTGAGCCAGCGGGCGCAGAGCATCGGCGTCAGGGTCAGGGAAACCACCAGCGAGACGATGATGCAGGCCGCCAGGGTGATGGAAAACTCCCGGAACAGGCTCTCGATAATCCCGCCCATGAACAGGATCGACAGGAACACCGCCACCAGCGAGACGTTCATCGACAGCAGGGTGAAACCCACCTCTTCGGCGCCCCGGTAGGCGGCCTGCATCGGCGGCACGCCTTCGTCGATATGCCGCGATATGTTCTCCAACACTACGATAGCGTCGTCCACCACCAGGCCGGTGGCGAGGATCAACGCCATCAGCGACAGGTTGTTCAGCGAAAAACCGTACAAGTACATCACCGCGAACGTACCCACCAGCGACACTGGCACCGCCAGGGTCGGGATCAGCGAGGCGCGGAAGTTGCCGAGGAACAGGAACACCACCAGCACCACCAGGGCGACGGCGATCAGCAGGGTCATTTCCGCTTCGTGCAAAGTGGCCTTGATCACCGGCGAACGGTCCATCGCCAGGTTCAGTTTCACGCTGGCCGGCAGCACTGCCTGCAAGGCCGGCAGTTGCGCCTTGATCTGGTTGACCGTCTCGATGATGTTGGCCCCGGCCTGGCGGTTGATCACCAGCAGTACGGCGGCGTTATCATTGAAGAAGCCGCTGTTATAGCGGTCCTCGACGCTGTCGCTGACTTTCGCCACGTCCTTTAGCCGCAGGACCGAGCCGTCCTGGTAACGGATGACCAGGGTTTCGTAGTCCTTGGCCTTTTCCAACTGATCGTTGGCCTGGATCTGCCACATGCGCCGGTCATCCTCCACCGAGCCCTTTGGCCGGCGAACGTTGCTATCGGCGATGGCTGTGCGCACATCATCCAGGGCGACGCCGTACTGGTTGAGCAACTGAGGCTCCAGTTCGATCCGCACCGCCGGCAGCGAGCTGCCGCCGATCTGCACCTCACCGACTCCCGACACCTGGGACAGGCTCTGGGACAGGATGGTGGAAGCCAGGTCATAGAGCTGGCCCTTTTCCAGCACATCCGAGGTCAGCGACAGCACCATGATCGGCGCCTGGGACGGGTTGACCTTCTTATAGGTGGGCATGCTGCGCATGCCACTGGGCAGCAGGTTGCGCGAGGCATTGATGGCCGCCTGCACCTCCCGCGCGGCACCATTGATGTCGCGGTCCAGGTCAAATTGCAGGATCACCCGGGTGGAGCCCTGGCTGGAGCGGCTGCTCATGGTGTTGACCCCGGCGATGGCACCGAACGAGCGCTCCAGCGGCGTGGCCACCGTCGAAGCCATCACCTCGGGACTGGCCCCGGGCAGGTTGGCCTGGACGACAATCACCGGAAAATCCATCTGCGGCAGCGGCGAGACCGGCAACAAGCCGAAGCACACCCCGCCGAGCAGCATGATGGCGAAGCTCAGGAGCATGGTCGCCACCGGGCGGCGGATGAATGGGCCGGAGAGGTTCATCGGCGAGCGCTCCAGCCATCAGGCGCCATGCAGCAAACACTTTTGTGGCCGACGCTTTTGTGGCGAGGGAGCTTGCTCCCGCTTGAGTGCGCAGCGCTCACAAAAGGGTCTGCTGCGCAGCCCAGCGGGAGCAAGCTCCCTCGCCACAGGGTGCTCGTGCGGCTCGCGCTTAGCGTCATGCCTGCACCTCTTTCCCATCAACCCGGGCAAACCGCCGCCCCAGGCGATCGAAATACAAGTAGATCACCGGTGTGGTGAACAGCGTCAGCACCTGGCTCACCAGCAACCCGCCGACCATCACCAACCCCAATGGCTGGCGCAGTTCAGCGCCGGAGCCAGTGGCGAGCATCAGCGGCACGGCACCGAACAACGCCGCCAGGGTGGTCATCAAAATCGGCCTGAAGCGCAGCAGCGCGGCCTGATAGATCGCGGTCTGCGGGTCCATGCCCTGGTTGCGTTCAGCGTCCAGGGCGAAGTCGATCATCATGATCGCGTTCTTCTTGACGATGCCGATCAGCAGGATGATCCCGATGATCGCGATCATGCCCAGGTCGTTACCGCTGAGGATCAGCGCCAGCAAGGCGCCGATGGCCGCCGAAGGCAAGGTGGAAAGAATCGTGATCGGGTGGATGTAGCTCTCGTACAGGACGCCCAGCACGATGTACATGGTGACGACCGCCGCGAGGATCAGCAGCAACGTACTCGACAACGACGCCTGGAAGGCCTGGGCCGCCCCCTGGAACTCAGTCTGCACACCAATCGGCATGCCGATGTCCTGCTGGACCTTCTCGATCACGTCCACCGCATGCCCGAGAGCCACGCCGGGCGCCAGGTTGAACGACATCATCACGGCCGGAAACTGGCCGATGTGGGCAATCGCCAATTGGGCCTGACGCTCTTCGACGTGGGCCAGACTCGACAGCCGGACCTGGCCGCCGTCGGTGGTCTTGACGTGAATCTGATCCAGCGCCTGGGGTCCGATCCGCTCGCCGGCCTCGGCTTGCAATACCACGCGGTACTGGCTGGCCTGGGTGTAGATGGTGGAGATCTGCCGTTGGCCGAAGGCGTCATACAACGCGTCGGTGATGTTCGCCACCGAGACGCCCAGGCGCGAGGCCGCGTCGCGGTCGATGACCAGATAGACCTGCAAACCCTTGTCCTGCAAATCGCTGGCGACATCGGTCAACTCCGGCTGGCGCGCCAGGGCCTCGACGAGTCGGCCGCTCCAGAGGGTGAGCAGCTCGGCATCCGGCGACGACAGGCTGAACTGGTATTGGGTACGGCTGATCCGGTCTTCGATGGTCAAGTCCTGCACCGGTTGCATGAACAGGCGAATGCCCACCAACCGGTCCAACTGCGGCTGCAAGCGGGCGATGATCGCTGTGGCGCTGTCGTCCCGCTGGTTATGGGGCTTGAGGTTGATCAGCAGGCGGCCGCTGTTGAGCGTCGCATTGTCGCCATCCACGCCGATGTAGGACGACAGGCTCTCTACCGCCGGATCAGAGAGGATCACTTTGGCCAGTTGCTGCTGGCGCTCGCTCATGGCAGCAAAGGAAATGGACTGCGGCGCCTCGGAAATCCCCTGGATCACCCCAGTGTCCTGCACCGGAAAGAAGCCCTTGGGCACCGCCAGGTAGAGCACCACCGTCAGCACCAGACTGCCGACCGCCACCAGCAGCGTCAGCGGCTGATGCTTGAGCACCCATTGCAATTTACGTCCATAGGCCGCGATCAGCCAGTCGATCCAGGCGCCGCTGGCACGGTAGAAGCGGCCCTGCTCTTCTTCCTTGGGTTCACGCTTGAGCAAGCGGGCGCACATCATCGGCGTCAGGGTCAGGGACACCACCAGGGAAATCAGGATCGCCACCGCCAGGGTGATGGCGAACTCACGGAACAGCCGCCCGACTACATCGGCCATGAACAGCAGTGGGATCAACACCGCAATCAGCGACAGCGTCAGGGACACCAGGGTGAAGCCGATCTGCCGGGCGCCCTTGAGCGCGGCCTGCAGCGGGCTATCGCCTTCTTCGATGAAACGGGCGATGTTCTCCAGCATGACAATAGCGTCGTCCACCACGAAACCGGTGGCGATGGTCAGGGCCATCAGCGTCAGGTTGTTGATGGAGAAGCCCGCCAGGTACATCACGCCGAACGTACCGATCAGCGACAGCGGCACGGCCACCGATGGAATGATGGTGGCGCTGAAACGGCGCAGGAACAGGAACGTCACCATCACCACCAGGGCGATGGCGATCAGCAGTTCATGCTGCACATCGGTGACCGAGGCACGGATGGTCTGGGTCCGGTCGGTCAGCACAGTGACATCCAGCCCGGCCGGCAGGTTGTCGGTAATGCTCGGCAGCAGGGCCTTGATCCGGTCCACCACTTCAATGACGTTGGCCCCCGGCTGGCGCTGGATATTCAGCAGCACCGCCTGGTTTTCATTGGCCCAGGCGGCAAGACGCTCGTTTTCCGCGCCGTCGACGATCTGCGCCACATCCTTGAGCCGCAACGGCGCGCCGTTGGCGTAGGCCAGGATCAGTTCGGCGTAATCCTTGGGTGAGGTCAACTGATCGTTGGCGTCGAGCATCGAGACCCGCGTCGGGCCGTCGAAGTTGCCCTTGGGCTGGTTGACGTTGGACGCGCCGATCAGGGTGCGCACATCCGACAGGTTGAGACCGTTGGCCGCCAGGGCTTCGGGGTTGACCTTGATCCGCACCGCCTGGCGCTGGCCACCGGCGATGGTGACCATGCCGACCCCACTGATCTGGGCGATCTTCTGCGCCATGCGCGTATCCACCAGGTCATTGAGCTTGGGCAGCAGCATGGTCTTGGAGGTGATTGCCAGGGTCAGTACCGGGGTGTCCGCCGGATTGACCTTGTTGTAGACCGGCGGCGCCGGCAAGTCCTTGGGCAGCAGGTTGGTGGCTGCGTTGATCGCCGCCTGCACCTGCTGCTCGGCGACGTCCATGTTGATTTCGAGGTTGAAGCGCAGGGTGATCACCGACGCACCGCCGGAGCTGGTGGACGCCATCTGCGTCAGGCCCGGCATCTGGCCGAACTGCCGTTCGAGGGGCGCGGTCACGGCGCTGGTCATCACGTCGGGGCTGGCGCCGGGGTACAGGGTCATCACGCGAATGGTCGGGTAATCGACCTGGGGCAAGGCCGACACCGGCAGCAGGCGGTAGGCGATCAGGCCGGCAAGGACAATCGCCAGCATGCTCAGGGTGGTGGCAACCGGGCGAAGGATGAACAGCCGCGAGAGATTCATGCGCCGCCCTTTTTCGCCTTGTCGGCCGCAGCCGGCTCAGGCGGGGCCGCCGCTGTCTTGCCTTGCAGGTGTTCGGTTGGCGTCGTGGGCACGTCCTGGCTGTCGTTGACCACTTCGACTTCGCTGCCTTCCTTCAAGCGGTCGGTACCTTCGAGCACCACCCGGTCGCCGGCAGACAGGCCTTCGGTGACCACGGTGTTTTCGCCGTCGCTGGCACCGATCTTCAGCTTGCGGATCGTGACCTTCTTGTCGCCCTCCAAGGCGTAGACGAAGGTGCCATTGGTGCCGAACTGAATGGCCGCGGTCGGTGCCAGGACCACGCCTTTGAGGGTGTCGGCGAGCAGGCGCACGTTGACGAACTGGTTGGGGAACAGCGACAGGTCGCGATTTTCGTAGCGAGCCTTGAACTTCAAGGTACCGGTGGTGACGTCGATCTGGTTGTCGAGGCTTTGCAGCACGCCGCTGGCCTGGAGTTTCACGTCGCCACGGTCCCAGGCTTCCACCGGCAGCTTCGCGCCGCTGCGGTAGCGTGCGAGCACGGTTTCCAGATTGTTCTCCGGCAGGGTGAACACGACGCTGATCGGTTGGGTCTGGGTGATGACCGCCAGGGCCGTGGTGTCGTTGGCCGCCACCAGGTTGCCGATGTCCAGTTGCCGCAAGCCGACCCGCCCGGAGATGGGTGCACGGATCTTGGTGAATTCAAGGTTGAGCTTGGCGTCGTTGACCGCCGCCTGGTTGGTCTTGACTGTACCCTGGTACTGGCCGACCAGCGCGGCGGCAGTGTCCAGGGTCTGCTTGGCGATGCTGTCCTCGGCATACAGGCCACGGTAGCGCTCAAGGTCGACCTGGGCATTTTTCAGTTGGGCCTGGTTCTGCAGCAGCGTGCCTTCGGCCTGGAGCAAGGCGTTCTGGTAAGGACGCGGATCGATCTCCGCCAGCAGGTCCCCGGCCTTGACCATCTGCCCCTCTTCGAACGCGATCCTGACCAGTTCCCCGCCCACCCGGCTGCGCACGTTGATGGTGTTGAGCGCGGTCACCGTGCCCAACGCCTTGTAGTACAGCGGGAAATCCCCGGTCACCGCTGGCGCCACCCGCACCGGGATCGGTCCCGCCGCACCACCGAACCCCGGCCGCATGCTTCCCGAGCGTCCCATGTGCCCGGCGGCGGCTTTCTGCCCTGCCCCGGGCTTGGAATTCGTGCCGGTGGGCCAGAATTTCCAGGCGAGCAGCGCGACGACCAGGACGATGAACAGGCCGAACAGCCAGCGACGGGAATTGCGAGAAACAGAGGATTGCATGGAGTGGTCAACCATTGGGCGCATGGGCTTCTTATACGGAAGGCTGAACGATAAGCACTGACGGGGATTTAGCAAAGCGCCTTTACCGGCAATTTACCTTGGGCTTACGAATCGTGCCGTTTAGCTAAAGCCTTGAAACGCAAATGAAAACGGCCTGGACTTAGCGCCAGGCCGTCAACAAATGTAATAAATGCTTATTTCAAGACACTTATTTCACAAGCATCACTTCAGAGCAGCGAGCGCCGCGTCGTAGTTTGGCTCTTCGGCGATTTCCTTGACCAGTTCGCTGTGCAGGACTTTATCGTTCTCGTCCAATACGACAACGGCACGGGCGGTCAGGCCTTTGAGCGGGCCGTCGGCAATTGCCACGCCGTAATCCTGGATGAATTCGGCGCCACGCAGGGTCGACAGGTTCTGTACGTTTTCCAGGCCTTCGGCACCGCAGAAACGTGCCTGGGCGAACGGCAGGTCGGCGGAGATGCACAGCACGACGGTGTTATCCAGGTCGTTGGCCTGGGCGTTGAACTTGCGCACCGAGGTGGCGCAGGTCGGCGTGTCGACGCTTGGGAAAATGTTCAGCACTTTGCGCTTGCCGGCGAGGCTCGCCAGGGTGACGTCGGACAGATTGCCGGCCACCAGGGAAAAGGCTGGCGCCTTGGAGCCGACTTGTGGCAGCTGGCCATTGACCTGGACCGGGTTGCCTTTGAGCGTGACTGTAGCCATGAATGGATTCCTTCTGACAGGTTTGAAAAAGGCTGAGGCCGGAGTTAACCACGAAATGGGGCGGTGACCTATGGCTGGAGATAAAAAGTCATGGTTTGGGACAACGCCATGCGCCATAGGTTTGGACAAGCATTGTGGTGAGGGAGCTTGCTCCCACTTGAATGCGCAGCATTCACAAGAAAGGTCTGCTGCGCAGCCCAGCGGGAGCAAGCTCCCTCGCCACGGGTCCGGCGACTTCGTCAGGTTGTTTATTTGGACTTGAGCTTCTGGAGCGACTGGTGCAAGTCCGCTGCCCAGCCATCGATCACGCCTTTGACGTCGTCGGGCTTCATCACCTGGGATTCGTTGGACAATGGCTTGCCCGTGCCCTTGCGCACGACCTGGGCCACTACCGCATTGTTTCCGCCGTCGAGAAACACCGCTTCGGTGCCCAGGGTGGTTTCCTGGTCACGGATGCCGCTGGCGGTGCTGACCGCCGCCGCGACCAACGCAATCGGTACCACCTCATAAGGCTTCAGGCCTTCGGTCTTGCTGCTGACGGCAGTAATGGCCGCGCGCATCACCAGCACACCGGGGCCGGGTGCGGTTGCCAGGGGCAGGGACTTTCCCGCCTCACGCTGGAGCGCCTGGTCGTAGTAGCCGGTGATCCCGGACAAGGTCGCCTGAGGAATCTTCACGGTCGGCTGTGGCTTGGGATACAGCTGGGTCGGCTCGATATAAACGCTGGTGTACTTGCTCGGATCGATCTTCGGATCGACCCAACGCATCACCTCTGCCCCCGACGGTGATTTTTCCTCCTTGAGACGACTGTAATCGCCGAGGAACCCTGAGTACTCATCCGGCTGCGTGACTTTGCTGGAGCAACCCGCCAGGACAAGCGAGGCGATGCATACGGTGCCAATCATTGACGCAAGCTTCATGCTGTCACTCCTTTAAGCCATACGAGACGGGGCGAGTTACAGGTATAGCCAATGCTCAGGTTTTTGCCTGCCCTGGCAGCACTCAGCGCAGCCGCGCCATCGCCAGGGTGTCCATCCAACGCCCGTCACGCACTGCGTAGATCCCCAGATGACCGATCACCTCGCCTTGATGAAGGGCCACCAGCTTCAGCTGTCGTTCGTCGTCCGTCCCCAGGCGCTTGCGCCAGACTTCACTGGACTGGAAAGGCATTTGCAGCACCTGCCGCGTCACCGCCGGATCGTTGTAGAGCGCGGTGACGTCGGTGATATGGGCTTCGGTGAAGCGTGCGAGGGTGATGGAAAAATCAGACATGCGCCTCCTCCCTGGAGTCGTGAAAAGACTGAGCACTATAAGCCGCCATCTATCCAGTCAGCGAGTAAAAGCCCGCACAGAGTTATCGGATCATGTCTGAAACCAGTCCCTGCGCTCATCCAGAGTGTGGCGGATCAGTTCGACGAGCATCTGCACCTGGGGCAAGGCTTCGGCCTGGGCGTTGACCGTCATCCACAAATGCCGCTGCATCGTTTGCTCGAACAACCCCGGCAAGGCGACCAGTCCCCGGTCAAAGCGGCTCATGTACTGCGGCAACAGACCGATGCAGGCGCTGCAGCGGATCATCTCCAGCATCAGTTCGTAGGACTGCACCTGCACGACGCCGGCCGTGCGTTGTTCCAGCAGGGCATTCCACGGCGCGAGGCTGTCCACCTGCCGGTCTGCCTGCCATTGCACCAGCATGTAATCGCTCAAATCGTCGAGGCAATCCGGCCGGGTGGCCGCTCGGGAATAGCGTTTGGCGATATGTGGCACATAGTCCAGGCATGCCAGCCGAACCGCCGGCCGCGTGGCAAAACTCGGACCTGACGCCAACGTCTGCGCATCACTCAACCACAACACCAGGTCGGCGCTGACTGCTTGCAAGGCCAGCTCACTGTCCAGGGTGAGGATCTGCAATCGTGCGCTGGCGTTGCGCCGAAGCAATGAGATCAGGTCGCGCCCCAGAATGTCATGCAGGATCGACTCGGTCACGGCCAGGCGAATCAGTGGTTGCTCGTTGAGAGGCGGTGGGCCGTCGTTGGCCAGAGCAGTCAACCTCGTCTGCAACTGCCGACCTTCCCGGCTGAGAGTCAAGGCGCTGCCCTGGAAGCTGAACAGCGGCCGTTGCAGTTGCGCTTCCAACTGGGCCAATTGCTTGCGCAGCCAGGTGGTCCTGACGTTTAGACTCCGGGCCGCCTGCATGAAACAGCCGCAACGGGCGCTGGCCAGAAAACACTGGACCACCGCAGGTTCTATGTCGCCTGCCTGCTCCAGCCAGGAATCGGCGGCTCGTAACAGTGTGCTGTAGGGGGTGACAGCCTGGCGTCCTGCGGGCTCGGTGAAGGTCATGGGTGACTCCCTGTCGGTTGTTAAAAAGAGCGAGGGCTGCGTGATGACTCGACCCAGGCACATCCCCTTGTGGCGAGGGGATTTATCCCCGCTGGGCTGCGCAGCAGCCCCGATAAATTGACCGCGATCCTTCAGGAACCAATCGGTGGAAGATTCAGGGCCGCTTCGCAGCCCAGCGGGAGCAAGCTCCCTCGCCACGGGATCGAGAGCGAGGGACTAACGGACTTCCTCCAACACCTTGCTCAACTGCGCCCCATCGATGCTCAAGGTCGCGGTGTCGAGCATGCCGTCCAGGTAGGCCTTGGCGATCTGCTCCTGGCGCTGGGCACGCAAGGCCAGGGTCAGGCGTTCGCGGACTTCGTCGAGGGTCGCTTCCCGGGCCGGATGTTGTTCGGTGAGCTTGATGACATGGAACCCGGCCGCGCTCTGCACTGGGTCCGACACTGCGCCGACTTTCAGGCGAGCCACCGCCTCCCGGACCTGCGGAACCAGTTGCTGCAACGGCTGGAATCCACTGTCGCCGCCCCGCTCCGCGCTGGTGCGATCCTGGGAGAAGCGGCTCGCCAGGGCAGCGAACTCGGCCGGTGAAGCCTGAGCTTTCTTGCTCAGTTCCATTGCCTGCCGGCGTACCGCCTCGACCGTCTGCGGCTCGGTGGCCGCGAGGAAAATCTGGCTGACGCGGTACAGCGCCGGTGCGGTCCAGTTGGCTTTCCCGGCGTCGTACGCCTGCTTCAACTCCTCTTCGCTGGGATACCCGGCCGGGACCTGGCTGACCGACTGCAAGTAATCGCGAAACACGATCTGCTCGGTGGCGGCGCGGGTCTGACGCTCCACCTCCGGGCGCTGTCGCCAGCCCTGGGCATCGGCCTGCTCCAATACGGCTTTTTCTGCCAGGCGCGCCCGAATCCAGCCTTCCAACGCGGCACGATTACCCAGCATCTGCTGACGAACCTCGGGAGCCAGGGCCGCCAGCAAGGTCTTGAGCTCCTCGGGACTGACCTGTTGGTTGCCCAGCCGGGCCAGGCTCGGCGAGTCGGTCGAAACAACGTTGACGGTCTGCACCGCCGCCACTGGATCACTGCCGGGGCGCAGGCCAAGCACTACCGCCGTAGCGACCAGACCCAGCGCGGCGGCGCTGATGACGAAGGCCGGCTTTTTCACGATGCGCCCGCCTCTTCCAGCGCGGCCTCGGCAGGCTCGGCCTGGTTCTGCATGCGTGCGGCGTTCTGGCTGTACTCGCGCAGGTACACGATGAACTCCTGCAACAGCCGATCCCACAGCTCCAGATGGCTGCGCAAGTGATCGGCACTGACGCCGGCGGCGACCACCACGTCCATCTCCATTACCAGGAACTCGCCCTGCAACGACAGCCGGGCAAAACGTCGCGAGGCGTTCCACAGCGCGGCAAGGCCGGCCGGCAATTCACCTTGCACGCGCAGGGCGCAGCTGAAGGTGAAGTCTATATAGTCTCCCGGAGTCGCTGCTGGGTTGCCGAAACGCACGGCGAAACCGATACCCTGGCTGGCGCTGAGCAGTTGCACGATGCCGTTCTGCTCCGTTTCATTGACCCGGTAACCGGCGGTTTGCAGCAGTTCGGTCAGGGATTTCGCGCTTACGTGTTCAACCATTGAGGTCATGTCATTCTTCCTTGCGAATCAGTGAGTGATCGAGGCCTGGGGCGCATCGAAACGGTTTTTGTAGAGGTCATCACCAAAGCCTTGGGCCAGTTCCTCAAAGCGCACCCGGGTCTTGGCAGCGAACGGCTGGCGGATCTTCATGACGTCCGCCACATCGATGGTTTCGTAGGCATGCAGCAGCGTCTTGGCGACCTCGTACATTTGCTGATTCTTGACCGAACATTGCTGCACTTGTGTGTCGCGCTCGGTCAATTGCGCCTCCAGACGGGCCCGCTCGGCCTCCTTGCCACGGGCCAGGGTCAGCAGTTCGTCGTAGGCCTTCTTGAATTTGCCGACCTGTTCGTTGCTGGCCGCCACTTGCGCCTGGGCCTGGTTTTGCAGGGTTTGCTGGTGCCCGGCCAACTGTTCATTCAAAGCCTGGGCCTTGTTCAGTTGCGCGGTCAGTTGCTTGATCTGCGCCTGGGCTTCCCTGGCCTGGTTCTCCGCAGTCTGGCGGGCGACGCTGGCCTGGGCCTGTTCGCTTTGCAGGGTTTGCAACTGTGCGGTGGTGCTGCGCAATTGCGCCCGCAGTCGCTCCTCCAGGCCCTCGCCTTGGGCGGTGGCATTTACCAGCAGGCCCACCATCAGCAACGCTACGGGATAAGGGTTCATGGCTCGCCTTTTCATGAGGCCTCCCAGCGCTTAGAAGCGCGTGTTGATTTCAAGCTGCAAGACATCGATGTCGTACGGCGCGCCGTACACCGCTTCGGAACTCAGCCAGCGACCGGTGGCGTAGACGTTGCTCGCCAAGCCGTAGTTGCCGCCCAGGAAATAGCCCTTGGCGTTGGTGCCGCCCAGGTGAAAGGACGAATCGTTGAAGCCGTCCGGCAAGGCGTCCGGCTGGATGTACTTGTAGCCAGCGAACAGGTTCCAGTCGCCTTCGCGCTTGAGCTCCAGGGCGTTGCCCAAGGTGAACTGGAGCATCCACGCGTTGGCACCACTTTCCACCTCGCCGTCGCTGTCCAGGTTATTGGCGAACTGCCCGGCCGAGCGCTTGCGCATCTCGCCTTCGTCATAGCCCAGGTTATGTACGTAATGCGCCTGGCTGCGCAGTTTCAGGTCCGCGGGCAGATCGGAGTCCAGCGCCAGATTCAGGTCCAGCAGGTTGAACTCCGAGGCCAGGCCAACGTACTGCGGCTGCGGCGTCGCGGCCGGATTGAGGGGGTTGGGCAGGATGTCGCGCAGCAGGAACACGGTGTTGCCCTTCTGCATGAACGCCACGCGCGAACCGTCGCTGTCGCAACCGGGGTCGCCGGCCCACGGCTGGCACGGCGAAGAACGCTGGCCTTCGATGTCATCGAAGCGGTAATAGGCCACGGCGCCCTTGATCCGGTTGCTGTCGTTGATCGCCCAATTGGCCCCCAACTGCGCGCCGTACAACCACTTGGTGTCGCTCTCTTCCTTGTCGGTCCCGTTGCTGGTGCTGTTGTCATTGGTGTACTCCACCGGGAACGCACCAACGGTACCGAACAGGCCCCAATCCTGGTTGAGCTTGTGGTTGAAAATCGCCGCCACGCCGTCGAAGTTCAGGTCACCGGAATACAGCAGGTCGGTGGAGAAAAATGGGTTGGCGAAGCGCCCGCCGGTCAAGGTCAATTCATCCGAGGGCTTCCAGGTCAGGTAACCCTGGTCGAGCCAGATGTCCTTCTTGCCGAAACCGCCGCCCAGGGTCTGGGTGGTAGAGACCGGATTGTTGTCCGACCCGGTACCGATGCGAATACCGGCGGTCCATTGCGGCGCGATCACGGCCTTCATGCCCAGGCGTGCTCGCAGACGGAACAGGTTTTCCCGGTCTTCACGGGTGTTGAGCAACGGCGGCAGGCTGGAGCTGCTGTTGGGGTTGACGTCATACGGGCCTTTGTCATTGAGCCGTGCGAAGTCGACGATCTGGTTGCTGTTGGTGCCCGAGTAATAGCGCGACTCGTCCCGCAGGCGGATATCGCCATCGAAACTGATGCGCGAGACCCAGTCCGGGAACGTATTGGGCTGGGCCCAGTTTTCCTGCTTGGCGGTGGCCATGACTTCAGCCTTGACCTGATCGCGGATCTGATCGCGCACGATGTCCGGCACGTATTGCACGCGCACATCACCCGGCGCACCGGCGGGTGCCGCAGCAACCGTTGCCGAGGCCTGACGGGCCTGCACCGCCTCGCGTTCGGCCTGGGCAATCAGCCCATCGGCCTGGTCCTGTTTCAACACGCCCTGCTGCACGAGCAGGCGGATCAGATTGATCGTGGCGTTCTCCGAAGGCGCCGGAGCGGCCGCTGCATGCCCGGCCAGGCCCAGGACCACCAGGCCGACCGCCCACGACAATCGATTCACATTGGAAATCATCTGCACACAACTCCTGTTGGCAAACTTTCAATATTCGGTTAACCCGGACGCCGTCCCTGCAAGGACAGGCGCACCGGCAAAGTCAGGGAGGCCGGCGGCCGCTCGCTCAGATGCGGCGCGGCGCGCAGGGCGGAAATCACTTGCTGGTCCACCTGCGGGTTGCCGCTGGACTTGACCAGCTCGACCCGGGTGATCTCCCCCACCGCGCTGAGCCAGACGTCGGCTTGCAGCGAGAACGCCAGGCTGCGCAGGTCAGGGTTTTCCCGCAGCAAGCGCTGGAAGGTGAAGGCCAGGAACTGGCTGTAGGTGCCATTGCCCATGCGTCCGCCTCCTGCCCCGGCCATGCCCCCGCCCTTGCCGGCGCCGATGTTGAAGGCGTCGTTGCCGGACTGAGCCTCGCCATCCATCTGCATCGGGTTCGCCAGGTCATCCACCGGTGACGGCGGCGCTTCTTCCTCGGGCTTGACCTCTTCCGGTTCCGGGGTCGGCTCTGGCTCGACCACCTTCTCCTCGACCTTGGGTTCCGGTTCCTTGGGTTTCTCTGGTGGCGGCGGGGGCGGAGGCGGCAGCGGGATAATGGTCGGCACCTTGGGGGCTTCACGGCGCACGCCGCTCATGTCGTTGGCCCACTGCCACAGCAGCCATGCCGCCACGGCGCCCAGCACCAGGGCGGCGGCCCACTTGAACAAGCGCAGCGGCGAAGACTTCACCGGGGGCGGATTGATCGGAAGTCTGGCGGTCATGGTCAGCCCTGGCTCGGTTTGCCGGTCACCAGACCGACCTGGGACAGTTCCAGGCGCCGCAGCAGATCCAGCACCTCGATGACCTTCTGGTACTGCACCGTGGCGTCCCCGCGCACGATTACCGGGAAGTCCGGGCTCCGGGCCTTTTCGATACGCAAGCGCTCTTCCAACTCGGCCAATGTCACCGGATAGGCATCGAGGAACACCTGGCCGCCGTCATTCACTGAAATCGCCTTGGTCTTGGCTTCCGACAACGACACCGAGGCGCTGGCTTTGGGGAGGTTGATCTGGATGCCCGAGACCTGCGCCGTGGCGGTGAGGATGAACATCACCAGCACCACCATCAGCACATCCACCAGCGGAGTGATGTTGATGCTGTCGACAGCGGCATCATCTTCGTCATCGTGTGAAGCGTTTACGCTAGCCATCGCGATGTCCTCAGGCCGGTACGAACGATTGGGCGTGATAGTCGCGACGCTGGGCCGCTTCGCCGGACTGGCCTTCGCCATGCAGCTCCGCCAGGCGCGTGATGAATTCGTCGACGAACACCCGCATGTCGGCACTGACTTCCTTGTTGCGGATTATCAGGCGGTTGTAGCCAAACAGTGCGGGGATCGCGACGAACAGGCCCATGGCGGTGGCGAGCAATGCCGCAGCCATACCCGGGGCGATGGCGTTGATGTTCACGTCACCGGCCATCGCCGTGCCTAGGAACACCACCATGATCCCCAGCACGGTGCCGAGCAGGCCGATGTAGGGGCCGCCGGCGATGGCGTTGGACAGGGTCGAGAGTTTGGAACTGAGCTGCTGGTTTTCCCGGGTGCGCACCCCGTCCATGGAGCAACGGATCGCTTCGATGGTGGCCGCCGAGACGCTGGAGGTATCGGCGCCCTGCTCGCGGCGGGTGCGGATTTCCTTGACGGCCACCAGGTACAAGCGCCACAGGGAGGAATGTTGCAGACGCTGGGCGAGTTCCTGGTCGTCGGCGAACATTTCCAGGCGCGTACCGATCCGGGCGAACTGTTCGCGGAACGCTTCGTTGGCGCGGCTGACACGGCTGACCATACGGTTCTTGCGCAGCATGATGATCCACGACTGGAACATCATCAGCACCAGGATCGCGATGATCACCCAGGCATCCATCGGCACGGCATTGAGCAGGAACCCCAGGCTGCCGAAGCCAAAGCCGGACTGTTCTTCGTCGACGCCGTAGGACACCAGTTTCGATTCGGCGCCCTGGGCATTCGCATCGGCCAACAACAGCGGTGCCGGACGGGCGACCTTGGACAGCCGCGCTTCGTCCATGGCCCCGCTGAACGGCGCGAAGGCACCGGCGGAACTGTCGGCGCCGAGCGCGATCGGCGAATTGAACGCCGGCAGCGCCACGGCGAGGCTCGCGGTTTCTCGGCCATTGACGTACAGCACCACTCGGTCGCCCGAGGCCGTCAACGCCAGGTGCTGCCACTGACCTGGGTTCAGCGGCTGGGTCGAGACCGCGCGCTGGCCGTCGATGGCCACGAACGGCACGCCTTGATTGACGCCTACCAGCAGACTGGCGGCGGCTTCATGCCGGGCCAGGATGACCTGCTCGCCACTGGCCTGGTCCTGGCGCAGCCAGGTGCTGAAGGTGAACGCGCCACCGGCGCTGTGCTGCAACGACGCACTGGCCGGCAACAGCAACGGCTGGCCGTTGAACTGCAGGGCACGACCGATTACCCCGTCGATGCTGGTGCCGACCGCGCCCTGGGCATTGTTGCCATAGGCCGTGGTGTCTTTGGGCGGCACACCGGTGGCGCCGTCGAAGTGATACAGCGCGGTGTAGTCCGGATCGAAGGTCAACTGGCCGCTGCCGGTGGCCGGCGCCTTCTGGTTGCCGTAGTACATCCACAGATCCTGACGCTGCCCGCCCTCCACGCTCGGCACATCGACCCAGATCAACGCCATGCCCATCAGCGGGTCAAAGCTTTCGATCTGGTGATTGAACACGGTCTTGTCGTCAGCACTGACGAAGCGCAGGTCCGAACCGTCCTCCTTGACCCCGTCGAAGGTGAAGTTGCCGGTGTGCAGGCGCACCAGCAATGCAGTGCGGCCCAGGGCCTGGGCGATGGCCGCGCCCTGGGGCGTGGTGTCCACCGAAATCTGTTTGCGGTAGTGCCAATCGTCTTGCCACCAGGCATTGGCGGTTGCCGGAAGGACCAGCCCCAGGCAGATCAGCAGGGATAACATTAAGCGTTGCATGGACATGACTCCTGGGTTCAAAACGTCGCTTGCAGGTTGAAGTGCAGGCGCGATTCCTTTTTCGAGGTGTTCGGCCCGTCGAGCAGCGGAAGGCCCCAATCGACGCTCCCGGACAACCATTTGCTCAGGCTCGCTCGAGTGCCGAGGCCAACACTGGCGAGGCTATAGTCGGCTTCCTGGTCGGGCAGTTCGTCGCGCAGGTACAACTGCGCGCCTTCGGCGAAGGCATAAAAGCGCCACTCCTGGACATAGCTGCCGAGAAATCTGGCGAGGGACGGCGTACGCAGCTCCTGGGACAGCAGGTAGCCATCGTCGCCGGTGCGCTCGGCCGCCAGGTAACCGCGCACCGAGGTCGCGCCACCGGCGGAAAATTGCTCGTTGGAGACCAGCGGTCCGGAGGCCAGTTGGAAGGCGGCCTTGGATGCGGTTTGCCAGTCGTTGCCGAAGGTGAAGGTGTAGCTGCCGTCACCCTTGAGTACGGCGAAGCTAGGGCTGGCGCGGTAGCGCTTGTAGTCGAAATCCTTGTCGGAGCTGACGTAGCCCAGCAGGCTGCGAGTGCCGGCCACCAGACTCAGGCCCAGCCCCAATTGGCTGTCCTGGGTGTAGCGCAGCCCGTTATAGGCGAAGGTGAACGGCGCGTACTTGAGCGGCGCCTTGTCGCTGGAGCCACCCAGGCTCAGCTCTTCATCGAAGTCCTTGAAGTCCACGCCGGCAGACAGGGTGTTGGCCCAGGCGCCACTGGATGGCAGCGTGTAGATCGCCGAAACCCCGTAGGAATGACCTTTGCCCAATACGTTGCTGCCACCGACAGTCGCCACGTTGCTGTCGGACTGGTAGCCAGAGAACTGCACGCTCCAGCGCTCGTTGAGCGGTGCGCTGTAGGAGCCGGACCAGACCTTGGCGTTTTCGGTGTCCTGGGGCGCGGTGAAGAAAGTCAGCGAAACGCTGTGGCCCAGTTGCCAGAGGTTGTTGTAGCCAAGACTGGCGACGGTCCGCAGTCTTTCGGTGTCGGCACTGTAGTCGTTATTCAGGCCCAGGCTGGCTTGCCAGGGATTCTGATCTTCCACTTGCAGGTCGACGTCCATGGTGCCGGGCCGCTGCCCTTCGCGTACCAGCGGCATCACCTGGCGCCCGGGCGTCTTGTTCAACTGCGCCAGTTCAGCCTGGACCTGGGCGAAATCGGGTACCTGGCCTTCCTGGAGAGCCGGCACGTCTTCACGGATTTCCACCGGGGAATAGTGCTTGGCGCCGACCACCCGCACCCGGCCGACCTTGGTCTCGCTGACTTGCAGGTAGACGATGCCGTCCTCGACTTTCTGTTCCGGCAACTCGACGAACACCGACTGGTAGCCGCGCGCCTGATAAACCTTCTGCAAGGCGTCCCGCGCGCCTTCGATGTCGCTCAAGGCTTTTTGCGGACCTAAGAACGGGTACACGGCTTCCTCGATGGCTCGGGCATCGAGCACGGTGTTGCCGCGCACGAAATACTCGTTCACGTCCACCAGGCGCGCCGCGGGTGCGGCAGCCTCCTGCCCTGCTTCGGCTGCACACGCCGACGGCCCCCCGACCGCCAGCAACAGCCAGCCCCACAGCGCCGGCCGCGATTTGAAGAAATGCTCCACACCACCCCCTGAGTTCAAAGTACGGCTCAATTGTCTGCAGTCGATGTCGTGGCGTGTCGGGCCAGCCAGGTGTGCAGCAGCGCGAAGTTCAAGGAGAACTCGGGCATTTGCAGCAAGGCGCCACAGAACACTTCACCGATGATTTTCTGGATGAGTCTTACCGCCCGCGCATCGCCCAGCAGGGTGGCGAGGTCTTTGCTCAAGACGTGGAAGCTCCAGACCTTCTGGTTCAGGTCCAGGCCGACGAACCAACGGAACAGCAGGTTGTAGTTGAGTTGTTCGTAGAGTTGCTGCTCGCTGGGCACCGAATAGAGCAGTTGCAGCAGGAGGATGTGCATGACGGTCTGCGGCGCGATGAGCATCTGGGCTTCGGCGTTGATCGCTTGCAGGATGTCGCGATGGTCGTTGAGCAGGTCGTCGATCTGCGGGCGCAGCAGCACCAGCGAATGGCCTTGGGGGATGTAGCTGGACACTTCCTTGAGCGCGCCCTGCCAGTCATCCTGGGAAACGATCCAGACCCACGGCGCGCCGTAGCGATACACCGAGACCGGCTGCTTGCGCGCCGCCTCGACGATCTTCGACAGTCGCTGGTCAAGCTCCTGCATGCCCACTTTCGAATAACGTTCCATAGTCCCCATCGCCTCACTCCTACCCTCGCGCCCCGGTTCGAAATGACCTTTGCAGGTCCCGTGAACACGTCACACAGGCATGACGGGAATGGCGATGTGCTACCGAACTTTTGTCATGAAAGCTTCATTTTTGGAGGAGATCGTGGACCCAGCCTGGCAACAGATCCCCGTGGGAGTCATTCCTGTGGGAGCCGAGCTTGCTCGCGATGGCGGTGTGTCAGTTTGCAATGATGGTGGATGGCCGGACGCTATCGCGAGCAAGCTCGGCTCCCACAAGGGATCTCGGGTGGTTGGGGGATTGGTGTCCGACACCGACTTTCTGTGGGAGCGGGCTTGCTCCGGCGGCGATCCGACGAAAGCGCTGGGTCTGCGAAGAAGATGTTGAATGTAACGCCGCCTTCGCGGGTAAACCCGCTCCCACAGGGTTTTGAGGCCGGATACAAAATTTGTATTCACACCAAAACCCACTGTGGGAGCGAGCCTGCTCGCGATGAGGCCGTGGGCCTCGTCGCGGTTATGAGTGTTGCACCTGCACCATCGAGCTCACCTGCACCCGGGCGTGCATCTGTTCCGCCCCGCCGCCGCGGCGCATGCCGCGTACCGGGCAGGCGTCGAGGTAGTCCAGGCCGACCGCCAGTTTCAGGTGCCGGTCGGGACGGGTCAGGCGGTTGGTCACGTCGAAGCTGTACCAACCATCGCCCAGCCAGGCTTCAGCCCAGGCGTGGCTCGCCAAGTGGCTTTCGTCATCCGTGCACAGGTAACCGGAAACATAGCGCGCAGGAACGCCCAGGCTGCGGGCGCAGGCCAGGAACGCATGGGTGTGATCCTGGCAGACGCCCGCCCCACCGGCAAACGCCTCGGCGGCCGTAGTGTTAACGGTCGTGGTGCCGAGGCTATAGGGCATGCGGGCGACCAGGCCATTCATCAGGTCGGTCAGCGCCGAACGATCCTGTCGTTCGCCGCATTGCTCGACGGCGAAGGCGCTCAGCGCATCATCCGCCTGGGTAAGGCGGCTGGTGCGCAGGAATGGCAGCGGCGATTGACTGTCCGGCTCCATCTCGACCGCTTGATGAATTTCCACCTCGCCGTAGGCTGTCAGCACCAAGGCACCGTGTGGCTCGTCCACGGTCATCACATGCAGGATATTGCCGTAGGGATCGAGCTGGCTGCGCACCGGCCGAGGCAGTTCCAAATGCCACTGCATGATGCGCTGGCGCTGGCTGTTCTGCGGCGTCAGGCGCAAGAACTGGATGCTGGTGCAGACTTCATCGGCATAGCTGTAGGTCGTGTCGTGGCGTATGGACAGTTTCATACGACCTCCAGGTAGGAATCGTGAACGGTCTGGCCCAAATGCCGGATCTGGTCGATCAGCTCGGTCAGCCACTGATGCAGGCCCGACGCCAGGATTTCATCGATCCCCGAATAACGCAGACGCGCATTCAGTTCCGCCGCCAGACGTTGCGCGGGCCTGCCGTTGTTGCCCGGCAGGCTGGCGAGGATCTGATCCAGTTCTTCAATGCAGGCATGCAGCGAACGCGGCACGTCGGCCCGCAGCAGCAACATCTCCGAGACCTGCTCGGCGTTCGGCGCATTGCGATAGATCTCGTTGAACGCCTCGAACGAAGACAAGGCGCGCAGCAAGGCACTCCACTGGTAATAACCGCGCGCCGAGTTGTCGCTGACCTCCTCCGACTCTTCGCCGTACATCTCGTAACGTGCATCCAGCAGGCGCAAGGTGTTGTCCGCCCGCTCGATGAAGGTCCCGAGGCGAATGAAACGGTAGGCATCGTTGCGCATGATGGTGCCCGACGTCGCGCCGCGGAACAGGTGCGAGCGCTCCTTGACCCATTCGCAGAAATGGCTGATGCCGTAGCGACCCAGGCCGTTGCTGGCGATGTTGCGCATTTCCAGCCAGGTGGCGTTGATGTTCTCCCACATGTCGGCAGTGATCCGTCCGCGCACCGCGTGGGCATTGGTCCGCGCCGCCCGCAGGCAGCTGTAGATACTGCCCGGGTTGGTTTCATCCAGGGCGAAGAAATGCAGCATGCGCTCGCTGTTGAGCGCGTCATATCGCGCGTTGTAATCGTCCAGGGTGCCCGCCGCCAGCAGCGACATCGCCAGTTCGGCATGGCCGTCGCTGCGCCCGGCCTGGGGCATCAGCGACAGCGAGTAACTGACTTCGAGCATGCGCGCCAGGTTCTCGGCGCGTTCCAGGTAGCGGGACATCCAGTAGAGGTCCGAAGCGGTTCTTGAAAGCATGTCTTAGTCCTCTACGACCCAAGTGTCTTTGGTTCCACCGCCCTGGGACGAGTTGACCACCAGCGAACCTTCGCGAAGCGCCACGCGGGTCAGCCCGCCGGGCACCAGGCGCGTCTCCTTGCCCGACAGCACGAACGGCCGCAGGTCGATATGGCGCGGCGCGATGCCGCTTTCGACAAAAGTCGGGCATGTCGACAGGCTCAGGGTCGGCTGGGCGATATAGGCTTCGGGACGGGCCTTGAGCCGCGCGCGGAAATCCTCGATCTCCGCCGCCGTGGCGGCCGGTCCGACCAGCATGCCGTAGCCGCCGGAACCCTGGGTCTCCTTGACCACTAGGTCGGGTAGATTGGCGAGCACATGGGACAGGTCCTGGGGCTTGCGGCACTGCCAGGTGGGCACGTTCTTCAGGATCGGTTCTTCGCTGAGGTAGAAACGGATCATCTCGTCGACGTACGGGTAGATCGACTTGTCGTCGGCCACGCCGGTGCCCACAGCGTTCGCCAGCACCACATTGCCCGCCCGGTAGACCGCGATCAGTCCGGGAACCCCGAGCATTGAATCGGGGTTGAAGGACAGCGGATCGAGGTAGGCGTCGTCGAGGCGGCGATAGATCACATCCACTTGCTTGGGGCCAGCCGTGGTGCGCATGTAGACCCGGTCGTCCCGCACGAAAAGATCGGCGCCCTCCACCAGTTCCACGCCCATCTCACGGGCCAGGAATGCATGTTCGAAATAGGCGCTGTTGAAACGCCCCGGGGTCAGGACCACTGCGGTGGGGTTGTCCAGGGGGCTGGAGCTTTTGAGCGTGTCGAGCAGCAGGTTCGGGTAATGGTCGATGGGCGCCACGCGCTGGGCGGCGAAGAGCTCGGGGAACAGACGCATCATCATCTTGCGGTCTTCGAGCATATAGCTCACGCCGCTGGGGGTGCGCAGGTTGTCTTCCAGCACGTAATAACTGCCATCGCCGTCGCGCACCAGGTCGACCCCGGCGATATGGGCGTAGATGCCCCGGTGCAGGTCAAGGCCCTGCATCGCAATCTGATAACCCTCGTTGGCGAGCACCTGCTCGGGCGGGATGATCCCTTCCTTGAGGATGTGTTGCCCGTGGTAGATATCGGCCAGGAACATGTTCAAGGCCTGGACCCGCTGGATGCAGCCGCGCTCGACTGTCTGCCATTCGCTGGCCTTGATACTGCGAGGGATGATGTCGAAGGGAATCAAGCGCTCGGTGCCCTGCTCGTCCCCATAAAGGGTGAAGGTGATACCGGCTCGATGGAACAGCAGATCGGCTTCGCGGCGGCGTTGCTCCAGCAGTTCCGGCGGCGTGTCCGCCAGCCAGCGTGAAAAGGCTTGGTAATGCGGGCGGCAGTCACCCTTGGCATCGTACATTTCATTAAAAAAAGCGTGGGGCATAGCCAACTCCCAGCCGCGTTCTACACGGCATTTCTTATCACTTGGTCATTCCGATGGTCCGGCCTTGCCTTTTTTTTACGAGCCCCTGTTTCTCTGAGCACCCCGATAGTGACATCGATGGAGATTAGGCCGTGCATCTGATGACGTGCCCCCCTTTCAGATCCGCGTAATGAATGCCCCCCTGTAAAGCCCCCGGCGCGAGGGCAGTCATGCAGCCGTAGCAAAGCCTGTGCCCAAGCATTACCGGACAGGAACAGACTGGAAAAAATGTCGCAAAACGGCGCAACGGCGAATTTAATTTTCGTTATTGCGACAAAACCCGCCCGACAAAGCTGAAACGTTCAATTCAGCGCCCCCCCCTTTCGATCGGATGAAACGGGTCGAATCGGTGCAGCCCTCCAGTTACCGCCGCGCCACTGCACCGAAACGGGGAAATTTATACCCACCGCCTCGTATGGCTTCGTATCGCCGCCGCGCTGTTTGCGGGCGCAAGCCTTCTGTCGCCTCTGCGCAGACAAACATAAACTCGCCACTTGCGCTTACAGTATTATGGTATACCATCATACGCATTGATCTATTCAACCCCACGGAGCAGCTCATGAGTTTCGAAATTCGCAAGATCGTCAGCTATGTCGAAGAAACGCTGATCGAAGGCGGCAAGGCCACCGACAAACCGGTGACCATGGTCGGCCTGGCGGTGGTGATGAAAAACCCTTGGCTGGGCCGTGGCTTTGTCGAAGACCTCAAGCCGGAGATCCGCGCCAACTGCTCCGACCTCGGCGCGCTGATGGTCCAGCGCCTGGTGGGCATCATCGGTGGCGCGGAGAAAATCGAGGCCTACGGCAAGGCGGCCGTGGTCGGTGCCGACGGTGAGATCGAGCACGCGTCTGCCGTCATCCATACCCTTCGCTTCGGCAATCATTACCGCGAAGCGGTCAAGGCCAAGAGCTACCTGAGCTTCACCAACAAACGCGGCGGCCCAGGCACCTCGATCCAGATCCCGATGATGCACAAGGACGACGAAGGCCTGCGCTCGCACTACATCACTCTGGAAATGCAGATTGAAGACGCCCCGCGCGCCGACGAGATCGTCGTGGTACTCGGTTGCGCCGACGGTGGCCGCCTGCACCCGCGCATTGGTAACCGCTACATCGACCTGGAAGAGCTGGCCGCCGAGAATGCGCAGTAATCCAGCCTGGGCCACCACAATAAGAAAGCCAAGCAGGAGCGCTCCATGATTCGGCTCACCGCTGAACTCACCCCGGCCGGCACCAGTTACCTGGCGACCGGCCAAGGCCAGCCCGTGGTCCTGATCCACGGCGTGGGCCTGAATAAAGAGATGTGGGGCGGCCAGGTCGTCGGCCTGGCCGCAAACTATCGCGTGATTGCCTATGACATGCTCGGCCATGGGGCCAGCCCGCGTCCGCAGAGCGGCACCACCCTGCTGGGCTACGCCGACCAGTTGCTGGAACTGCTCGATCACCTGCAATTGCCTGCGGTGACCGTGATCGGCTTTTCCATGGGCGGCCTGGTGGCCCGAGCCTTTGCCTTGCATTACCCGCAGCGCCTGCAAGGCCTGGTGGTGCTCAACAGCGTATTCAACCGCAGCGCCGAGCAACGTGCCGGGGTGATTGCCCGCACCGCCCAGGCGGCCGAGCACGGACCGGACGCCAACGCCGAAGCCGCGCTGTCGCGCTGGTTCAGCCGCGAGTACCAGGCCGCCAACCCGGCGCAGATTGCCGCGCTGCGCCAGACCCTGGCCGGCAACGACCCCCAGGGTTACCTGACCACCTATGAGTTGTTCGCTACCCAGGACATGTATCGCGCCGAGGACCTGGCCAGCATCCAGGTACCGACGCTGATCGCCACCGGTGAACTGGACCCGGGTTCGACTCCGGAAATGGCCCGGCAACTGGCCGAGCGAATTCCCGGAGCCAGCGTTGCCGTGCTTGCCGAGCAGCGGCATATGATGCCGGTAGAATCGCCGCGCCTGGTCAATCAGTTGTTGCTGGAGTTCCTCGACACGGCAAGCGCCCGACAAAAACCAATCAAGGGGATCGTTGCATGACACTTGCACGTTTTTCGATGTGCATCGGCGGTGAATGGGTCGATGCCTTGTCCGGCAAGACATTCGAAAGCCTAAACCCGGCGCTGGCCCAGGCCTGGGCGCAGTTGCCCGATGCCGACGAAGCCGATGTCGAGCGCGCCGTACAGGCTGCCCAGTGCGCTTTCGAGAGCCCGGCCTGGCGTGGCCTGAGCGCCACCGCCCGGGGCAAACTGCTGCGACGCCTGGGTGACCTGATTGCCGAGAACAAAGAACAACTGGCCCAGCTGGAAAGCCGCGACAATGGCAAGCTGATCCGCGAGACCCGGGGCCAGGTCGGGTACCTGCCGGAATTTTTCCATTACACCGCGGGCCTGGCCGACAAGCTCGAAGGCGGCACCCTGCCCCTCGACAAACCGGACATGTTTGCCTACACGGTGCATGAAGCCATGGGCGTGGTCGCCGCAATCATCCCCTGGAACAGCCCGCTGTACCTGACGGCCATCAAGCTGGCCCCGGCGCTGGCGGCGGGTAACACCATTGTGATCAAACCGTCCGAGCACGCCTCGGCCACCATCCTGGAGCTGGCGCGCCTGGCCCATGAAGCCGGTTTTCCGTCGGGCGTGGTCAACGTGGTGACCGGCTACGGCCCGAGCACCGGCGCCGCCCTCACCCGCCATCCGCTGGTGCGCAAGATCGCCTTCACCGGCGGTGCCGCCACCGCCCGGCATGTCGTGCGCAGCAGCGCCGAGAACTTTGCCAAGCTGTCCCTGGAGTTGGGCGGAAAATCACCGAATATCATTTTCGCCGACGCCGACCTGGACAGCGCCATCAACGGCGCCATTGCCGGCATCTATGCCGCGTCGGGCCAGAGCTGCGTGTCCGGATCACGCCTGCTGGTGCAGGACGATATCTACGATGAGTTCGTTTCGCGCCTGGTGGAACGCGCCCAGCGCATCCGCATCGGCAATCCGCAAGAGGACGCCAGCGAAATGGGCCCGATGGCCACCGCGCAACAGCTGGCCGTGGTCGAAGGCCTGGTGGCCGATGCCATTGCCGAAGGAGCTCGCCTGCGCCTGGGCGGCAAGCGTCCGGAAAATCTCGGTGACGGCTGGTTCTACGAACCGACCCTGTTCGAGTGCGACCGCAACTCGATGAAAATCATGCAGGAAGAAGTCTTCGGCCCAGTGGCGTCGGTGATTCGTTTCAAGGACGAGGCCGAAGCCCTGGCGATCTCCAACGACTCGCAGTTCGGCCTCGCCGCCGGCATCTGGACCCGCGACCTGGGGCGTGCCCATCGGCTGGCCCGGGATGTGCGTTCAGGAATCATCTGGGTCAACACCTACCGTGCAGTCTCGGCCATGGCGCCCATCGGCGGCTTCAAGAACAGCGGCTATGGGCGCGAAAGCGGGATCGACTCGGTGCTGGCTTATACCGAGCTGAAAACGGTGTGGATCAACCTCTCCCAGGCGCCCATGCCTGACCCGTTCGTGATGCGCTAGGAGTCCTGAGAAATGATCGAACCCGGCATCTACAAAGAAGTCATGAGCTCGTTCCCATCGGGTGTCACGGTAGTCACTACCCTGGCCCCGGACGGCAACATCGTCGGCATCACTGCCAGCGCCTTCAGCGCACTGTCGATCGATCCGGCGCTGGTGCTGTTCTGCCCCAACTATGCCTCGGACACCTACCCGGTGCTGCGGGACAGCAAGCA
>Ga0268255_10000056_pt1 | contig 100021 bp, 84 predicted proteins | sample AgamicOrMarz_FD_200256 | JGI IMG/M metagenome (GOLD analysis project Ga0268255, IMG submission 200256) | Agave microbial communities from Guanajuato, Mexico - Or.Ma.rz (v2) (version 3) | ecosystem: Host-associated > Plants > Phyllosphere > Phylloplane/Leaf | place: Guanajuato, Mexico...
CGACCAGCAACCCGCCGCGCAGCATCGCCAGCTGCTGCATTACGACGCCACCGGCCGCATCATCGCCAGCCAGGACAGCCTGCACGGCCAGCGCGAAACCTTCGCCTACGACGCCGCCGCCAACCTGCTGGACGGCCCGCAGGCAGGCGCCGGGCTGGTGGTACACAACAAACTGCTGACCTACCAGGACAAGCGCTACCGCTACGACGCCTTCGGCCGCCTGATCGAAAAACGCAGCACCGCCCGCGGCCTGCAACGCTTCGCCTACGACGCCGAAAGCCGCCTGATCGAAGTGCGCAACGACAACGGCAGCGTCGTCAACATGAGCTACGACCCGCTGGGCCGACGCATCGCCAAGACCGAGCACGACAGCCACGGCTACCCGCTGGGCGAAACTCGCTTCACCTGGGACGGCCTACGCCTGTTGCAGGAGCACCGCCACCAGCAGACCAGCCTCTACCTCTACGAAGATGACGGCTACGAACCCCTGGCCCGCGTCGACGGCAGCGGCGCGCTGCAAAAAGTGCGCTACTACCACAACGACCTCAACGGCCTGCCAGAACAACTCACAGAAGCCGATGGGCACAGCGTCTGGCAGGCTCGCTTTGAGGTGTGGGGTAACACCCTCCAGGAAACTCGTGAAGCCTACTTCATCGAAGAGCAGAACCTACGGTTCCAGGGGCAGTACCTGGATCGGGAGACGGGGCTGCATTTCAATACGTTCAGGTTTTATGATCCGGATGTGGGGCGGTTTATTACGCCGGATCCGATTGGGTTGGAAGGTGGTCTCAACCTTTACCAATATGCGCCAAACCCGATTGGCTGGGTCGACCCCAAAGGCTTGGCGTGCAGTGCATATAAGGGAAAGTTGAATCAAAAAGCTTCACAGATGCGCGCATTAACTAAAGGGTCAAAAGAGTGGAAACAAGCGGTCATAGACAGCAGGACGGCCATGACTAAGGGCGAAAAATTTCAAGTAAAAGTAAGCTCGAGTTCAGATGCCAAAGCTTTCCTCAAGGAATCACAAGGCAACATGAACCGTTATAAAGCCCACACCCAGAGCGCCCGTGCCGATGGTGCAGCAAAATACCCTAAAGGCTACGAACAACATATGGCTCCAGAGGGCGGCTTTGGGGACACACCTCACATCAAGTGGTACAACAACGGAGGGGATGGTCATATTTTTTATGACATTCCAAATTAACATGAAAAACAATTACAAACTTGAAAAACTCAAGAAAGCCGAATTGGACCAGAACGAAATTAAAGAAGCCATTTATTCAATGATGCTACAGCCAGTACTTTCCGGTGACTTTGAACAAGTTTTAGATTCGGTCAGAGATCTGGAGACCCATCTATCTTCAGACTACTACTACGTAGCGCATAAAATCAACAGTTACAAAGGTAAAAAAATAATTTTCAAAGGCGACCTGTATAAGGCAACACGAAACGACCTCCTGAGCTTTCTCACTGAGGCCAATAGCTCAGGGGATATACGCGACCTGTTAATTTCTCCAGTACAAGCAAGCTCCGGCAGGACAATAATATACATTTCAGAAGAAGCAGTTTACATATATACAACAGAACAATAAAAGCCCACACTTTCATCATAACCAGCGCATGGCAATTTTAAATTGATCGACTTTACAGCCCATATCAAATCCAAGCATTCCATTGGTAACATCTTACTAAACGACAACATATCAAGCTATATTACAGAAATCTCCAGAGATCACCAACTCCAGATAAAAACCCACAACCTACCTGATAAACAACTAAGAAATACCTACACAATAGACAGCACACTCACCCTATCAACTCTACCTGACGGAACGATAGTTTCCATAGGCTGCAATGCTCGCTACAAAGGATTGTACAAACACTCCCTTTCCACAGGCATGGCATTTTCTCAGATAAAAAAACTCACCGCACGCCAACGCATCTTCAACGGCTCACTTATCATTGACGAGGACTTCGGTTTTTCCTACGTGTTACCGCCCCCCTATGACGAGATCGCCGACAGCATTGAAGCTATACCTCTCGATCTGCAGCTTGATGAAATTTATATCTCCGACTTTTCTTCATGGATCAGTGCATCAGACTAATGCCAAGTCAGCAGTGAAACTATTCGAGTTTCCTACTACTTTAAAATTCTTGCCCCTCCCTCTCCGAAGGCGCCGAGCGCCCTGTCCTATGAAGAGGACGAGCCCCATTGCTCCGAGGCGTCCAGAAGGGCTCGCGGAATGAGCCAGCAGATCGTTTCGTTTTTCCTCCAGCGCCATGAAATGTCTATAGTCAATTGATCTGGATCATGACTTGTTACATCCGCTACACCATTCGGCCCCAACGCCCAACGCGACCAAAGGTCGCACCCGTGAGCTAGAGCGACAGGCGTATCATTGCGCCACTGCAACACCCTTCTGACCGTGGTCGGCACGTACTGACCCCGGCACTTTTCCACTGCCGTGGGATGCAATTGATGAGCAACCAGATTCCGGTACATGACGTCACCCCGCCTGCCAAGGACGCCAGTAAAAGCGTCGACCTGTATGCCTCTCGGGAAAAAATCTACACCCGCGCTTTCACCGGCCTGTTTCGCAACCTGCGGATGATGGGCGGTGCGGTGTTGTTCCTGCTGTATTTCGGTACAGTCTGGTTGAACTGGGGCGGCCACCAGGCCGTCTGGTGGAACCTGCCGGAACGCAAATTCTTTATTTTCGGTGCGACCTTCTGGCCCCAGGACTTCATCCTGCTGTCCGGGCTGCTGATCATTGCGGCCTTCGGCCTGTTTTTCATTACGGTCTATGCCGGACGGGTCTGGTGTGGCTACACCTGCCCGCAAAGCGTATGGACCTGGATCTTCATGTGGTGCGAGAAGGTCACAGAAGGCGACCGCAACCAGCGGATCAAGCTCGACAAGGCGCCCATGGGCGCCAACAAGTTCCTGCGCAAGTTTGCCAAGCACAGCCTGTGGCTGTTGATCGGCTTCGTCACCGGCATGACCTTCGTCGGTTACTTCACGCCAATCCGCGAACTGGTGTTCGAGTTCTTTAACGGTCAGGCTGATGGCTGGTCGTATTTCTGGGTCGGGTTCTTCACCCTGGCCACTTATGGCAACGCTGGTTGGCTGCGCGAGCAAGTGTGCATCTACATGTGTCCGTATGCGCGATTCCAGAGCGTGATGTTCGACAAAGACACGCTAATCGTGTCCTACGACCCGCGTCGTGGTGAAAGCCGCGGCCCGCGCAAGAAAGGCATCGACTACAAGGCCTTGGGCCTGGGCGATTGCATCGACTGCACCATGTGCGTCCAGGTCTGCCCAACCGGCATCGATATCCGCGACGGCTTGCAGATCGAATGCATTGGCTGCGCGGCCTGCATCGATGCCTGTGACAACATCATGGACAAGATGGATTACCCTCGGGGCCTGATCAGCTACACCACCGAACACAACCTGTCGGGACAGAAAACCCATAAACTGCGTCCACGCCTGATCGGTTATGCCCTGGTGTTGCTGGCGATGATCAGCCTGCTGGTGACGGCGTTCTTCATGCGTTCGCTGGTGGGTTTCGACGTCAGCAAAGACCGCGTGCTCTACCGCGAAAACGCCGAAGGCCGGATCGAGAACGTCTACAGCCTGAAGATCATGAACAAGGACCAGCGCGACCACACCTACATCCTGGAAGCCACTGGCCTGCCCGATCTCAAGCTGCAAGGCCGACGGGAAATCAAGGTCGCGGCCGGCGAGATCTTCAGCCAGCCGGTCGAACTGTCCAGCGCGCCGGAACAACTGCCATCGAGCACCAACGAGGTGACCTTCATCCTCAAGGATGCCGATGACGACAGCGTCCATGTCCAAGCCAAGAGCCGGTTCATCGGCCCACAAACCCGTTGAGAGAAATGCACATGCCTGCAGCAACCGCCACCAGCCCTTGGTACAAGCACCTCTGGCCGTGGATCATCATCGGGATCCTGGCCTGCTCGGTGACCCTGAGCCTGACGATGGTGACCATTGCGGTGAAAAATCCGGACAATCTGGTCAACGACAACTACTACGAAGCCGGCAAAGGCATCAACCGCTCGCTGGAGCGCGAACTGCTGGCCCAGACCCTGCAACTGCATGCCAACGTGCAGTTGGATGAGCTCACCGGCGAAGTGAACCTGCGGCTCAACGGCAATAGCCGGCCCCAGACCCTGGAACTGAGCCTGATCTCCCCGACCCAACCGGAGAAGGATCGAAAAATCGTCCTGACCCGCAACGACAGCGAGCCGGGGCGCTACGTCGGCCAGCTGACGGACAAGATCGAAGGCCGGCGTTTTGTCGAGTTGCTGGGAGTGGAAAACGACAAGACCTGGCGTCTGTTCGAGGAAGAGCAGATCAATCATGATCAGGCCATATTGCTCGGCGATGAGCCGCTGCAAGGTGCGGAAGACCTGAAAAAATAAACCACTTCCTTGTGGCGAGGGAGCTTGCTCCCGCTGGGCCGCAAAGCGGCCCCGTTTTTTGTCTTTCAACCCATTTGCCAGACGACTGCTTCGCAGCCGAGCGGGAGCAAGCTCCCTCGCCACGGACAGCGCTCACAAACCAGCAAGCTCCTTAGCCACAAAGGCCTTCATGCGACAACCATGACCACTCCCCAGCCCTGCTACCACTGCGCCCTGCCCGTCCCGCCCGGCAGCCGCTTCACCGCCGTTGTCCTCGGTGAAACCCGCGAGCTGTGCTGCCCGGGCTGCCAGGCGGTGGCCGAAGCCATTGTTGCCGGCGGCCTGGAGAGTTATTACCAACATCGCAGTGAGGCCTCGGCCAACCCGCAAACCCTGCCGGTCCAGCTGACCGATGAACTGGCGTTGTACGATCGGCCTGACGTGCAGCAATCGTTCGTACGCCACGAAGGCGAGCTGGCCGAAACCACCCTGTTGATGGAAGGCATCAGTTGCGCCGCTTGCGGCTGGTTGATCGAAAAGCAATTGCGCAGCCTTCCGGCCGTGGCCGAAGCGCGCTTGAACCTGTCCAACCATCGCCTGCATGTGCGTTGGGCTGACGCTCAATTACCGCTGAGCACCCTGCTCGCCGAGTTGCGCCGGATCGGTTACGTCGCCCACCCCTACCAGGCAGACCAGGCCAGCGAACAGCTCGCCGCGCAGAACCGCCTGGCGCTGCGCCAGTTGGGCGTAGCCGGGCTGCTGTGGTTCCAGGCGATGATGGCGACCATGGCCACCTGGCCGGAATTCAACATCGACCTGAGCCCGCAGATGCACACCATCCTGCGCTGGGTCGCCTTGTTTCTCACCACGCCGATCGTGTTCTACAGCTGCGCACCGTTCTTCAAAGGCGCGATGCGTGACTTGCGCACCCGCCACCTGACCATGGATGTTTCGGTGTCCCTGGCGATCGGCAGTGCCTACATCGCCGGGATCTGGACCTCGATGACCGGCGCCGGCGAGCTGTATTTCGATGCCGTGGGCATGTTCGCACTGTTCCTGCTGGCGGGTCGTTACCTGGAGCGCCGTGCCCGGGAACGCACCGCGGCGGCCACCGCGCAACTGGTCAATCTGCTGCCCGCCTCGTGCCTGCGCCTGGAAGATAACGGCCAGAGCGAACGCATCCTGCTCAGCGAACTGCGCACCGGCGACCGGGTGCTGGTGCATCCAGGCGCCGTCCTGCCCGCCGATGGCAGGATCCTCGACGGCCAGTCCAGCATCGACGAGTCGTTGCTGACGGGTGAATACCTGCCACAACCTCGGCAAGCAGGCGACGCGGTCACCGCCGGCACGCTCAATGTCGAGGGCGCGTTGACGGTCGAGGTGCTGGCATTGGGGCAAGACACCCGGCTATCGGCCATCGTGCGCCTGCTGGAACGCGCCCAGGCAGAGAAACCGCGACTGGCGGAAATCGCTGACCGTGCCGCCCAGTGGTTCCTGCTGTTCTCGCTGGTGGCCGCTGCGGCCATCGGCCTGTTGTGGTGGCAACTGGACGCTTCCCGCGCCTTCTGGATCGTCCTGGCGATGCTGGTCGCCACCTGCCCTTGTGCGCTATCCCTCGCCACGCCGACCGCGCTCACCGCCGCCACCGGCACGCTGCACAAGCTCGGGCTGCTGCTGACCCGCGGTCATGTGTTGGAGGGTTTGAATCAGATCGACACGGTGATCTTCGACAAGACCGGCACCCTTACCGAAGGCCGGCTGGCACTGCGCGCCATTCGACCGCTGGCGACACTCGACAGCGATCAATGCCTGGGACTGGCCGCGGCCTTGGAGAACCGCTCCGAACACCCCATCGCCCGCGCCTTCGGTCGTGCGCCGCTGGCCGCCGGAGAGGTCCACAGCACGCCGGGACTCGGGCTCGAAGGGGTGGTGGGCGAACAGCGCCTGCGCATCGGCCAGCCCGGTTTCGTTTGCGAGCTGAGTGGCGCAGCACTTGCGCTCATGCCGGACGAGCCTGGGCAATGGTTGTTACTCGGCGATGAAATCGGGCCCTTGGCCTGGTTCGTCCTCGATGATCGTCTGCGTAACGATGCTCCGGCGTTGCTGGCCGCTTGCAAGGCCCGGGGTTGGCGCACGTTGCTGCTCTCGGGCGACAGTTCGCCGATGGTCGCCAGCGTCGCCGCCGAACTGGGCATCGACGAGGCCCGGGGCGGCTTGCGTCCGGATGACAAACTGGCGGTGCTGCAGCAGTTGCACCAGCAAGGACGCAAGGTGCTGATGCTCGGCGACGGGGTAAACGATGTACCAGTGCTCGCGGCGGCGGACATCAGCGTCGCCATGGGCTCGGCCACCGATCTTGCCAAGACCAGCGCCGACGCGGTGCTGCTGTCCAATCGCCTCGACGCCCTGGTCCACGCCTTCGCCCTGGCCCGTCGCACCCGACGGGTGATCATCGAGAATCTGGTGTGGGCCGCACTGTACAATGGCCTCATGTTGCCGTTCGCCGCCCTCGGCTGGATTACCCCAGTGTGGGCGGCGGTCGGCATGTCCATCAGTTCGTTGACCGTGGTGTTGAATGCATTGAGGCTGACCCGTCAGCCCAAGGCGCAGGTGTTCGACGCCATGCCCGATACCCGCCCGCTGCCGGCCTGAGCCGCGCGGACCTGGAGTTCTCAGATGCCAGCTCTATACGTGATGATCCCGGCGGCACTGCTGATCGTCGCCATCGCCGTGTACATTTTCTTCTGGGCCGTGGACAGCGGGCAGTACGACGACCTCGACGGTCCGGCCCACAGTATTCTGTTCGACGATCAGGACCCGAACCACAAGGCGGCGGTGGACGAAGCCGACGGCCAGCCCCGCGCACCGGACGACAAGGCCCCGCCCCATGCTTGACTTGGCGCCACTGCTGGTCTCGGCGGTCATTCTTGGCCTGTTGGGCGGCGGCCATTGCCTGGGGATGTGTGGCGGCCTGATGGGGGCCCTGACCCTGGCGATTCCCAAGGAGCAGCGCAGCCGACGCCTGCGGCTGTTGCTGGCGTACAACCTGGGGCGGATCCTCAGCTATGCCTGCGCGGGGTTGCTGATCGGCCTGGCCGGCTGGGCCGTGGCCAACAGCCCGGCGGCGATGTTCATGCGCGTGCTGGCCGGTGTGCTGTTGATTGTCATGGGCCTGTACCTGGCCGGTTGGTGGAGTGGCCTGACCCGGATCGAAGGCGTCGGTCGTGGCTTGTGGCGGCACATCCAGCCGGTCGCCAACCGGCTGCTGCCGGTGTCGAGCCTGCCCCGCGCATTGCTGCTCGGCGCGCTCTGGGGCTGGCTGCCGTGTGGCCTGGTCTACAGCACCTTGCTGTGGGCCGCCAGCCAGGGCAACGCCTTGGACAGCGCATTGCTGATGCTCGCCTTTGGCCTCGGCACTTGGCCGGTGCTGCTCGCCACAGGCCTTGCCGCCGAACGCATCACCGCCCTGCTGCGCAAACGCAGCGTGCGCATGGCCGGTGGCTTGCTGGTGATCCTTTTCGGCATCTGGACCCTGCCGGGGCCGCATCAACATTGGTTGATGGGGCACTGATCGAGTCGCCGGCCATCGCGAGCAGGCTCGCTCCCACAGGGGGAATTGCGGCGAACGTTGGATTTGTGAACACCCTGATCAATTGTGGGAGCGAGCCTGCTCGCGATTGGCCTTTGCCCCTGCCCCGTTGATGCAAATCAACACGCCATCATTCCGACGCCCCTAGACTCGCGACCATGCCAGCCTATCCGGGGAACGCCCGCATGCTCGAAACCCTTCGTTGGGACTCTGACCTGATCCGCCGCTACGACCTGGCGGGGCCACGCTACACCTCCTACCCGACCGCGGCGCAGTTCGGTAGCCAGGTCGGCACCTTCGACCTGCTCCATGCCCTGCGCGAAAGTCGCAAGGCCGTTCGCCCGCTGTCGCTGTATGTGCACGTGCCATTTTGCGCGAACATTTGCTACTACTGCGCCTGCAACAAAGTCATCACCAAGGACCGGGGGCGCTCCCACGCGTACCTGCAACGCCTGGAGCAGGAAATCCAGCTGATCGGCTGCCACCTGGACCCGGCCCAGCGCGTGGAGCAATTGCACCTGGGCGGCGGTACCCCAACCTTCCTCAGCCACGACGAGCTGCGCCAGTTGATGGCAAAACTGCGCCAGCATCTGAACCTGCTGGACGATGACTCTGGCGACTACGGCATCGAAATCGACCCTCGCGAAGCCGACTGGTCGACCATGGGTCTGTTGCGCGAACTGGGTTTCAATCGGGTCAGCATCGGCGTGCAAGACCTTGATCCAGCCGTGCAACGCGCCGTCAATCGCCTGCAAAGCCTGGACGAAACCCGCGCCGTCATCGAAGCCGCGCGGACCCTGCAATTTCGCTCGATCAACATCGACCTGATCTACGGCCTGCCCAAGCAAACCCCGGAAAACTTCGCCCGCACCGTTGAAGAGGTCATCAGCCTGCAACCGGATCGGCTTTCGGTCTTCAACTACGCCCATCTGCCGGAACGTTTCATGCCCCAGCGACGGATCAACAGCCAGGACCTGCCAAACCCGATGCAGAAACTGGCAATGCTGCAGGGCACCATCGAGCAACTGACTGCAGCCGGTTACCGTTATATCGGCATGGACCACTTCGCCCTGCCCGATGACGACCTGGCGATTGCCCAGGAAGAAGGCACCCTGCAACGCAACTTCCAGGGCTACACCACCCACGGTCACTGCGACCTGATCGGCCTGGGAGTCTCGGCCATCAGCCAGATCGGCGATTTGTACTGCCAGAACAGCAGCGACCTGAACCATTACCAGAACGCCCTGGCCGACGGACAACTGGCGACCGTCCGCGGCTTGCTGTGCACCGCCGACGACCGCCTGCGCCGCGCGGTGATCCAACAGTTGATCTGTCATTTTCACCTGGGCTTCGCCGAGATCGAACGCCGCTTCAGCATCGATTTTTGCGAATACTTCACCAGCCTGTGGCCGCAATTGCAGGCCATGGCCGAGGACGGACTGATCGAGCTGGATCGAAGCCACATCACTGTGTTGCCCGCCGGACGGCTGCTGGTGCGCTCGGTGTGCATGGTGTTCGACGCCTATCTGGAGCAGCACAATCGACAACGATTCTCCCGAGTCATCTGAGCGCGACAATTTGACGAGGAAACCGCACTGGCCGGAGGCCCCTAGCTGGGTTACCCTTACGGCTTATGTGTGTTTTCCCACAAGGATTTAAGAAATGTCCGAGCCAGTCAAACAGCGCGCTCACAGCCAGGCCCATTGCAAGGATTGCAGCCTGGCCCCCCTCTGCCTGCCACTTTCACTGAATCTGGAGGACATGGATGCGCTGGACGAAATCGTTAAACGCGGCCGCCCGTTGAAAAAAGGTGAGTTCCTGTTTCGCCAGGGTGACACCTTCGATTCCGTCTACGCGGTACGCTCGGGCGCCTTGAAGACCTTCAACCTGAGTGACGGTGGCGAGGAGCAACTCACCGGTTTTCACCTGCCCAGCGAGCTGGTAGGTCTTTCCGGCATGGACACCGAGACCCACCCGGTCTCGGCCCAGGCGCTGGAAACCACGTCGGTGTGCGAAATTCCCTTCGAGCGTCTCGACGAACTGGCCCTGCAGTTGCCACAGCTGCGTCGCCAGTTGATGCGGGTGATGAGCCGGGAAATCCGTGACGATCAGCAAATGATGCTATTGCTCTCGAAAAAAACCGCCGACGAACGCATCGCTACCTTCCTGGTCAACCTCTCGGCACGCTTCCGCGCCCGCGGGTTCTCGGCCAACCAGTTCCGCCTGAGCATGTCGCGCAACGAGATCGGCAACTACCTGGGCCTGGCGGTGGAAACCGTGTCCCGGGTGTTTACCCGTTTCCAACAGAACGAATTGATCGCTGCCGAAGGCAAGGAAATCCACATTCTCGACCCGATCCAGCTCTGCGCCCTGGCCGGCGGCTCGATCGACGGCTGATTCACCCGCGCGGCCGCAGGACTGCTGAGCGATTGTCCCGGCCGCGCTATACTGCCGCGTTTGTAGCCCTGCCAGGACAATTCCCCGATGGTCTTTGACTCCTTCGACATCAAATCGCTGATCCGCCCTGTGATCGACTTCCCCAAGCCGGGCGTGATCTTCCGCGACATCACCCCGTTGTTCCAATCCCCGACCGCCCTGCGACTGGTGATGGACAGTTTCGCCCACCGCTATGTCGAGGCCGAGTTCACCCACATCGGTGCGATGGACGCGCGGGGTTTCCTGATCGGCTCGATCCTGGCCTATCAACTGAACAAGCCGCTGGTGCTGTTCCGCAAGCAAGGCAAACTGCCGGCGGACGTGCTGGCCGAGGGTTACCAGACCGAGTACGGCGAAGCCTTCCTGGAAGTACACGCCGACAGCCTGTGCGAGGGCGACTCGGTGGTAATGTTCGATGACCTGATCGCCACCGGCGGCACGCTGATCGCCGCCGCCAACCTGATCCGCCGCATGGGCGCCAAGGTCCATGAAGCCGCGGCGATCATCGACTTGCCGGAATTGCTGGGGTCGCAGCGCCTGGAAGACATGGGCATCCCGACGTTCTGCCTGACGCAGTTCTCACTGAGCGAACGTTAATCCACCGACGACGGTAATCCCCTGTGGGAGCGAGCCTGCTCGCGATAGCGGTATATCAGCCAACATCGATGCTGACTGATCGATTGCTATCGCGAGCAGGCTCGCTCCCACAGTGGTTCTGCGATAGCGACTAGAGGGTAATCGGCTTACGCCCGGCAAACGAGTGCGCCAGCGTCCCGCCATCCACCAGTTCCAACTCACCGCCCAACGGCACGCCATGGGCGATGCGTGAAGCGACCAGGCCTTTGTCGCTCAGCAGCTGGGCGATGTAATGGGCAGTGGCTTCGCCCTCGACCGTCGGGTTGGTGGCGAGGATCACTTCCGTGAAGGTGCCAGCCTCTTCGATCCGAGCGATCAATTGTGGAATGCCTATGGCCTCCGGTCCCAGGCCGTCGAGCGGCGACAGATGGCCCTTGAGCACGAAGTAGCGGCCGCGAAACCCGGTCTGCTCCACCGCATACACGTCCATCGGCCCTTCGACGACGCATAGCAAGGTGTCGTCCCGCCGAGGGTCGGCGCATTGCGGGCAGAGGTCGTCCTCGGTGAGGGTGCGGCATAAACGGCAATGCCCTACGCCCTCCATGGCCTGGCTCAACGCCTGGGCCAAGCGCGAACCGCCGCTGCGATCGCGTTCCAGCAACTGCAAGGCCATGCGCTGGGCAGTTTTCTGACCGACACCCGGCAAGGTTCGCAGGGCGTCGATCAGTTGGCGAATCAAAGGGCTGAAGCTCATGGAGGAAATGTCCGACATAACAACGAGACGCGGTTTATACCCGCGCCTCCGATTAGCGTCAAATACTCAATCCTGTGCCACCCGCACTACCAACTTGCCGAAGTTGCGCCCTTCCAACAGCCCGATAAAGGCCTGTGGCGCATTCTCAAGGCCATCGACCACGTCTTCGCGGAACTTGACCTTGCCGTCGCGCACCCAAGGCGCCATGGCACTGATGAATTCCGGCTGACGGTCGCCGTAATCGTCAAACACGATGAAGCCCTGAATGCGCACGCGCTTGGTCAACAAAGTGCGTTGCAACGCCGGCAAGCGATCCGGGCCACTCGGCGCTTGATGCTCGTTGTAGGACGCGATCAGGCCGCAGAGCGGGATGCGCGCCTTGGCGTTGAGCAGCGGGACGACCGCGTCGAAGACCTTGCCTCCGACGTTTTCGTAATAGATATCGATGCCCTTGTCACAGGCCTGAGCCAGCTCTTCGGCAAAATGCTCGCTCTTGTGATCGACGCAGGCGTCGAACCCCAGCTCGTCCACCACGTATTGGCATTTCTCGCGACCGCCAGCCACACCGACCACCCGCAAGCCTTTGATTTTCGCTACCTGGCCCACCACCGAACCCACGGCGCCCGAGGCGGCCGCGACCACCAGGGTTTCCCCGGCCTTGGGCTGGCCAATGTCCATCAGGCCCATGTAGGCGGTCATGCCCGGCATGCCCAGCACGCCGAGGGCCATCGACGGGCTGGGCAGGCCGGACGGAATCGGAATCACGTTGCGCCCGTCGCTGATGCTGTGGCTTTGCCAGCCCGTAGCCCCCACTACCAGGTCGCCCTCCTGGAATTTCGGATGCATCGAACGCTCCACGCGACTGACAGCGCCACCGGTCATCACCTCGTCGATTTCTACCGGAGCGGCGTAGGACGGTGCGTCGCTCATGCGGCCGCGCATGTAGGGGTCCAGGGACAGGAACAGTGTCTTGAGCAGGATCTGTCCTTGCGCCAGGTCCGGCAACGCCACCTGCTCCAGGCGGAAATTGTCCGGGGTCGGTGCGCCTTTGGGGCGCGAGGCCAGGACGATGCGCTGGCTGTGGGTCGATGCTTGGGACATGGGCGTTCTCCTTTGATCGTTGAGTGGGGCTATAGGGAGCAGACCTTCTTGAAAGGGGAGTGTTCGATGTTCTTGCCGTTGGACGGTGGTGCCTTCATCGCGAGCAGGCTCGCTCCCACAGGCAACTGTGGCGGACGCAGATATTTGTATCCGCGCGTTCCACTGTGGGAGCGAGCCTGCTCGCGATGGCGATGTCATTGCCGCCACCTGATCCGGAGCAGAAACAAAAATGCCAGGCGCGATGCCTGGCATTGTGTGTAGCCCATCCCGACCGGGATGGCGAATCAGAACGGCAGTTTCATGCCCGGTGGCAGTTGCATGCCGGCGGTCATGCCGGACATCTTGTCCTGACTGTTGGCTTCGATCTTGCGCACCGCGTCGTTGACGGCGGCGGCGAACAGCGCTTCGAGCATTTCCTTGTCGTCTTCGCTCAAGCCCTCGACCACGCTCGGGTCGATGCTGACGCGCTTGATGTCATGGCGACCGGTCATGACCACGGTCACCATGTCGCCGCCGGACTTGCCGGTGACTTCGGCGTTGGCCAGTTCTTCCTGCATCTTGGCCATTTTTTCCTGCATCTGCTGCGCCTGCTTCATCAGGCCGGCCATGCCACCTTTCATCATGGGAATCACCTCGAAAGTACTTGGATAAACACCGCGCCCGGCCCGTACGGCCCGGCGCTTTCAGTTATGAGCCCTGGGTGACCGGGGCCTCGACAGGTTCGATAGTATCGTGCCGGACCACCGCACCGAACTGTTCCATCATCTGCTGGATGAACGGATCGCTGTGGATCGACTCCTCGGCTTCACGCTGACGATCGGCACGGCGACGGGATGCGGCCTGGGCCGGGGTCTCCTGCTCGGGCTTGATCAGCTCGATTCTCAGCGTCAGGGTGCGCTTGTGGTACTGGTTCAGGGCGTCGTTGAGGCGCCGTTGCTGGGTCGCATTGAACAGCGCGCTGTGTGCCGGGTCCAGGTGCAACAGCCAATGGTCGCCTTCCACGGAGATCAGCGTGCAGTTGGCGGCGATGCTCCCGGTCATGCCGGTGATCGGCAGTTTCGGGAACAACTCCAGCCATTGCAGGGCCAGCCCGGTGGCCGGCATCGCCGCCGGTTCCGGCTCGGGCTCGGGCGCCGGATCGGCGGCGTGCTCGCTGGCGAGGTCGTCGAGATAGCTGTAGGCCGAATCCATGTCCGGTTCGATGTAGTCCTCGTCCAGCGGCGGCTCGTCATCCAGGTCCATGCCCGGGGTGGCGTGGTCGACGTCGGCCACCGTCGGCTCGGGCACCGGCGCGGCAACCCATTCCGGCGCATCGGGTACCACACTGTCGGGCGTCGGCAGCGGCATCGGCGGCAGCTCGGGCTGCTCGGCGATGGTTTCCAGGACCGGCTCCACAACAGGCTGCTGGATAACCTCGGGCTCGACCGGATCGTTCCAGGGCAGATCGATGACTTCTGCGGCCACAGGCTCGGGGGCCGTCTCGACGACAGGTTCGGGCTCAGGCTCTGGCGCAGGTGCCGCAACAACAGGCGCGGGCGCCGGTGCTATCGGAGCCGAAACCACTGCCGGCGCAACCACGGGCGCGGCAGCCACTGGCTTGGCGGAATCAGCTGTGGCCTGGCTGATCCCCACTGGCTTTAGCGCCTGCCTCGGCACATCCACCGTATCGGCCGGTCGGAACGCCAGCATGCGCAGCAGGACCATTTCGAAACCGCCACGTGGATCCGGCGCCAAAGGCAGGTCGCGGCGCCCGATCAGGCCCATCTGGTAATAGAACTGCACGTCTTCGGCCGGCAGCGCCTGGGCCAGGGCCAACACGCGCTCGCGGTCGCCATGACCGTTGTCGACACCCTCCGGCAAAGCCTGGGCGATGGCGACCCGGTGCAGCACGTTGAGAATCTCCGAAAGCACGCCATTCCAGTCCGGGCCTTGTTCGGCCAGGTGGCGCACCGCTTCGAGCAACGCCTTGGCGTCGCCTTCGATCAGCGCATGCAGGACGTCATAGACCTGGCCATGATCCAGGGTACCGAGCATTGCCCGCACATCGGCGGCCATGACCTTGCCTTCCCCGAAGGCAATCGCCTGGTCGGTCAGGCTCATGGCATCACGCATCGAACCATCGGCGGCGCGGCCCAGCAACCACAGCGCATCGTCTTCGAACGGGACGTTCTCGACGCCCAACACATGGGTCAGGTGCTCGACGACCCGCTCCGGCGTCATGTTCTTCAGGGAGAACTGCAGGCAGCGCGACAAAATAGTTGCAGGAAGTTTCTGCGGGTCGGTGGTCGCCAGGATGAACTTGACGTAGGGCGGCGGTTCTTCAAGGGTCTTGAGCAGCGCATTGAAGGAATGGCTGGAAAGCATGTGCACTTCGTCGATCAGGTACACCTTGAAGCGCCCACGGCTCGGCGCGTACTGCACGTTATCGAGCAGTTCGCGGGTGTCTTCGACCTTGGTACGACTGGCGGCGTCGATCTCGATCAGGTCGACGAAGCGACCTTCGTCGATTTCCCGGCAAACCGAACACTCGCCGCAAGGAGACGAAGTGATGCCGGTTTCACAGTTCAGGCATTTGGCAATGATGCGCGCGATCGTGGTCTTGCCCACGCCACGGGTACCGGTGAACAGGTACGCATGGTGCAGCCGCTGGCTGTCCAAGGCATTGATCAGAGCCTTGAGCACATGGGTCTGGCCGACCATTTCGCGGAACGAGCGCGGACGCCATTTACGTGCAAGAACCTGATAACTCATCGAAAACCGTCGCCACTGGAAAGCAGAAGCGGCTAATGCTAGCGGAGCAGGGGCGAAATTGCATCCGGTGTGCTCGTCTAATCTGACTAAGATGGGTTCAGGGGTTCGGTTGTCGACAGGGTTTTGCACACTCAGGAGAGTCTATGCGTTCGGCCGTGGGGGCATTGTTGTTGCTGGGGACAGGTTGCTTTGCCGAAGAACTACCGTTGCGAATGGCCGTGACCGACGGCTGGGCCATGCCCATGGTGCAGATCGAACGGGGCCGGCCGACCCAGGGCATCATCCCTGACGTACTCGTCAGCCTGGCGACCCGGGTCGGGGTACCGGCTGAGTTTCATGTCCTTTCCCGTGCGCGACTGGCGGGGGCCATGGAGCGTGGGGAAATCGATATACGCTGCTATGTCAGCCCGGATTGGTTGGATGATCGGGACAATTATCTATGGAGCGTCCCACTGTTTTTCCAACGCGACCTGCTGGTGGGCGCGCCAGGTACACCCTCGAAAGTGGTGCCTGCGGCACTGGGCAAACAACCCATTGGGACCGTGCTCGGCTACACCTATCCCACCCTGGATCTGCTGTTCGATAACGGCCAACTGCAGCGCGACGATGCCCGCAGCCAGGAACAGGTGCTGGCGAAATTGCTGGCCGGTCGCTATCGTTATGGCGTGACCAATCAATGGGCGCTGGACTGGTTCAACCAGCGGCATCCCGCCGACCAGCAACTGCATCAGGTAGCCATCCTGCAGGAACAGGAGCTGAGCTGCTACGTGCGCAAGGATCCGAAAATCCCGGCGCAGCGCATCCTGCAGACTTTGTCCGACATGAAGGCATCAGGGGAAATCGACGCAATCGTCCAGCTCTACACCGGCCGCAGCTCAGAGTCCGAGAGCGGTGCCCGCTCTCCCTGAACGCCCAGGCGTTTCTGCCATTGCGGCGGTGCAACGTACCCGGCGACCCAACCCGGCACCTGCTCGGCCGGCATCGGGCGAGCGATGAAGTAACCCTGGGCGACTTCACATCCCAGGCGCAACAGCAATTGACCATGCTCCAGACTGTCCAGGCCCTCGGCAACCACTTCGCGACCAAACGCCCGCGCCAGGCCGATAACGGCTTCGGTCAGCGCCAGGTCGTCCCGATCCTCAAGGATATCGCGAACGAAGGTTTTATCGATCTTGATGGTTTGCGTGTGTAAATGCTTGAGGTCATTGAGCGAGCAATAGCCGGTGCCGAAGCCGCCCAATGAAAATGCCACGCCCAAGGCCTGGCAGGCGTGCAGGCAGGCGCTGACGTGCGCCAGGTTTTCAACGGCGACGGATTCGACAATCTGCAAATCCAGCATGCGCGGCGACACACCCGGGTGCCGCTCCAGCACCTGCTGCAATCGCTCGACGAAGTCGGTGCGCTGGAAATGCCGTACCGAGATATTGATGCTCACCGGCCAGCCCTGCCCCACTTGTTGCCATTGCTGCAACTGGGTCATGACCTGCTCCATGACCCACTCGCCGATCTCGACGATCAGGTCGGTCTCCTCCGCCAGGGGAAGGAATTCCCGTGGCGGCACCAGGCCACGCTGCGGATGGCTCCAGCGCAGCAGCGCCTCAAGGCCGACTACGGCGCCGTTGCGCATATTGACCTTGGGCTGGAAGTGCAGCCGCAATTCGTTATCGACCAACGCCTGACGAACCCGCTCGACGGATTGATAGGTCGCCCGCGCCTCTTTGTCCCGGGACACATCGAACACATGAAAGCGATTGCGGCCGCTCTGCTTGGCCACGTACATCGCCTGGTCGGCGTGGCGCAGCAGGGTCTCGGCGTCTTCGTTGTCCCAGGGATGCAGCGTGACCCCAATGCTGGCGAAGACCTTGATGCTCTTGCCATCGATCGCATAAGGCTTGGAAACGGCAACCAGCACACGGTTCAGCGCGCCATGCAGTTCTTCCATCCCACGCACATGGCGCAGCACCAGCACGAACTCATCCCCCGCCAGCCGCGCCACCACATCCTCACCCCGCACGATACTGCGCAGGCGCCGGGCCACTTCCACCAGCAGCCGATCACCGCTGGCATGACCGTGGCCGTCGTTCACGGCCTTGAAGCCGTCGAGGTCGAGCATGCACACCGCCAGGGGGAAGCCCTCCAGCCGGGAAAACTCCAGGGCCTGATCCAGCAGATCTGACAAGTAGGTGCGATTGGGCAAGCCGGTCAGCACGTCGTGCCCGACCCGCCATTGCAATGAATGCAACAACTGGCGCTTCTCACTGACATCGAAGCGAATCGCCAGGTAACGCTCGATGAGCCCGGTGGCATCGTCGATCACCGGGACCAGGGTCGTATCGACCCAATGCAACGCCCCGTCCTTGGCTCTGTTGCAAATCTCCCCTTTCCAGATCTGCCCTAGGGAAATAGTGCGCCACATGACGCTGAAGAACTCTGTGGGATGCCTCCCCGAGTTGAGCAGACGATGGTTGGCCCCCAGCAGTTCGTCGCGCTGGTAGCCGAAAAGCTGACAGAACTGGTCGTTGACGTAGGTAATGCGCCCGCTCAGATCGGTTTCGGAAAAAATCGCGGCGGCGTCAACGGCTCTGCGGTACTTCTTATCCATCGAAGCAGTCATCCATGGGTCAGGCTCGTTTTGTCGCACACGGTTGCCGCCTCTGGGAGACGAAATCAACAGGGCTCAGACACCTTGAAGCAGGCTGGGCACGGATTCGGCCGGGTCAGTGGGCAGGCCAGGCTGAGGTCACGTGCCTTTTCATTCACGACAGGACCCAACCTTTTCATCTTTTTGGCGTCTGAAACACGTCACCAAACGCCCGTGCCAAAGGCCGATTCTACGAAACACATCACATTTTGCAAAGCAAGGTGATGAATCATGCGGTTGCCTAATGCAAAAATCTATCGTTAAGTTCTTGATTCTAAATGGGAATTGAGCGATGCAAATTTCAAGCTTGGGTGCAGCCATCAGACGCTACCGCAAAGTAGCCGGGCTGACTCAGGCTGAACTTGGCGAAAAAACCGGTTTTGACCCGAAAACCATCAGCCGCTTCGAAACCGGCGCCTACACCCCCAGCATCGAAGCGTTGTGCTTGCTTGCCAACGTATTGAAGGTGCAGATCAAAGCTTTTTTTGCCGACATGAACGATGAGGACGAACAGCGTGCGTACTTGTTCGATGTGATCCATCGAGCCACGCCCAAGGACCTGGGGAAACTGATCGCAGCGGTGGATCAGGCGCTGTCCAAGCCTTAAGACCCGGTACAGAGCCTATGGGATAGAACCTGTGGGAGCGAGCCTGCTCGCGATGTGTCAGCGTGCGCAAAGCTGCCTGACCGCTGACAATATCAACGCTCCCCCTTCATCCGATCCATTGCAACCACCACCAGCGACACCACTACGAACCCCAGCAACACCATCAGCGCGTTACCGAATACCTGCAAATAACCCAACCGATCTACTTCAATGAAAGGATAAGGGTAGGCGCCAATCAGGTAACCACGTATCAAGGCATAGATGAAATAGGCCAGCGGATAGAGCAGCCACGGCCAGACGTTGCTCCAATGCAGCCCCTTGGGTACGCAGAACCACCAATAGACCACGAAGACGATCGGCATCACGTCGTGCAGCAACTCATCGGCGAGCCATTGCAAGCCCTGGGGATCCCACACGTTACGCAGCAGCAGGTTGTACGCAATCGAGACCAGCACAATGGCCGCCGCCACACCGCCCTGTGTCGAGGGCCGGAGGAAGAAACGCCGCAGGGCTGAATCCCCCGTTGTCGCGGCGCAGGTCAGCACTACAGCCACCAGGATGTTGGTGAGTACCGTGAAATAGCTGAAAAAGATATCCAGCCCACCCAGCAGGCTCTTCTCACCCTGCCAGCGCGAAACCAGGATCAGGTAGAGCTGCAGCAGCAAGGCAAACCATGCCAGCGCTGCGGCACACTTCACGGCCATGCCACCCCGACTTTGCGTTAACACCATGTCGTCGCTCATCACGTTGCCCTCTGGCTACGCGGCAGCTGCGACTGCGAAGTCCCTGAAAGGGGCGTCAACAGGCTGCCTGTTGAACGAAACCCTAAAAAAGCACCTGCAGGGATTCTACTGTCATGACTGACAGTTCCGACCAATGGTCATTCTGCAGACAGCACAAGGCCGCGAAGAGGCAGTGAACGCCTTTTATATCAAACGCCTTCCCCAGCAGACCATTTAAATAAAACCTAAAAACTACCGCTCATCCGGACTGTCAGCTCTGACAGTAGACAGAAAACATGACCAAACAACAATCATAGGACAAGAAATCGCTAATTTGTTGCAACAACACCAACTCAAGTCATATTGGCAGGATGAGCAAATGAAAACTGAATCAGTGACCGCGTCAAATAAAACACCAATAACAATCAAAGCCTCGAAGGCGCTTTTATTATCAAAGAGTTTGTATACCCGGACCAGCCTTACAAACCCCGAATGGAGGCTGATTGAAACCTGGCAGATCGAGCCACTCATCTTCCCTACAACAACAGATATACGGCCCAACCACTACGGATTAACAGTCGCCTACATCCCTGACTCTATCACTCTAAAATTGAGCGACCCTGAAACAACGGCTCTATTCGAAATTAAAAAAAATGGCAGGCAAGTTACTTATACATCACTAAACCCACAGGGATCGGTCACGATGTCTTCTAGCTGGGGCATTATCACATCTGTGGACCTTATCATTGGCGGACATAGCCATTCATCTCACGGCGCCAAAAACAAGTTCCATGAAGAAAATGGCATCCAACACCTTATAGCAGTTGGCGAGAAACAAGATTCCATTTCCACCAGTGGAAAAGAATCCGTTACAATTCCGGACACAACCTATTTCTCATTCACAACTAATACCAGCCTGTATTTCTCCACGGAAGGAAACCAAGCCAGCTCAATCCATCAAGTAATTAATGAGAAATTAGTAAAAGTAGAGAATCGAATCCTCCAGGGCTTTGCATCTTCCGGAGGAGATTATGCCCTTACCAACAATATAGAAAAGCTTTACCCTGACGGAATATCAATTTTGAATATAAACGATGGATTTTCGGAAGATGTAGCTAAAATAGAATTCGATCATGACACCACAAAAAAAACCGTTAAAATATCAGTAGTGTCGAATACAGTTAGAGTTTGCGAACTACGAGAATCGAGGATTGTATTTGCCCTATAACTTCGCGGGTGGAAGACCTCACGGAGCCTTTTACCAGCATTAAGCTACGTTATCTGTGCAATGAACAAAAACGAAAGGACCATCCCGCTTCAGATGACCGAAAGGCATCTCACCAACCTTACGAACGAAGGCTTGGACGTTATGGAGGCAACCCCACCAGCCACACCCCGGCACACAATGTTCCCGCTGTGGCTGCTTCCTTCCGGATCTGACCAGGTTCACGGGTAATCGTTGCGGGGGGACCGATGGGGTCACCATAACGAAGCCCGCCTGACGGCGAGCCGCGCCATTGTACCTATCTGACAAGAAGTTACAACCGTTCTTGACCGATTAAAAAACTGAAGATGTTCAAGCACTTGCCATTCGAGCAGCACGGATCGAGCAGAGGAACGGCGCTACCCGCATCTCGACTCCGCTTGCCTCAGGGCGAACAAGCGATGCAAGCAGCATCGACGCTTCGGGGATGGAGCACCGTTGAGACGGGTCACCTCGCGAACAACCTGCAATCGATCAAGACGACGTATTGCACACGACCACCGGACAAAACGGACCATACGCGCCATGGGTGGACTGAGACCGGACCTGGACATTGAAATACACCGGTCGAGAGCCACCACTGACGCCTATCTCATGGCGATACCAACCACGGCTGTCAGGTCGCACCGTCGTTGCAGGGACAAATTGCACCTGCCCCGTCGCCACCGCCGTCACCCGGAACGTGTGAGCGGCTATCTGATCCGCGCAGACATTATCCGGGATCTCCCAAGCCAAAATTATCGTGTAACGACTTTGTCCCGCCTGGGAAAGCCTGCGTGGCGCATTCGGAGTCACCGACGCCATTTCAATCTGTTCGTCTTTCATATCATCTTCCTTAATTTAGACAGGCCATCATCCATGGCGACCTCATACTAAAAGGAAAAGCTCAGCGGCAAAACGGTGTCAAACATACTGAATCACTTTCAATTGCTGCTCTTGTAGTGGAACTACAACAGCACCTCATCCGCCCGACCACCCTCCTCCTGAATCACCAGATGGATGAAATGCAATTTGGTGATGACCGCCGCCGGTACGACGAAAGGATAGAAATCCGGCTGGCCCATGCTGCGGGACAGTTCGTTGAGCATGCCGGCCAGCTCGATCCAGGCGTTGACGAACGACAGGAACGCCGCGCCGCCCGCGTGTCCGGGGTCGAACAGGGTTTCGGGGGGGAACGGCTGGTAGTCGAAATCCATCTCTCGGGCGCTCATGCCGAAGCCCAAGGCGGTATCTACCGCGTCCATCATGTGCAGGTAGTGCGCCCAGGTTTCGGCCCAGTCTTCCCAAGGATGCATGGTGGCGTAGGCGCTGACGTAGTGGGTCTGCCAATCCTGCGGGGCGCCTTGCTGGTAGTGTCGCTCCAAAGCCTCGGAATAACTGGCGCGCTCGTCGCCGAACAAGCCACGAAACGCATCGAGCCAATGGCTGTCGGCGATCAGCCGATCCCAATAGTAATGCCCCACCTCATGACGAAAATGCCCGAGCAAGGTGCGATACGGCTCACGCATCTGCTGACGCACATGCTCACGGTGGGCATCGTCGGCCTCCTTGATGTCCAGGGTAATCAAGCCGCTGGCGTGGCCCGTGGTAGGTGGCTTGCCGTCGGGGTCGACACCGATGAAATCGAAGGCCAGGCCAGTGTTTTCATCGACACTTTTCGGGACAACAGGAAGACCCAGGGTAATCAACTGCGCCACCAGCCGACGCTTGGCGGTTTCGACTTTGCGCCAGCGCTCCGGGTTTTCCGGGATCGACAGATCAGGAATAGTGCGGTTCAGGCGACAGGCGATACACAAGGTATCGTGCTCGTTAGCCGGAAGCAGCCAGTTGCACCCAGCCGGCGTGTCGAGGTTGGCGCAGCGGCGAAACAGCCCGGCCTCGGGATCGACGTCCAATGTCCAGGTGCCGGGTTGCTCGCCCGGTTGCAAGGACGACAGCCTGCTTTCTTCCGGCTGATAGCCCAGCACTGCCAGACAGGCCAGGCACTGGCTGTTGCGGAAAAACAATGACTGGCCGCAGCGACACGGCCAGACCTTGCTGTTTCGCGAACGATCCCCCAGGAAAGGCGCAGCGATGCGCGAACTCAGTTGTTCGAAGAAGCGGTACATGGCGATCTCTCCCTGGGGCCTTCCAGACTAGATCATTGCCACACTTCGTTCGTTCCCGCCCGCTGCGTCATTGGCGCTGATAACCCGTGGCGAGGGAGCTTGCTCCCGCTCGGCGGCGCAGCCGTCGTAAAACCGGTCGGTGCGGTATGCCTGGAAATATGCGCAGTCCCGATTGGGGCGGCTGCGCCACCCAGCGGGAGCAAGCTCCCTCGCCACAAGAGGCCCTGAGCAGCCCCGAGCAGCACGGGGGAATACCCGTGCCTAGACCGTTATGCCATGCTGGCTCAAAAACGCGACGAAAGCCTCTTCATCCAATACCTTGACCCCCAGCTCGTTGGCCTTGGTCAGCTTCGAGCCCGCACCCGGTCCGGCCACCACGCAATGGGTCTTGGCCGATACGGAACCGGCGACCTTGGCCCCCAGGCTTTCCAGCTTGTCCTTGGCGACATCGCGACTCATCAGCTCCAGCGAACCGGTCAGCACCCAGGTGTGCCCGGCCTCGGGCAGGCCTTCGACGACTTTTTTCTCGCTCTGCCAGTGCATGCCGAAATCCCGCAGCTGCTGCTCCGCTGCCTCGGCCTGCTGGCGGTTGGCCTCGACGGCGAAGAATTCGCGCACGGCGTTGGCCTGTTTCTCTGGCAGCGCCTGGCGCATGTCCAGCCAGTCGGCATTCATCACTGCTTCCAGTGAGCCGAACTTGTCCGCCAGCTTCTGCGCCCCACCCGGTCCGACCGATGGAATGTTCAATTTGTCGAGGAAGCCGCCCAGGGTGGTGCTGGCGGAGAATTCCGCGCCCAGCTCGCCTTGATCCTGAATGTCCAGGCCATGGCGCAGCAGGTCCTTGATCACCTGACGGTTATGCGGGTCTTCAAAGAAACTGTGGATCTCATGGGCCACTTCCAGGCCGACATCCGGCAGGTAGGTAAGCACTTGCGGCAGCGCCGCCTGCACCCGCTCCAGAGAGCCCAGGGAGCGAGCCAGGACCTTGGCGGTTTCCTCGCCGACATCCGGAATGCCCAGTGCATAGATGAAGCGCGCCAGGCTCGGCTTCTTGCTGTCGACGATGGCCGCCAGCAGGTTCTTGCTTGACAGCTCGGCGAAGCCTTCCAGGTCCACCACTTGCTCGAAGCTCAGGGCGTACAGATCAGCGGGCGAGCCTACCAGGCCTTCGTCCACCAGCTGTTCGACACTCTTCTCACCCAGGCCCTCGATGTCCATGGCCCTACGCGAAACGAAGTGAATGATCGCCTGCTTGAGCTGCGCACCGCAGGCCAGGCGCCCGACGCAGCGGTACACCGCGCCCTCGCTGACGGTTTCGCGGCCCTTGCTGCGCTTGATCAGTTGCGTGCGCTCCACGTGGGAGCCGCAGACCGGACATTTCTGCGGAACTTCAACGGCGCGGGCATTATCCGGACGGCGTTCGGTCACCACCTGCACCACCTGCGGGATCACATCCCCGGCGCGACGAATAATCACCGTATCGCCGATCATCAGCCCCAGGCGCGCCACTTCGTCCATGTTGTGCAGCGTGGCGTTGGCCACGGTCACCCCGGCGACTTTCACGGGCTTGAGGCGTGCCACCGGCGTGACCGCGCCGGTGCGACCGACCTGGAACTCGACGTCCAGCAACTCGGTGAGCTCTTCAGTGGCCGGGAATTTATGGGCGATGGCCCAGCGCGGTTCCCGGGCGCGAAAACCCAGCTCGCGCTGAGAGGCGATGCTGTTGACCTTGAACACTACGCCGTCGATTTCATAGGGCAGCGCATTGCGCCGCTCGCCGATGTCGCGGTAGTAATCCAGGCACTCGTCGATGCCATGGGCCAGCTTCAGCTCGCGGCTGATGGGCAGGCCCCAGGCCTTGAGCTGCTTGAGGTTGCCGATGTGCGTATCGGCTATGTCCGCCGTGACCTGACCGATGCCATAGCAGCAGAATTCCAACGGCCGGTTGGCGGTGATCCGCGAGTCCAACTGGCGCAGGCTGCCGGCAGCCGCGTTGCGCGGGTTGGCGAAGGTCTTGCCGCCCACCTCCAGCTGCGTGGCGTTGAGGCGCTCGAAGCCGGCCTTGGACATGTACACTTCGCCGCGCACTTCCAACAGCGGCGGCCAACCGCTGCCCTGGAGCTTGAGGGGAATGTTGCGCACGGTGCGCACGTTGACGCTGATGTCTTCACCGGTGGTGCCATCACCGCGGGTGGCACCGCGCACCAGCAGGCCGTCCTGATACAGCAGGCTCACTGCCAGGCCATCGAGTTTCGGCTCGCAGCTGTACTCCACCGCCGCGCCACCGCCCAAGAGGTCGCCCATCGGCAGGTCGAGGCCTTCGGTCACCCGGCGATCGAATTCGCGCATCGTGGTTTCGTCGAAAGCGTTGCCCAGGCTGAGCATCGGAATCTCATGACGCACCTGACTGAACGTCGACAGCGCCACGCTCCCGACCCGCTGGGTCGGCGAATCGCTGGTCACCAGATCCGGATGCTGCTCTTCCAGGGCCTTGAGTTCGTGGAACAGGCGGTCGTATTCCGCGTCCGGGATACTCGGCTCATCAAGGACGTGGTAGCGGTAGTTGTGCTGATCCAGCTCTGCGCGCAGCTCTAGGATGCGGGTTTCAACGGCATTCATGGGTGTTCTCTCATAAAGCAAAAGAGCAGCCGAGGCTGCTCAATTTTCTAATCTCATCGGCAAGTCGAACCTGGACCGCCCGGATGCAGACCTTGTGGCGAGGGGATTTATCCCCGTCAGGCTGCGAAGCAGCCTCAAAGCCATGAAGTCAATGAGTCCGACAAGATCAGGACACAAGGTTTCAGGGCTGCTCCGCAGCCCAGCGGGGATAAATCCCCTCGCCACAAAAAGCTCCTCGCTCCTGTTGGCAGAATCAGCGCTTCTGGGTCAGCGCCCGGCGTTCGAATTCGACGATGCGCTGGCGGTAATGCTCGATGGTCTGGGCGGTCAGCACGCTGCGCTGGTCGTCTTTCAGTTCGCCATTGAGTTCCTGGGACAGCTTGCGCGCTGCGGCCACCATCACGTCGAAAGCCTGCTTGGGATGACGCGGGCCGGGCAGACCGAGGAAGAAGCTCACCGCCGGGGTGCTGAAGTGATCGATGTCGTCCAGGTCAAACACGCCTGGCTTGACCGCGTTGGCCATGGAAAACAGCACCTCGCCATTGCCGGCCATGCTTTCGTGACGATGGAAAATGTCCATCTCACCGAAACGCAGACCGCTCTCCAGGATGTTCTGCAGCAGCGCTGGGCCCTTGAAGCCGGCCGGGTCGCGGCAGATCACACTGATGACCAGCACTTCTTCGGCTTGGGCCTGGTCTTTGTCGGCACTCGAGGTCTTGTTCTCATCCGGGAAGTCATTGTCACGGCTGTTGAAGCTCGGGCCGCCGTCGAGGTCCAGATTAAGGTTCAGGTCGCCCTGGGACGGCTCGCTGCCGCGTTTGCCGCGTTTGGAGCTCGGCTCGCGAGGCTCGCGCACTGGCGCGCTCATCGACGGCAAATCGTGCTCATCCAGCTGCGGCTCCTTGTGGGTGTCCAGCACCCGCGGCGGGCCCAGCAATTCGGCGTTGCCATCGTCGTCCGGCAGGTTCGACAGGCTGCGATCCAGGCGAAACTTGAGTTTGCCCTTGCCGCCGCGCATGCGACGCCAGCCGTCGAAAAGAATACCGGCAATGACAATGATGCCGATGACGATCAGCCACTCGCGCAGACCGATTTCCATGTAATCCCGTGCCTCTATAAAAATGCTGAAAAATAAGGGGCTTAGCTAATTGCAAACCGCTTTAAAACGTGGCGCCAACTCTATGTTCTGAATGGCGTTTTGCCCACGCATAGGAAAAATTGACATTAAACTAGCATGACCGACAGCTACAAGCTACAAGCGGTCTCACTCGTAGCCTGCGGCTCGCCGCTAGCTTTCCACCATCGCCATGGCCTCCTCCACATCCACCGCCACCAGTCGCGAACATCCCGGTTCGTGCATGGTTACGCCCATCAACTGATCAGCCATTTCCATGGCGATCTTGTTGTGGGTGATATAGATGAACTGCACTGTTTCGGACATTTCCTTGACCAGCCGCGCGTAACGGCCGACGTTGGCGTCATCCAGTGGTGCATCGACTTCGTCGAGCATGCAAAACGGCGCCGGGTTCAATTTGAAGATGGCGAAAACCAGGGCCAGGGCCGTCAGCGCCTTCTCTCCACCGGAGAGCAAATGAATGGTGCTGTTCTTCTTGCCAGGGGGACGCGCCATGATTGTCACCCCTGTATCGAGTAAATCTTCGCCCGTCAGTTCCAAGTAAGCGCTGCCGCCACCGAAAACTTTCGGGAAAAGTGCCTGCAAACCGCCGTTGATCTGATCAAAGGTATCCTTGAAGCGGTTACGGGTTTCCTTGTCGATCTTGCGGATCACGTTTTCCAGGGTCTCCAGCGCTTCCACCAGATCATCGTTCTGGGCATCCAGGTAGCGCTTGCGTTCGGACTGCTGCTGGTACTCGTCGATGGCCGCCAGGTTGATCGCGCCCAGGCGCTGAATGCGCTGGGCAATGCGCTCCAGCTCGTCCTCGGCGTCCTTCTCGTTCGCCCCGGCCACCAGGGTCGCGAGCACGCCATCGAGGTCGTAGCCATCTTCCAGCAACTGGTCCTGCAAGGCTTTGCGGCGCACCGTCAACGCCTGCCATTCCATGCGTTGCTGTTCCATCTGGCCGCGAATCAGTTGCGATTGCTGCTCGGCCTGGCTACGGCGCTTTTCGGCATCGCGCAGTTCGCGGTCGGCATCTTCCAAGGCAATCTGCGCAGTCTTGAGTTCCTCGTCGACACTCATGCGTTTATCGAGCAGCTCTTCGAGTTTGAGGCGCAGCTCCTCCAGCGGTGCCTCGCCCTCCTCCAGATTGAGGCTCAACTGTTCACGTTTTTCGGTCAGACGCTCGGACTGCATTTCCAGCCGCTCCAACGCCTGGCGCGTGGAGTCATACTGGGCCTTGAGCGAGCCCAGGCGCACCGCCAGTTGATGGGCGTGATCCTTGTGCTGCCGGGCCTCCTGGCGCACCCGGTCGAGACGTTCGCGCAGGCTGTCGCGCTGGGCCAGCAGCAGCTCGCGCTGCTCGGTGTCCAGCGCCATGGCATCGAGGGCTTCCTGCAATTGCAGGCGCGCCTCGCCGATCTGTTCGTGTTCCAGCGCTCGCTGTTCGCCCAGCTCGGCAATTTCTTCGTCGAGACGCGTGCGGCGCAGTGCCAATTGTTCGACCTTGGCCTTGCCAGCCGACAACTGCGCCTTGAGTTCGCCTTGCTGACGCGCTTCATCCTGCAACAGCCGACGCAAGTGCTCGCGACCGTTCTCCTGTTGACGCTGTTGCGCCCGCAGGTTCTGCAATTCGGTTTCCAGGGCTTCGACGCTGGCCTCGCGTTCTTCGCGCTCGGCGCCCAGGCGTTGGATTTCCTGGCCACGGGCGAGCATGCCACTCTCGGCCTCGCTGGCCCGGCGCACCCGCAGGAAATGCCGGCCGACCCAGTAGCCGTCACGGCTGATCAGGCTTTCACCGGCCGCCAACTGCCCGCGCAAGGCCAATGCCTGTTCGAGACCGTCCACCGGCTTGACCTGCCCCAGCCACGGCGACAGATCGACCTGGGCCTCGACTTTATCCAACAGGCTGCCCGGCATTCGCACGCCATCGCCTGCCGGACTCAGCAGACGCAGGTCGCCCTGGGTGAAACCCGACAGATCGAAGCCAGCAAAATCATCCACCAGCACCGCTTGCAGGTCGGCACCCAGCACGGTTTCCACCGCCAGTTCCCAACCGGCATCGACCTTGAGTCCTTCGGCCAGCCGCGGGCGCTCGGCCAGATGCTGGTCCCGCAGCCATTCGGCAGTGCCAGTGCCCGGATCCAATGCCGCTTGCTGCAAGGCCTCCAGAGAAGCCAGACGCCCGTTGAGCCGCTGCAATTCGCCCTGGGCCTGTTGCTGGTTGTGCAAAGCCGCTTGCAAGGCCTGGCGCAACTGCTCCAGGCGTTCGACCTGGGCGTCTTCACTGGCCTGCAAGTCTTCGAGCGTGGCTTCGCTGGCCGCCAACTGCTCGCTCAAGTCGAGGATCGCCGCGTCTTCCGGATCCGCTGCCAGCAGCGCGCGCTCCTCGGCCAGGCGACGCTGACGTTCGGCCAAGCGCTCCATGCTGGTTTCCAACTGCTGGATGCGCGACTGCTGGACTTCAGCCTGACGTCGCGGCTCGGCCGAGGTCAGGTTGAAACTATCCCATTGTTCCTGCCAACCGTGCATGGTCAGCTCGGCTTCTTCCAGGGCCGCGGCGGCCTCTTCGGCAGCGGCGCTGGTGATTTCCTGCTCCGGCGTGAGCCGTTCCAGCTCCTCGCCGAGGGTCAGCAACAGCGTGCGGTCGTGGCCCAGGTGGGATTCGGTTTCCAGGCGCGCCCGCTCGGCTTCCTTCAAGTCGTCCTGCAACTGGCGCAAGCGCTGCTGCCCGTGCTGGATGCTCTGCTCGACCCGGGCGATGTCGCCGCCCACGGAGTAGAAACGTCCCTGCACCAGATTGAAGCGCTCGGACAGGTCGTGGTGCCCATCGCGCAGGCGCTCGATGGCGGCGTCGGCGTTGCGCTGCTCGGCCACCAGGGCTTCGAAACTGACCTCCTGGTTACCGATGATCGCCTCGCGCTGGCCGACCTGCTCGTCCAGCGCCTGCCAACGCAGGGCCGAGAGCTGGGCCTTGAGCTGACGCTCCTCGGCCTTGTATTCCTGATACTTCTTCGCCGATTCGGCCTGACGGTGCAGGCGCTCAAGCTGGCGCTCGAGCTCTTCGCGCAGGTCGGTCAGGCGCGCCAGGTTTTCATGGGTGCGGCGGATGCGGTTTTCCGTCTCCCGGCGCCGCTCCTTGTATTTGGAAATGCCCGCGGCTTCTTCGATGAAATTACGCAGGTCCTCGGGCTTGGCCTCGATCAGCTTGGAGATCATCCCCTGCTCGATGATCGAGTAGCTGCGCGGGCCGAGGCCGGTGCCGAGGAAAATATCGGTGATGTCGCGGCGCCGGCATTTGGCACCGTTGAGGAAATAAGTGTTCTGGCTGTCGCGGGTGACTTTGCGACGAATGGAAATCTCCGCATAGGCCGCGTATTCGCCGACCAAGGTGCTGTCGGAGTTATCGAACACCAGTTCGATGCTGGCCTGGCTTACCGGCTTGCGGCTGGTGGAGCCATTGAAGATGACGTCGGTCATCGACTCGCCACGCAGGTTCTTCGCCGAACTTTCGCCCATGACCCAACGCACGGCATCGATGATATTCGACTTGCCACAACCGTTGGGCCCGACCACTGCCGCCATGTTGCTGGGGAAGTTCACCGTCGTCGGGTCGACGAAGGACTTGAACCCGGCCAGCTTGATGCACTTGAGCCGCACGTCAGGCCTTCGTCAGGGCAGAAACCACCAGATCGCAACTGCGCTGGGCGTAGGCCGTCAGCACGCTGCGGATCTGCGGCAAATCACGGGCCAGCACGGCGGCGAGCAGGCTTTGGAACAGCTCCAGATACTCGTTCATTTCCGCCTTGCGCTGCTCCAGGGCCAGGAAATAAGCGCGGCTCATGGCCGGCTGCAGGTTCTCGACGGTCTCCTGCAAGTACGGGTTATTGGCGAACGGATAGGCGGCGCGCATCACGCTGAAGCTTTCATCGACGAAGGTGCGGATGTCCTGGCGCGCGTAGGCGTCCTTGAGGCGCTGCTGGATCGCCACGAACGGTTCCATGTCGGCGGCCTCACGCCAGCCATGGGCCACGGCATTGCCCAGCAGGATGTACAACTCGCTCATCAACGTACAGAGGCTGCGCACATTGTGTTCGGTGAGTTCGGTAACGTGGGCGCCACGGCGCGGCAGGATCGCGATCAAGTGGCGTCGCTCCAGGATCAGCAAGGCCTCGCGGACCGAGCCGCGGCTGACATTGAGCGCCAGTGTGACCTTCTGCTCCTGGATGCGCTCGCCCGGCTTCATCTCGCCACGAATGATGCGCTCGGCCAGGTGATGGGCGATTTGCTCGGCGAGGCTGTCCGGGGCCTTGAACGTCATGGATTTCCTTCAAACTCTTCGATTTGCACAAGCGGCGCAGTGTAGCGCACTCGGTACGTCATGGCGCAGGGCCTGCACCGGGTTTTTGGCACGAAATAAGCAAAAATTTAACCCATCAAGCTGAAACGGAACCCGTGGGAGCGAGCCTGCTCGCGATAGCGTCAGGTCAGTCACTCACTTATTGGCTGAGCCACCGCTATCGCGAGCAGGCTCGCCCCCACAGAGCGTACATACTGACGGTATGAACACCACAGTTGATCGACAAAAAGGAATTTTCCTGACCTTTAAGTCAGAATTTCATTGACCGAAAAGTCAGACCTGCTAAATTCGGTCCACGTCGAACAACAATAATGAGTCTGCGAGGCCTTCCGTGATCCAGTTTTTACTTAACCAGGAACTCCGTAGCGAGCATGCCCTGGACCCGAACCTGACCGTGCTCGACTATCTGCGTGAGCACGTGGGCAAATCCGGTACCAAAGAAGGCTGCGCCAGCGGCGACTGTGGCGCCTGCACGGTGGTGGTGGGTGAACTGCATGCCGACGAAAACGGCCGTGAACGGATCCGCTATCGCAGCCTCAATTCGTGCCTGACCTTCGTTTCGTCCCTGCACGGCAAACAGTTGATCAGCGTCGAAGACCTCAAGCACCAAGGCCGGTTGCACAGCGTGCAGCAGGCGATGGTCGACTGCCACGGTTCGCAGTGCGGCTTCTGCACACCCGGCTTTGTCATGTCGCTGTTCGCCCTGCAAAAGAACAGCGAGCAAGCCGACGCCCATAAGGCCCACGAAGCCCTGGCCGGCAACCTGTGCCGCTGCACCGGCTACCGACCGATCCTCGCCGCCGCCGACCAGGCCTGCCGCGCTAGACAGCCGGACCAGTTCGACGCCCGCGAGGCCGAGACCATTGCCCGCCTCAAAGCCATCGCCCCGACCGAAACCGGTGAACTCAACAGTGGCGACAAACGCTGCCTGGTGCCGCTGACCGTGGCCGACCTGGCCGACCTATACGACGCCTATCCCCAAGCGCGGCTGCTGGCCGGCGGCACCGACCTGGCGCTGGAGGTCACTCAGTTCCATCGCACCCTGCCGGTGATGATTTACCTGGGCAACGTCGCCGAACTCAAGCGCATCGAGCGCTTCGACGATCGCCTGGAAATCGGCGCCGCCACTGCGCTCTCCGATTGCTACGAGGCCTTGAAGGCCGAATACTCGGATTTTGGCGAACTGCTGCAGCGTTTCGCTTCGCTGCAAATCCGCAACCAAGGCACCTTGGGCGGTAATATCGGCAACGCCTCGCCGATTGGCGACTCCCCGCCCCTGCTGATCGCCCTCGGCGCACAGATCGTGCTGTGCAAGGGCCAGACCCGGCGCACCCTCGCCCTGGAAGACTATTTCATCGACTACCGGGTCACCGCGCGCCAGGAAAGCGAGTTCATCGAGAAGATCATCGTGCCGCGGGCCAGCGCCGAGCAGGCGTTTCGCGCCTATAAGGTGTCCAAACGCCTGGACGATGACATTTCCGCCGTGTGCGCGGCGTTCAATCTGCGAATCGACAACGGCGTGGTTCGCGATGCCCGCGTGGCTTTTGGCGGCATGGCCGCCATCCCCAAGCGCGCCAAGCATTGTGAAGCCGCGCTGATCGGTGCGCCGTGGAACGACAGCACAGTGGAACGCGCCTGCGTCGCCCTGGCCGAAGACTTCACGCCGCTGTCGGACTTCCGTGCCAGCAAGGAATACCGCCTGCTGAGCGCCCGCAACCTGTTGCGCAAATACTTCATCGAACTGCAAACGCCGCACATCGAGACTCGGGTGACCGCTTATGTCTAACCATCACGCCGTAGAGAAGACCCAAGCCGAACTGGCCGAGTTGTTCGCCCGCGATCTGACTACCGGCGTGGGCCGCAGCGTCAAGCACGACAGCGCCGCCAAGCATGTGTCCGGCGAGGCGCAGTACATCGATGACCGTCTCGAATTTCCTAACCAACTGCACGTTTACGCGCGACTGTCGGACCGCGCCCATGCCCGCGTCCTGCGCATCGATACCGCGCCGTGCTACGCCTTCGAAGGCGTGCGCATCGCTATTACTCATGAAGATATTCCAGGCCTGAAGGACATCGGCCCGCTGCTGCCGGGGGATCCGCTGCTGGCGATCGACGATGTGCAATTCGTCGGTCAACCGGTCCTGGCCGTTGCCGCCAAGGACCTGGAAACCGCGCGCAAGGCGGCTATGGCAGCCGTCATCGAGTACGAAGACCTGGAACCGGTGCTGGATGTGGTCGAAGCGCTGCGCAAACGCCATTTCGTGCTCGACAGCCACACTCATCAACGCGGTGACTCGGCCACGGCACTGGCAAGTGCCGAGCATCGGATCCAGGGCTCGCTGCACATCGGCGGCCAGGAACACTTTTACCTGGAGACCCAGATCTCCTCGGTGATGCCCACCGAAGACGGCGGCATGCTGGTCTATTGCTCGACCCAGAACCCCACTGAAGTGCAAAAGCTGGTGGCCGAAGTGCTGGGCGTGTCGATGAACAAAGTGGTGGTCGACATGCGCCGGATGGGCGGCGGTTTCGGCGGCAAGGAAACCCAGGCGGCCAGCCCGGCGTGCCTGTGCGCGGTGATCGCGCACCTCACCGGCCAGCCGACCAAGATGCGCCTGCCCCGGGTCGAAGACATGCTGATGACGGGCAAGCGCCACCCCTTCTACATCGAATATGACGTGGGCTTCGACAGCACTGGGCGCCTGCATGGCATCGCCTTGGAATTGGCCGGCAACTGTGGCTGTTCGCCGGACCTGTCGGCCTCGATTGTCGACCGGGCAATGTTCCACGCCGACAACGCCTATTACCTGGGCGACGCGACCATCAACGGCCACCGCTGCAAGACCAACACCGCCTCGAACACCGCCTACCGCGGTTTCGGCGGCCCTCAGGGCATGGTCGCCATCGAAGAAGTGATGGACGCCATCGCCCGGCACCTGGGGCTCGATCCGCTGGCGGTGCGCAAAGCCAACTATTACGGCAAGACCGAGCGCAACGTCACCCATTACTACCAGACCGTCGAGCACAACATGCTCGAGGAAATGACCGCGGAACTGGAAGCCAGCAGCCAATACGCCGAGCGTCGCGAAGCGATCCGCCGCTACAACGCAGGCAGCCCGGTCCTGAAAAAGGGCTTGGCGCTGACACCGGTCAAGTTCGGCATCTCGTTCACCGCCAGCTTCCTCAACCAGGCCGGCGCCTTGATCCACGTCTACACCGACGGCAGCATCCACCTGAATCACGGCGGCACCGAAATGGGCCAAGGGCTGAACACCAAGGTCGCGCAAGTGGTGGCCGAGGTGTTCCAGGTGGAAATGGACCGGGTGCAGATCACCGCCACCAACACCGACAAGGTGCCGAACACTTCGCCCACCGCGGCCTCCAGCGGCGCCGACCTGAACGGCAAGGCCGCGCAGAATGCCGCCGAGACCATCAAGCGACGCCTGGTGGAGTTTGCGGCGCGCCAGTACAAGGTCAGCGAAGAGGACGTGGAATTCCACAATGGCCACGTGCGGATGCGCGATCACATTCTGACCTTCGAGGCGCTGGTCCAGCAGGCGTATTTCGCCCAGGTATCGCTGTCGAGCACTGGCTTCTACAAGACCCCGAAAATCTACTACGACCGCAGCCAGGCCCGGGGCCGACCTTTCTACTACTACGCCTTCGGTGCAGCTTGCGCCGAGGTCATCGTCGACACCCTCACTGGCGAGTACAAGATGCTGCGTACCGACATCCTCCACGACGTCGGCGCCTCGCTGAACCCGGCCATTGATATCGGGCAGGTCGAAGGCGGCTTCATCCAGGGCATGGGCTGGCTGACGATGGAAGAGCTGGTGTGGAACGACAAGGGCAAGCTGATGACCAACGGCCCGGCCAGCTACAAGATCCCCGCCGTGGCCGACATGCCGCTGGACCTGCGGGTCCGGCTGGTGGAAAACCGCAAGAACCCGGAGGACACGGTGTTCCATTCCAAGGCCGTGGGTGAACCGCCGTTCATGCTCGGCATCGCCGCGTGGTGCGCCATCAAGGACGCCGTGGCGAGCCTGGGGGATTACCGGCACCAGCCGAAGATCGACGCCCCGGCGACACCGGAACGGGTGTTGTGGGGGTGTGAGCAGATGCGCGGGTTGAAGGTGGTCAAGGCTTCGGAGCCTGAGACTGAAGTGGCTTCGCTTTAAGACTGCGGCGCCGCCAATCGCGAGCAGGCTCGCTCCCACAGGGGATCCGGGATCAGGTCTATATGGGTTGGCTTCGCTGTAAGACTGCGGTGCTTTTGATCGCGAGCAGGTTCGCTCCCACAGGGGATTGTGAACACCGGCCCAATGTGGGAGCGAGCCTGCTCGCGATGAGGCCCGCAAAGACAACACAGATGTCGAGGTGAATATGTACAACTGGATCAGCGCCCTCGCCGACCTGCAAACCCGCGGCGAACCCTGCGTGCTGGTGACGATCATCGAAGAACTCGGCTCCACGCCACGCAATGCCGGTTCGAAAATGGTCATCAGCGCAGGCCAGACCTTCGACACCATCGGTGGCGGGCACCTGGAATACAAGGCCATGGCCATCGCCCGGCAAATGCTCGCCAGCGGCCAGCAGAATACCCACTTGGAACGCTTCAGCCTCGGCGCCAGCCTGGGTCAGTGTTGCGGCGGCGTCACCGTGCTGCTGTTCGAACCCATGGGCCAGGTGCAGGCGCAAATTGCCGTGTTCGGCGCCGGGCATGTCGGCCGGGCGCTGGTGCCGCTGTTGGCGAGCCTGCCCTGCCGCGTGCGCTGGATCGACTCGCGGGAAAGCGAGTTCCCCGAGCAAATGCCCCACGGCGTGTACAAGATCGTCAGCGAAGAACCACTGGATGAAGTCGATGAACTGCCCGCCGGCAGCTACTGCATCGTCATGACCCACAATCACCAATTGGACCTGGAACTGAGCGCGGCGATCCTCAAGCGCAACGACTTCGCCTACTTCGGCCTGATCGGCTCGAAGACCAAACGGGTCAAGTTCGAACATCGCCTGCGCGACCGCGGCTTCGACAGCGGCGCCCTGCAACGCATGCGGTGCCCGATGGGCATCGGCGAAGTCAAAGGCAAGTTGCCTGTGGAAATCGCCATCTCCATCGCCGGCGAAATCATCGCCACCTATAACGCGGACTTCGGCCAGCACACCTCCCGCGCCGAACCCATCGCCAAGCTGCTGCCGGTTTCACGCCGCAGCCAGCGTTGACTCCTCGATTGAGACAAGCTCATGCCCCTGACACGCAAAGCCTACCGCGCCGCCCTGCTCCATAGCCTCGCCGATCCGGCCGAAGTCGGTGTCGAAGCGTCCTATGAATATTTCGAGGACGGTTTGCTGGTGGTGGAAAACGGCCAGATCAGCGCCATTGGCCATGCCCATGACCTGCTGCCGACCCTGGCCGCGGACATTGAAATCGCGCATTACCCGGACGCGCTGATCACTCCCGGTTTCATCGACACCCATATCCACCTGCCCCAGACCGGCATGGTCGGCGCCTACGGCGAGCAACTGCTGGACTGGCTCAACACCTACACCTTCCCCTGCGAAAGCCAGTTCGCCGACCAGGCCCACGCCGAGGCCGTGGCCGACATTTTCGTCAAGGAGCTGCTGCGCAACGGCACCACCACCGCGCTGGTGTTCGGCAGCGTGCACCCGCAATCGGTGAACGCATTTTTTGAAGTGGCCCAGAAGCTCGACCTGCGGATGATCGCCGGCAAGGTGATGATGGACCGCAACGCCCCGGACTACCTGACCGACACCGCCGAATCCAGCTATAGCGAGAGCAAGGCGCTGATCGAGCGCTGGCACGGCAAGGGTCGCCTGCATTACGCCGTCACCCCGCGCTTCGCGCCGACCAGCACCCCCGAGCAATTGACCCTGGCGGGTCAGCTGCTCAAGGAATACCCGGATCTGTACATGCAGACCCACATCAGCGAAAACCTGCAGGAAGTGCAGTGGGTCAAGGAGCTGTTTCCCGAGCGCAAGGGCTATCTGGACGTCTACGATCATTACCGACTGCTCGGCGAGCGCTCGGTGTTCGCCCATGGCGTACATCTGTGTGACGACGAATGCGCGCGCCTGGCCGAAACCGGTTCGGCCATCGCATTCTGCCCGACCTCGAACTTTTTCCTCGGCAGCGGCCTGTTCAACCTGCCGATGGCCGAGAAGCACAAGGTGAACGTGGGCCTGGGCACCGACGTCGGCGCCGGCACCAGTTTTTCGCTGCTGCACACGCTGAACGAAGCGTACAAGGTCATGCAGTTGCAAGGCGCGCGACTGAGCCCGTTCAAATCCCTGTATCTGGCCACCCTCGGCGGTGCCCGCGCCTTGCGCCTGGAAGACCGGATCGGCACCTTACAGCCGGGCAGCGATGCGGATTTCCTGGTGCTGGACTACCACGCCACGCCGCTGCTGAGCTATCGCCTCAAGCAGGCGCGGGACATTGCCGAGCGGTTGTTCGTGCTGATGACCCTGGGGGATGACCGGACCGTGGCGCAGACGTATGCGGCGGGGCGGTTGGTGCATCAGCGGTAGATTTTTGTTGCCTGCCAGATTGCTATCGCGAGCAGGCTCGCTCCCACAGTGGATTTGTGCCGTTCACATAACCCCTGTGGGAGCGAGCCTGCTCGCGATGAAGACAACACGGTCTCACTGATTCAATCAAAGCTTGGCCGTCGACCGCCCCGGCTTCTTGCTCTGCAACAAATGCGAAAACACCGCATGCAAATCATCCGACGCGCTTTCTTCGTCGAGGTTGAGCTTGCTGTCGATGTGATCCATGTGATGCATCATCAGGTCCACGGCCAGGGTCGCATCGCGGGCCTCGATGGCGTCGATCAATTGAGTGTGTTCGTCGTAGGAACAGTGCGAGCGGTTGCCGCTTTCATACTGAGCGATGATCAGCGAGGTCTGGGACACCAGGCTGCGCTGGAAGCTGATCAGTGGGGCGTTCTTAGCCGCTTCGGCCAGCTTGAGGTGGAACTCGCCCGACAGGCGGATACCGGCACCGCGGTCGCCGCGGGAGAAACTGTCGCGTTCGTCGCTGACCATCTGCCGCAGTTCGGCCAGTTGCTCGGCCGTGGCGTGTTGCACCGCCAGTTCGGTGATCGCCCGCTCCACCAGACGCCGGGCCATGAACACCTGGCGCGCCTCTTCGACGCTCGGGCTGGCGACGACCGCGCCGCGATTGGGCCGTAGCAGCACCACGCCTTCATGGGCCAGGCGTGACAGCGCGCGGCGGATGATCGTGCGGCTGACTCCGAAAATCTCCCCCAGTGCCTCTTCACTCAACTTTGTACCGGGCGCCAGGCGTTGTTCGAGGATGGCCTCGAAGATATGCGCGTAGACAATATCGTCCTGGGTTCCGCTGCGGCCGGCTTTACCTGCACGCGGTTGTTTCTTGAGGGGTTGCAACTGTTCGTTCATGGGCACTCGAGTCGGAAAACTGCGGCGAATTGACCGTGACTGTAATACGGCACAACGGGTCGCTGGCAAGTATCGGGTAAAAAACACCTGGATTGTACACAACCTCTGATGGCAACACGACTGTACGGCTGTTTGCGGACATGGCTGTATTGCAATCGGCTACTGGGTTGAGTTTAGGCTTAAAACTCAAACCCGTGGCGAGGGAGCTCGCTCCCGCACGACCGGGCTGGCGCGCCAGTGCGTACCAGCCGCAATCGGGCCTGCTTCGCAGTCCAGCGGGAGCAAGCTCCCTCGCCACAGGGCTGCTCCAGGCTCTGCCAATTTATAACAAGGACCACCGCCCACCATGACCGAAGTCACGACCACGCCACTTCGCCCGCTTGCCGACACCGCGCCCTCGGCCATCGTCGCCGGCTTCATCGCGATGATGACTGGCTACACCAGTTCCCTGGTGCTGATGTTCCAGGCCGGGCAGGCGGCCGGGTTGAGCAGCGGACAGATTTCATCGTGGATCTGGGCGATTTCCATCGGCATGGCGGTGTGCTCCATCGGCCTGTCCCTGCGCTACCGCACGCCGGTCACCATCGCCTGGTCGACGCCCGGTGCGGCGCTGCTGATCACCAGCCTGGGCGGCGTGAGTTATGGCGAGGCGATTGGCGCCTACATCACCTGCGCAGTGCTGGTGACCATCTGCGGCCTGACCGGCAGTTTCGAGCGCCTGGTCAAGCGTATCCCGGCATCGTTGGCGGCGGCGCTGCTGGCCGGGATCCTGTTCAAGATCGGCAGCGAGATTTTCGTCGCCGCCCAGCATCGCACCGGCCTGGTGGTCGGGATGTTTTTCACTTATCTGATCGTCAAGCGCCTGTCGCCACGCTACGCCGTGCTGGCTGCGCTGCTGGTGGGCACTGGGTTGTCGGGCCTGTTGGGATTGCTGGATTTCAGCGGCTTTGCCCTGGAACTCGCCACGCCGGTCTGGACCACGCCGCATTTCTCGCTGGCGGCGACCATCAGCATCGGCATTCCGCTGTTCGTGGTGGCGATGACCTCGCAAAACATGCCGGGCATCGCCGTGCTAAGGGCCGATGGCTACAACGTGCCGGCCTCGCCGCTGATCACCAGCACCGGTATCGCCTCACTGCTGCTGGCACCGTTTGGTTCCCATGGCATCAACCTGGCGGCCATCAGCGCGGCGATCTGCACCGGGCCCCACGCCCATGAAGATCGCAACAAACGCTACACGGCGGCGGTCTGGTGTGGGGTTTTCTACGGGATCGCCGGGGTGTTCGGCGCGACGCTGGCCGCGTTGTTCGCGGCGCTGCCCAAGGAACTGGTGTTGTCCATCGCAGCACTGGCGCTGTTCGGGTCGATCATCAACGGCTTGAGCATCGCCATGAGCGAAGCCCGGGAACGGGAAGCGGCGCTGGTCACCTTCATGGTCACGGCGTCGGGGTTGACGCTGTTTTCCATCGGCTCGGCGTTCTGGGGGATTGTGGCGGGGGTTGTGACCTTGCTGATTCTTAACTGGCGTAGCGCCTGAAACTTAAAAGCATCGCGAGCAGGCTCGCTCCCACAGGAATCACGCGTCCCCTGTGGGAGCGAGCCTGCTCGCGATGACGGCCTGGAAGGCAACCCTTACCCAAAAGCCAGGCACAAAAAAACCGGCGCCCAATCGGGTCGCCGGTTCCAGTCCATCAAGCCTTTGGATTGATCGGCTTTTCCGGATACCACACGTCCATCAGCGGGCTGACTTCAACGCTGGTCAGCTCAGGACGGGCCTTGAGCCAGGCTTCAACGGCCGCACGCTGCTCTTCGGAAACCGAGCCGCGCTTTTGCAGGCAGACCAGACCGTAGTCATCGCCGCCGACATAGCCCAGGCCATTGGCTTCCATGGCTTCTTTCAGGAAAGCGTCGAGGAAAGCGTCAATAGCCTCGTCGGCCAGATCTTCTTTGAAATCCAGGTTCAGTTCGAAACCCAGCTCTTGAAATTCATCCACGCACAGCTTTTTGCGCAGACGCTGGGAACGGTTAGTCGCCATTGGAACAATCCTCATAAGTAATAACGGCCGGCACTTTACCAGTTTGGCGCACCGATTGCCCGACTGATCGGGGGCAATGGCCTACCGTCGGTAAAAAATAGCGCTCGAAGGGCTCAGGCACGGCCCAAGCCGTTGCAGCTTGGGGCATAATGCCGACACTTTCATGACCGTTGAGGACGTTCATTTTCATGTCCTCGTCTTTTCCCCCTCGCCCGTAGGGTTTTATTTCACATGATCAAATCTTTGCGTCCACTGCTTCTGGCCAGCCTTCTTCTTCCCCTGGCACTTCCTGTTTCCACCCACGCCGCCACGATCAACACCGCTCTCTCGCCCAATGTGCAAAAGGCCCTCAAGGCCAGCAAGCTGCAAGACGATGCCCTGTCCCTGGTGATGGTGCCACTCACCGGCCCCGGCACCCCGACCCTGTACAACGCTGACGTTTCGGTGAATCCGGCGTCCACCATGAAACTGGTGACCACCTATGCGGCCCTGGAAATGCTCGGGCCCAATCACCAGTGGAAGACTGAGTTCTACACCGACGGCACCCTCAGCGGCGGGATTCTCAATGGCAACCTGTACCTCAAGGGCGGTGGCGATCCCAAGCTGAACATGGAAAAACTCTGGCTGCTGATGCGTGACCTGCGCGCCAACGGCGTGCAGCAGATCACTGGCGATCTGGTGCTGGACCGCACGTTCTTCATCCAGCCGCAACTGCCCGAGTTCAACGACGACGGTAACGATGAAAACAAGCCGTTCCTGGTCAAGCCTGATTCGCTGCTGGTCAACCTCAAGGCCCTGCGTTTCGTTGCCCGCAATGACGGTGGGCGGGTGCTGGTGTCGGTGGAACCGCCGATCGCCAGTGTTCGCATCGACAACCAGGTCAAGGCGGTCAACTCCAAACAGTGCGCTGGCGGCGTGCGCTACAACCCGGTGCCCCAGGCGGACGGCAGCGTGGCCGTGACCGTCGGCGGGCAGTTGGGTGAAGGTTGCAGCTCACAGACTTACCTGTCGCTGCTGGACCACGCCACGTATACCGCCGGTGCGGTGCGGGCGATCTGGAAGGAACTGGGCGGCAGCATCCAGGGCAAGGACCGCCTGGCCGCGACGCCGAGCAATGCCAAGGTGCTGGCCCGGGCGTTCTCGCCGGACCTGGCGGAGATCATCCGCGACATCAACAAGTACAGTAACAACACCATGGCCCAGCAGCTGTTCCTGAGCCTGGGCGCGCAGTTCCGTAACGAAGCCGACGGCGACGATGCCAAGGCTGCGCAGCGGGTGGTCCGCCAATGGTTGGCCAAGAAAGGTATAACCGCGCCGCACCTGGTCATGGAGAACGGCTCCGGCCTGTCCCGCGCCGAACGGGTCAGCGCCCGGGAAATGGCCGCCATGCTGCAAGCCGCCTGGCACAGCCCGTATGCCGCCGAGTACATCAGCTCGATGCCGATTGCCGGCACTGACGGCACTATGCGCAAACGTCTCAAGACCACCGCCATGGCCGGTGAAGCCCACATCAAGACCGGAACCCTGAACACCGTCCGCGCCATCGCCGGATTCAGCCGCGACATCAACGGCAACACTTGGGTCGTGGTGGCGATCCTCAACGATCCGAAACCATGGGGTGCTTCGTCAGTGCTGGATCAGGTACTGCTGGACCTGTATCGCCAGCCGAAACTGCCGCAGACGGCTTCGGTGCTCTAACCCAACTGTGTGCGGGCTTGCTCGCGAAGGCGGTGCTTCAGTCGATTGAATGTTGAATGACACGCCACTATCGCGAGCAGGCTCGCTCCCACAGTGGATTTGTGGGTACTGGGGATCTGCAGGCACGCCGCAAACCTTGTGGGAGCGAGCCTGCTCGCTATGACGGTGGTTCAGTCGATTGAATGTTGAATGACACGCCACTATCGCGAGCAGGCTCGCTCTCACAGTGGATTTGTGGGTACTGGGGATTTGCAGGCACGCCGCGGACCTTGTGGGAGCGAGCCTGCTCGCGATGACGGTGGTTCAGTCGATTGAATGTTGAATGACACGCCACTATCGCGAGCAGGCTCGCTCCCACAGTGGATTTGTGGGTACTGGGGATTTGCAGGCACGCCGCGGACCTTGTGGGAGCGAGCCTGCTCGCGATGACGGTGGTTCAGTCGACTCGATGTTGAATGACTCACCGCCTTCGCGAGCAAGCCCGCTCCCACATTGACGGCTTCCAGGGTGCTATCCCAACTGCGTCTCGACCCGGTCTCGCCCGGCCTGCTTGGCTGCGTACACCCCGGAGTCAGCCCGCAACAGCAACGCATCCGCGCCCTCCCCGGCGCGCCAACTGGCGATCCCGAAGCTTGCGGTGATGGTACCGACGCCATCGATGGGCGCCGCCCGCAGGTTTTCCCACAACCCCAACGCCAGGGAATAGGCGCTGTCACTGTCGGTATCCGGGCACAGCACCACGAACTCTTCCCCGCCCAGCCGACAGAAGACATCGGTACGACGCAAGCGTTGGATCACCCGTTGGCAGACCGCCTGCAACACCCGGTCGCCCACCGCGTGGCCGTGCTGATCGTTGATACGCTTGAAATGGTCGATGTCGAGCATGATGACTGAAAGATCGCCAGGACCACGCTCGACCCGGGCCATCTCCGAGGTCAGGCGCTCCTGGAAATAGCGGCGGTTACGAATCCCGGTCAGCGCATCGGTTACCGACAGCGCTCGCAACTCTTCTTCTACCCGCTTGAGATCGGAAATATCGGATATGTAGCCGTGCCACAGCACGCCGCCACCAGGCAATTCCTCTGGCGTGGCCTCGCCGCGCACCCAGCGCAACCCGCGCTGCGGCAACTGCAACCGATACTCTTCGCGCCACGGGCTCAAGGTGTCGGCCGACGCGCGGATCGAGGAACGCACCCGGGCGGCGTCCAGGCAGTGAATGCGCGAGAAAATCGCCTCGGCGTTGCGCACCAGCACCTCAGGCTCCAGCTCATAGATGTCGCGAATGCCATCGCTGGCATAGATCACGCTGAAGCGGCCGTTGAAATCCATTTTGATCTGGTAGATACCGCCGGGCACATGAGCGCTGAGTTTTTTCAGCAACAGGTCCCGAGCCGCCAGCGCTTCGTGGACGCGCTTGCGTTCGGTGATATCGATGCAGATCGCCAGGTGTCCGATCCACAACCCCTGATCATCGAGCATCGGCGTGGCCAGCATATTCACGGTCAAATGACTGCCATCGCGGCGCACCAGGGTCCATTCCCGCGCCTGTTGCCCCCCCTGCTCGCCGCCCTCGAGCAGCATCGCATGGCAGGTAGGAATCGGTTTGCCAAACCGCGCGCCGAGCTGGGCGGCCCGGGCCTGGAGTTCACGGGGCACGTGCAGGCTTTCCAGGGTCATGCTTTGCAGGACTTCGCAGCTCTGATAGCCGAGCATCTGTTCGGCGCCGGCGTTGAAGGTGGTGATCACACCGCGCAGGTCGGTGGCAATGATCGCGACCTGGGTCGCGGCATCCAGCACGCCACGCAGTTGACCATGGGTGCCGCGCAGTTCCTGCTCCCGGGCGCGCAGTTCACGGGTGCGTTGCTCCACCAGTTTCAAGGCCCGCTGACGCTGACTGACCAATACATAGAGCAAGGCACTGAGTAGCACACTGAGCAAAACACCCAGCACCACCAGGCTTGCCACCGAAGTATGGTTGGTCGCCAGGAACATCCGGCTGGGGCGCAACTCTACCCGGTAGTCGTGATCAGCCAGGCGCAACAGGCGGGTCGCCGACAAGTCGCTGTGGCCCGCCGGACTGTGGGATTCGAACAGGACTTCTTCGCGCTCGGGCGTGGATAAATCCAGGACACGCATCGCCAGATTGTCATGACCGGAAGCGGGCAAGCCATCGCCTACCAGTTGGCGCATGCTGATGGCCGCCACCACATACCCGAACGGTTCTTTCGAAGGTTCTCGGGTGACCGGGGTGACTAGCATTACCCCACGGGTAAGCGCCGGATCGACGCCGATCAGATCCAAGGGTTGCGAAACCGCCAGCCCGCCGAGCTGGCGAGCACGCTCAAGGGTCACGCGGCGCGCAGGATCGGAAAGCAGGTCCAGCCCCAGTGGCGACCCGTACGAAGCCTGGCTCTGGACATAGAGCAACGGCGCATATTCATCACGCTCGCCAGCCGGGCGAAGCCCACCGCTGCCGTCCGTTTCGCGGATGATGAAGTTGGCTGCACCTTCGGCCTGCACCTGCTGCTCGAACGAGTGCCGTTCGTCCCCTCGCACCCTCGGCGCCCAGGCGAAGGCCCGGGTGCGTCGCAACAATGCGTCGGCGTAGCCACGGAACTCGCTATTGGAAACACCTTCAGAGTTGGCGAAGAACCGCCGCAGGCCATCAAGACGCTGTTCCTGTTCCTGGAAACGCTCCTCGATACGGCTGAAGCGCTCCTCGGCTTGCAGCTCGAAGCGCTGGCGCAGCTGCTGGTTGAACAGATTCATCATCGCCCAGGTCAGCAGACCGGTCAGGCACATACCGGCCAGCAAAACCAGCGAAGCCACCAGCCAGGCCGATACATCCTCGCTGATAAAGCCCAGGATCCTGGGACGCACCTGATGCAATGCCATAAATACGACTCAGAAAGGACCGGTATGGGAACTTCGCCGGTCACTGGCTCTAAGTTATAGCTATTAGCCATCAGTTTGACCAGCCCCTGAATGAGGCTGGAAGCCTTGAATTACAAGGCCTGCGTGGATCCAATCAGTGCAAGGTCAACGGGCCATGATCTTCCAGGCGCGGTGGATCTTGCCGTTGCGGGCAAAATCCGGATCGATGGTCTTGGCCGTGATCTCCTCCACCGCATAGCGCTCGCCGAGGTTGTCTTCGAGTTGGAACTTGCGGAAGTTGTTGGAGAAGTACAGCACGCCGCCCGGCGCCAGCCGGGCCATCGCCAGGTCCAGCAACTGGACGTGGTCGCGCTGCACATCGAACACCCCCTCCATGCGCTTGGAGTTGGAGAAGGTCGGCGGGTCGATGAAGATCAGGTCGTATTCGTCACGGCTGGTTTCGAGCCAGGCCATGACATCGCCCTGCTCCAGGCGGTTCTTGTCGGAGAAGCCGTTGAGCGACAGGTTGCGCCGCGCCCAGTCCAGGTAGGTTTTCGACAGGTCGACGCTGGTGGTGCTGCGCGCCCCGCCCTTGGCCGCGTGAACGGTAGCGGTGGCGGTGTAGCAGAACAGGTTGAGGAAGCGCTTGCCCGCGGCCTCTTTCTGGATCCGCAGGCGCATTGGCCGATGGTCGAGAAACAGCCCGGTGTCCAGGTAGTCGGTGAGGTTGACCAGCAGCTTCACGCCACCTTCATTGACCTCGGTGAACTTGCCCTGGGCGCTCTGGCGCTCGTACTGCTTGGTGCCGCTCTGACGCTCGCGGCGCTTGATCACCACGCGGCTCTTGTCGACGTTCAGTGCCTGGGGAATCGCCGCCAGGGCATCGAACAGCCGGGCCGAGGCTTTTTCCGGGTCGATGGATTTCGGCGCAGCGTATTCCTGAACATGCACCCAGTCGTGGTACAGGTCGATGGCCATGGAGTATTCCGGCATGTCGGCATCGTAGACCCGGTAGCAATCCACGCCTTCGCGCTTGACCCATTTACTCAGCAGCTTGAGGTTTTTTTGCAGGCGATTGGCGAACATCTGCCCGCCTTCGCTCAGCCGCGCCTGCTCGACCACGGGGGCCGGCGCCGGGGCGGGTTTGATCGGGTTGCCGTTCTTGTTGTACTTGCGCTCCTGTGGCGCCTGGTCCTGCGGCTGCTGGTCCAGGAGCGCCTGCTCGCGCTCGGCCTGACGCTGTTCCGGGGTGCGACGCTCGCCCGTGACGAACTGATCCGGTAGGACCTTGATCAGCAACAACTTGCACGGCAAGGCGCCGTTCCAGAACGAATACTGTTTGTGGCTGCGAATGCCCATGCGCTTGCCCAGGTCCGGCGCGCCGGTGAACACCGCCGCCTCCCAGTTCAGGCAGGCCTGGCGCAGACGCTCGCCGAGGTTCTGGTAGAGGTAAAGCAGGCTGGCTTCGTCCCCCAGACGCTCGCCGTACGGCGGGTTGCAGATCACCAGGCCTTTCTGGTTCTGGTCTGGACGCGGCTCGAAAGTCGCCACTTCGCCTTGATAGATCTTGATCCACTCGCTCAGGCCGGCGCGTTCGACGTTGTTGCGACCGGGCTGGATCAGCCGGGGGTCGGCTTCGTAGCCGCGAATCCACAGCGGAGGCTTGGCCAGCCCGGCGGCGGCACGTTCGCTGGCCTCCTCGTGGAGTTTCTTCCACAGCGCCGGCACATGGCCGAGCCAGGCGGTGAAGCCCCACTGCTGGCGACGCAGGTTCGGCGCCATGTCGGTGGCGATCATCCCTGCTTCCACCAGGAATGTGCCCACACCGCACATCGGGTCGGCCAGCGCCCCGCCCTCGGCGGCAATGCGCGGCCAGCCGGCGCGGATCAGGATCGCGGCGGCGAGGTTTTCCTTCAGTGGCGCAGCGCCCTGCTGCAAGCGATAGCCGCGTTGATGCAGGCTGTGGCCGGAAAGGTCCAGGGAGAGGATCGCTTCACCACGGTCCAGGCGCAGATGGATGCGCAGGTCCGGGTTGAGCTTGTCGATGGACGGCCGCTCGCCCGAAGGGGTGCGCAGTTTGTCGACGATCGCATCCTTGACCTTCAAGGCGCCGAAATGGGTGTTGTCGATACCCGAGCCGTGGCCGCTGAATTCCACCGCCAGGGTGCCGTCGGGGAGCATGTGGTCTTGCCAGTCGACGTCCAGCACGCCGTTGTACAGGTCTTCGGCATCCTTCATGGGAAAGCGCTTGAGCACCAGCAACACGCGGTTGGCCAGGCGCGACCACAGGCACAGGCGGTAAGCCGTCTCCATGTCGGCGCTGCCGCGCACGGCCGAGGTGTGCTCACGTGCGTCTTCAAGGCCAAGCCCGACGGCTTCCTCGATCAGCAGGCCTTCGAGGCCCTTGGGGCAAGTGAGGAAGAGTTCGAAACGATCGGACATGGGATTTCCAGCGCCTTTGGCTAAGTGGACCGGGCAACGCATTGCCGGGCCGGGTTCAATCAGGTGCTTTTCTCAAGAGCACCCGCGTGGCACGAGGGTGTGCCGTCCCGCCCCCGGGCTCAGGTCAAAAGAGCTTAGATGAGGGGGCAGGTAAAAAATTCTGTGCAACAAATCATGAAAACTCGTCGCTTTTTATAAAAACTCGTCCCTTTCGTCGAATAGTACCCGAGTGCAACAGGGGGACATTCTCATCGGCAGAAAGGCCGGGCCCTTTGGCGCAGGGCCGATCATACAGGGGTCTTGGTCAAAAGCGGTCAACGAACATCATGTTACTTATCGCCCTAGCATCTTTATTGTTACGTGCTTATGACAAAACGATCATTCCATCCATGTGACCATTTGGTTAGAACTCAACACAGGTTGACGCCACAACGGCACCAACACCTTGGCTCGTCACGCCGGCAACGAGCCACCAACGGCAGAATGATTCTGCCCCGGCCTCGCCAGAGGTCGACGCTAAGCAACAGTCAACAAGTGAGGGCAACACCCTATGAGAAGACTTAAGCGTGATCCGTTGGAAAGAGCATTTTTACGCGGTTACCAATATGGCGTTGGTGGTAAATCCCGTGAGCTTTGCCCCTTTACTCTACCGTCAGTACGTCAAGCCTGGATCAATGGCTGGCGAGAAGGACGCGGCGACAACTGGGACGGTATGACCGGCACTGCGGGTATCCACAGACTCAACGAACTTCACGCCGTCGGCTGACACAGGGCTTATTACTCAAGAACTCGACAATCTGATTCGACAATCGATTTAACCACGCGCGTCCCATCCGGACGGCGGGCTACGGCCCAGGGGGCTCCTTCGAGGAGCCCTTTTTAATGCCTGGGTTTCAGGAATATCCGGATGTGACGATCGCAGCATTCATGCTGCAAACACTTTTGTGGCGAGGGGATTTATCCCCGTTGGGCTGCGAAGCAGCCCTAAAAATGCTCACCCAACCACCTGATACACCGAGGCAGTCCCTAGGGGGCTGCTGCGCAGCCCAACGGGGATAAATCCCCTCGCCACAGGGGGACCGCTCTGCCCTTACAGGCGCGGCTGATCACCCCAACGCCGCAATGGCATCCACCGATTCGCGAATCAACGCCGGCCCTTTGTAGATGAAGCCCGAATAAATCTGCACCAGGCTCGCCCCGGCGGTGATTTTCTCGGCGGCGTGGCGTCCTTCGGTGATGCCGCCGGCGGCGATGATCGGCAAGCGCCCCGCCAGTTCGGCGGCCAGCACCTTCACGGTGTGGGTACTCTTGTCGCGCACCGGTGCGCCGGACAACCCGCCCGCCTCGTCGCCGTGCTCCAGCCCCTCGACGCCTTCACGCCCCAAGGTGGTGTTGGTGGCGATCACCGCGTCCATGCCGGTCTCGATCAAGGCCTGGGCGACCTGGATGGTTTCTTCGTCGGTCATGTCCGGGGCAATCTTGATCGCCAGCGGTACGTGTCGACCATGGGTCAATGCCAGCTCTGCGCGACGGCGGGCCAGATCGGCCAACAGCTGCTTGAGGGAATCACCGAATTGCAGGCTGCGCAGCCCCGGGGTGTTCGGCGAGCTGACGTTGACCGTCACGTAGCTGGCGTGGGCGTAGACCTTTTCCAGGCAGATCAGGTAATCATCGACGGCGCGCTCCACCGGTGTATCGAAGTTCTTGCCGATGTTGATCCCCAGCACACCCTTGTACTTGGCCGCCGCTACGCGAGCCAGCAAATTGTCCACGCCCAGGTTGTTGAAACCCATGCGATTGATGATCGCCTCAGCTTGCGGCAGGCGGAACAGCCGTGGCTTGGGGTTGCCCGGCTGCGGTCGTGGGGTGACGGTGCCGATTTCGACGAAACCGAACCCCAACTGGGCGAAGCCGTCGATGGCCGCGCCGTTCTTGTCCAGGCCGGCCGCCAAGCCGACCGGGTTGGGAAACTGTAGGCCCATGACCGTCACCGGCAATTTCGCCGGGGCCTTGCACAGCAAGCCGTTAAGCCCCAGACGCCCACCCGCGCCGATCAGGTCCAGGGACAGATCGTGTGATGTTTCCGGGGAAAGTTTGAACAGCAGCTCACGGGCCAGGGTGTACATGGGTGGGGTTGACTCTCTGGGGGCGATAAAAAGTGTCGGGATTATACCGAGCAGGAGGGCGACCGGCGAGAACCCTGACTATCCGAAGGTTCATCTTTGACTCAAGGCACCGCGGCATTACCTCGGAGCGTTATTTGGTAGTTGGCACCGCAAAAAGCCTTCAAAAGATCCCTGCTGCCGTTGCAGCCCCACCAGACCTCCGCCACGCAGGATCAGGAAATGCTTATTTCTTCCCCAGGTTCACCTGTCGCTCAAACCATTCTTGATGGACCCTTTCGTACTGATACACCGGACACTGTCATCAATGTGGGTGAGCCCCCACCCCACATTGGCATAGACATAGACATATTCAATGAGCACGTCCCTGCTGAGCAGCAAACTCAGCTTCCACCCAGCACGGCCAACGTACTGAAAGAACTCGCCATCGAAATCGATGGGCTTATCGAAATAAATATTGGCGATGGTGGCAACGACATTCTTGAGTTCGTTAACAACATCACATCGCGGATACACAGCACCAAGCCGCCCGTCGATACCGTTTTGGACATACCCAATCTAGGTCTGTTCGAAGGCTCAAGTCATTCGCAACCGTCCGACACACTCATGCAACGCGCCCAAACCATCATTAATCACCTTGGTGAACTGTTAGGCAAACTGACCCGCAACGAATTCGAAGGCGATCTTGGACGCTGGGCCAGCAACCTGACCATTTCCGGCCTACGCACTGGCCTGGTCACCGCCACCCTCACGGTGGTCAGGCAAATGATCGGATTCGCCCTGGAAAAAACTCTCCAATCCACTGCCACCACAGCGCTGACACGCAGCGTTATCGGCGCAGTCGTCCAGAGCATTGGCCCGTTGCTGAACGTCCTCGGAGCGATCAGGGACGAGTGCAATGATACGGCAACCAAAGAAACACGCGTGGCACGCACCGTCACATTAATCCTATCGCTCATAGCCATCACAGCCGCTGCCACCGTGCCTGCCGCGCTATCGGCATTGGCCTCCTTCGGCTCGCAGATGCTGTTCTACACGTTTGCCCAGGATTTGGTGAGCCTGTTTTGCCCGACCGGCGACAATGCGAAAGCCAGCCCCGGTGGTACGGCCATCGCCGGCCTGCTCAATGGCATGGTCCAGTTCCTGTCGTTCACCGGAATGAACTACACCGCGCCACACTCCGGTCCCGGGTATGTCATGGCGCAGGGTAATCAGCCATTGCCGCCAGAGTCAGAAGGCTTGGCCTTTCAACTAGCGAATTGGTGCGGGAAACAAAAAACCAACCCAAACCTGTCGCCTGAGGCCCAGGCCGAACAGATTCTCGACTCCCTGACTCTGGAACTGGGCCACGACATAACGCGGGGTGGGCTCAATGCCTCGGCCGATATCCTTGGCCAAGTGCTCATGGGCGAAGCGGGGCACGCCTTACAAGAAGAGCCTTCGGAGAAGGGTTTTCGAATCAACCCCATCTCTTTCCGAATACCCACCCCCGAGCAAGCGGCCAATCAGCTCCTGTCCACCAATGCGATACGAACCTCTGTAGGCCAAATCATCATGAGCGTCGTGATCTCGGCCTCCCGCTACTTTTCGACCCTGCCGATCCCCAAAGAAGTGGTGGACCATATCGTCAACCTGTTGGTTGCCGCCGTGGTGTTCGCTGCGCGTACCGGTACGGCCTATGTCAATGCACGCAGCACGCCCGCATAAGTTTTTCTTTGCAAAGGGCGTGTTCCTTGCCTGACACCGGTCGGTCAGGCGAGGCGAACCGTGGCGAGGGAGCTTGCTCCCTCGCCACGGGGTTATCGCTGGTTTCAACGTCCTCGCAAGCCTGCCAGGGATGCGTGATTTCAATCACCACTCACTCTTCTCCCAAGCCTCATCCCCCATCGGCTGAAACACATCACGCATAACGCCCAATACATAGACTTCCATGGCAAACGCCAGGCCATTGGCCCCGCGGACCTCCTTATAAAGCTGCGACTTTTCCAGGCCCTCGTCCTTCAACCGAACCAGTACCTGTTGCGTGATCGTCTTCAATGCCGTGGCGGTGGGGTACGCAGCGGTTTCCCCGTCCGCCCCGCGCAGTGTGCGAAGAAACTCATGAATCGCCTTCTCGCCCTGCCCTTCCATGGCCAGCAGCAATTGATACAAGTGCTCGAACTCAGGGTCCGGACGTTTGCTTTGCTCACCGGCAGCCAGCAGGCGCGCTTCCAGCGTCTCCACCGTCGGACTCACGCTGCGATCCAGCACGCTGGAACCGCTCATGGTTTCAATCTTCATGGTGAACCTCGGTTGCCGTGCAATCGGTGGGGCGCTCGACGAAGCTTGAGCACAAGTCCGCCAGGGTCTGTAACGATGCCTGGTCCAGGGCGCGAACCGACTCCGGCAGGGCGGCGATGCTCGCCAGCAACCTGGGCGCCAACCGTTCCTGGATCGTTTCAACGTCCAATTCCAGCAATTGATCCGCCAACCGCAGCACATAGCGGTCCTGCGGGTGATATTCCAGGATCAGTTCGCCGGCCCATTGCTGGCGCAAACTGTCCCGCAGTTCATGGCCGCGCGGGCGGCAATGCAGCGGCGACAGCACCTGCAGGACTGCGGTCGAATCGCCCGGTTGTGCGGTCAACCAGCGCTCTAGCATTTCATCCAGCCATTGCGGCTGATTCAAAGCTTGGCCGAGCAGATCATGCGCGGCCCGAGCCAGCTCGTGGCGCAATTGCAGGCCCAAGGTGTGCGACTTCAGCAAACCGTCCGCCAACTGCCTGGTGGCGCGCAGAATGCCCTCGGCATAGCCCTGCTGAAACGCCTGGGCATGCAGCGCTTCGGCATCGCGCCGGGCCTGCTCGACACACTCGCGGGCCCGACGCTGGGCCTCGAGCTGCAAGCGCTGGCGGCGACGGGCAGCGGCGATGTCCTCGCGCGCCAGGCGCACATCCTCGCCCACAGGCAGGTCAGTCAGGGAGCGGATAGAGTCGAGCATGCTGCACCGCCAGAAAGAACAGGCTTGGATCGGGTTTCGTGAGCGGCCATTGCCGATGCAAGCACACGACCGTCTCGGAAAACTGCAACGCCAGGCGATCGAGCAGCGCGGCGGGAACCTGTTCGTGCCAGCTCCACAACGCATTGAGGCCAGCCGCTTCAACCTGGGCCACGGCAACAAGTGAGCGGTCGATCGGCAGACCGCCTCGCCTCCCCAAGCTGTAACTCGCGAAACGACGAACCGACATCGGCAGCCCTCCCAGCGCAGCGCCTCGTGCCAGATCGGGCATCAAACGATAGGCCCCCATCAGCAAGGCGATATAAGGCAATCGTCGCCAGTGACGAACCCATTGTTTCGCCACGCCGGTGAGTGGCATCGATGGCCAAGGCCCTTGCATCGCCAGCCCTTCGAGCACGATCCGGTTGAGCAGGCTCCGCGCCTCGCCCCCCTCGAATCCAGCCGGCACCACCAGGCGCTGAGGATGCAGATACCCCAAAGGCTCAGCGAGAATCTTCTGCAAGCAGTCAACGTCCGTCATCACGCCGCCCTGCACTTGACTGACGATAGGCCCAGGCACCAGCGGCTAACAGCAACCCGCCGATCAGCGCCAGCCACCACGGCCAACCCGAATGCCCCTGGGTTGCGGTAACCGTTGGCGCGACATGCTGGATAGGAGCGCGCTTGGACAGCACCACCGAAACGTTCTCGTACTCCACCGCCACAAAACTGTTCTTGAGAAAACGCTTGATGTCGGTGATCAGCAACTGCGGTTCCACATCGCGCTCATGCAGCACCACCGCCGAGAGATGGATCGGCGGCGACTTGCGCCCGCCTTCACCGGCATCCAGGTCATAACTGACATGCACCCGCGCGGAAACCACACCTTCGAGCACCGCAAGCGACTGTTCGATGCGCTGCTCCAACGCCGAATACAACCGGGCCTTTTCCGCGCGCGGCGAGGCCACCAGGGAATCGGCAGGAAACAGCTCCGCGACTTGCAGGCGTGGTCGGGACGGCAACGAATAAAGGTTGAGCAGATCGACGGCAGCGGAGAAATCCAACTGATCGATTTTCACCGCATAACCGGCTTTGCCGGCGTCGATTTTCACCGCCGCGATGTTGTTGCGTTGCAAGACCGAAAGCACTTCATTGGCCTGCTGCTGATCCAGCCCTTCAAGCAGGCTCGGTTGGCGACACCCCGCCAGCGCCAGGCATATCACCAGCAACACCACGCCCGCTTTCATGACGCACGCAATAAGGTTTCGGCCGTGCCTACGGCCTTGCGCACCAGCACGTTGAGCAAGTTGATGTCGACGTTGTATTGCCCGGTCATCTCCTGCAACTGGGCCAACACTTCAGGGTCGCTGATATCCGGACGCAGCAGCAACTGATTGATCGCGGCGATTTCCTGGCCGCTGTCCACGGCGGAACCGGCAAACGCCTCGATCAAGCGCGATTCCAGTGAAACGACCGGGCCTTCCTGCGGACCACGCAGCTCAACGAAGGTCGAGCCGTGAACGAGCGAAGGGGAAACATTGAGCAGGGACATAGGATGCACTCATAAAAAATGGCCATCGTCACGGGCGATGGCCAGTCGAAAAGCCAATGTCAGCGGGCCGCCTGGATGATCGCCATGTCGATGTCCTTGAAGCCCTTGACCGTGTTGGTCTGGGCGTTTCGGAACACCGTGTACGACGAAAACGCGGTCTGGTAGGCCGCTAGCTTTGACGGGTCAGAGGCATCGGTCTTGAGGTCATCCAACGCCAGATCCAGGGCTTCCTTGAGGCCCTGGGCACCAAGCTCGAACGCTGCAGCTTGCTGTCCGAGAAAATCATCGGGAAATTCGGGAAACATGATCGGGATACCAGGCATACGTCACCTACTTTGTTTGTTGGAAAAATGCCACGACGAAGCACTCGTCTTGACGTAGCCCTGCGGGCCGGTTTGAAACGACAGGCCCTTGAGCGCGTCGTCCTTGAGCTCGACAGTGAAATGCACGTAGCGATCACCCCACTGCCGGTAAAAGCGGTCGACATACTGGCGAGCGGCGGCCAGTTCGGCATCCTGCAGGTTGCCCTCGACGGCGAACGTGACACTGTCCGCGTGCTCGATCCGGTTGAAGGCCAGGGCCAGGCGTTGCAAGCCGCCCTGCGCCAGGTCGGTGAGCAGCCTGTCATCCTGCATCTGCACCACGACATCGCGGGCATAGGGCGCCGCCGCGAGCAGCACATCGAGCAGTTGCGCTTGCTTGTCCGGCGTGAGCAGGTTGCGCTGGGTGCTGAGCAGCAGCCGCGGCGTCGACGGGTCCTTGAGGTCCAGGAAGTGCCAGGCCAGTTGCGGATCGTGATCGATCAGCACCTGCTCCAGTCGACCACGTTCCTGATCCTTCATCAGCACCTTGCCGTTCAGGGCGTTGTGACGCGTCAGTACCTGTCGGCTCCAACCGGCATCGCGTTCGGAAGCCACAAAAACATAGATCGAATGATCACGCCCCGGCAGAACCTGAACCTCGGCACTGGCGCCGGTGATCAGCGCGCGAATATCGGTTTCCGGCGCAGGTCCCGGCATCGTCCAAAGCCCCATCACGGTAACCAGAACAATCAGCGCCAGACCGCCGGCGCCCCAGCGCATCCAAGGGGCCCACCAACGCTCGAGAGCGCTGGCATTGGACGGCGTCTCGGGTGCTTGACCCAAGCATTCGGGCGCCCAGGGTTGGTGTTCAGGACGCAGGGCGATTTGCAGGCTGCCGATCTGCACCCTGGCCTGGAAGGCACAATGGCGTACCTCCATCGAATCGCCGAGCAATCGCAACGGCACACCGTCCGCCGTGGCCTGGTCGGCCAGCACCTCGAAATTGCAGCCACCTTCCTCCAGGGGAACGAAGATGGTTTCAGCCGGAACGCTGGCAGCACGGACGCCGTCCCCGAGCACATCCACAGCCCCCACCACGAACAGGGTCGTGCCTTCACCCAGCGGGAACTCACAGCCTTGCAACGGGCCATTGAGTATCCGCAAGACGCAGGGCTGTAGAGGGAGGGCCGCCGGGACTGTCACCGTCCTAACTCCAGGGCAGTCAAATGAGCAGACAGGTTAGAAAGGCCGGCCCCAGGGTTCCTGATGCAAATCTGCCGATTGCCTCTGGCAAAGGATCAGAATCCCCGGACCGGCCCGGTTTCACGGCGCTGCCATTCGCGCCTGGGTGAACGCCTGATAGCGTTTCCAGACTTTGCGGGCATAGCGAAGCCGCGCTGCTTGACGGTGAGGCGAATGGCCGGCGTTGTAGGCGCCGACCGCCGTCCAGTTGTAGCCGTAGCGAGCGATGAATTCGGCCAGCACCTGGGCACCGACTTCCACCGACAGGCACGGCTCATCCAGCAGACGCTGCTCGGTAATGCCCTGGGCATTCAATCGGGGCAGGTGGATGCTGTTGATCTGCATCAGCCCGATATCGCGGGTGCCATTACTGTTGTGGTTGATTGCATTGGGCTGCTGCCCGGATTCGACATCGGCAATCGCTTGCAGCAGCTCGGGTTCGATGGCATGCAACTGCCCCGCCCTGCTCCAGCACCAGGCATGCGCCTGGGTCATGCCAAGCCCCAGGCCCAGACACATCGGCACGCATAACCACTTGCTCCTGCGCCGCCTCATGCCAGGCGCCGCTCGCTGATCCACGTTAGCTGTTCGTGAATACGCCCCCGCAAGATCTGCGCCCGGATACAACCGGGGTCATGCCGCAGACACTGGTCGATCAACTGCGCCGCCTGCTCGTTGCGCCGCCAGAACCAATGATGCCAAGCATGAAAATACAGCACGTCAGCCTGATCGGCCGACAACAGGCAGCGTCGGAACAACACTTGGGCCGCCTCCTCACAGCCACGCAGACTGGTGAGCAACGCCAGGCGCGTCAAGGCCGGCAGACTGCCGGGGTCCAGCGCCAAGGCATTGGAAACCGCTGAATGCGCTTCTTCGATGGCACGTTTCTGGTCCCCCAGGCCCATCAGCGCCTGCCCCAGCCACACATCCGCCAAACCGCACCAGGGCGGCGCGTAGCCGGCATCGAGTTTCAAACACTGGCGAAACAGCACAGCGGCATCGCCGAGGCTTTGCGCCGTATGCTGCTGCACGCTGCACAACCCATTGAGATACGCCACCGCCACCGGGTATGACCCACACCGATCACCCACCGGACGCAACCCGGTTACACGCTGGGCCACCAGACACGTCAATGCACCCAGGGCCTCGCCAGGATCCTGCGCGTCCAGCGTCTGCCCGTGGACCAGCGCCTGGTCGCTGCCACGAATCAGCTCCACCGACCAGTGCCACTGCGCGCCCATGCGGATAAAACGCCCGCTCAGACAGTAATCCGCTGACAATCGTCCAACCAAAGAATGCATAGTTTCCGTGACGCCGCAGGTCGCGATCACCCCCGAGGGCATCACATGCAACGCCTCGCCAAACGCCGTGCTCAACTGACGGATTATCAGATCCTGCAGATCCAGCGCCGCCGTCTCTTCCAGGTTGCGAAACGGCAGAACCGCCAGCGAAGGTGCCGCGTCCCTTACATGGCTCGGCACGTCGAGCTCAACCACCGCGGCAGTGAATCGATAACCCTGGCCGTACACCGTTGCGATGTAGCCCTTGTCGTCATTGAGCAACCGGCGCAACGCATAGATACAACGCGTCAACGACTCCTCCGCGGCATCCACCCGTGGCCAGGCATGGTCCAGCAGATAATCCTTGCTGACGACGCTACCCGCCGAACCCAGCAGCAGACGCAATACGTGCAGCTCTTTGGGTGGAACATGAACTCCTTGTCCGTCTCGCATCAGCGTTCCATCGCTTTGCAATAGCCAGTGGTCAAACATGAATGACCTGACCGGCGTTTGATCAGTTGTACCGTCCATATTTTGGAAATTTCCTACAGAAAGTTACTGAAGCGCGATCGAGCCTGCCGGGTGGGCAGGCTCGGGATGGCGAGCTGGGTGACTATAGGAAGATGTGTGGGGGGATTCCGTAGGGGTCTTAACTTTATTACTGTAGGATATTACGACATAATCTGTAGGCAAAACCAAACTCGGTCCACATTAATTACCTGACTATCGATCAACTAAAGAAACTGGACAAAGCGATAGCCTTTACTTAAGAACCAATCGAATTGGATTTTTATAATTTTTTTGAAAAAACGCGCCGACTCCTTAGCCAGGGATTCGGCGTATTTACCAGGTCAACATTCCGCTTTATCATGGGTGCTTGGCCCGCCCATCTAGAAAACCTCGAAATTCATTATTATCGATCTCAATAGAAAGAAGTTTTAAAAGAGATTTTTCTGATTGCCGTTCAACATCCAAAGATCCGGGGTCAATTTCGGAAAAATTGGCATCTAGAAAATCCACGGCGCCTTGAGAAAATTCTGCATATTCAACTCCATTAACTCCTTCCAAGTTGTAAATTGCCAGAGCAGAAAGTAGCTAGGTTTCTATGTAGCCTGGCTCACTATAAATCGCGAAGATACTCTCTTTCAGTTGCATCAGCTAAGAGCTTAGCGAGTATGCTTCACTGAGAAGGGTATTGTGTTCGTATTTAATCTCAATGACTCGAATGAGATTATCTGGCTTTGTAACACATTTTTCTGATTCAACCCCTCTCTGACAAAGGACGTTTCCACGGATTTGGCATCAATTCAAAGCCAATATCGTGCCTTGTGAATTCATCTGCTCCCCAAACAGGGCTCATTGTGAAAAATTTTCCGGACTCGGTTTTGGTCGTTAGGTCTAGAATTTTTTCTTTCACCTGCTGATTTTCTACATTTTCGTCCCTCAGAATACTCAACACATCATCTAATCCCAAGCGTTGCGTATCAAATTCCCCTGCGTGAATTCCTTGATTTACGCGAGTATGCAAATGTAACCCCGCTGTTCGATCACCATAAACCGGACTATGGAAATAAAAGTCGACTTTATCCCCACCCTCATTCAAATCAACCCGATAGACACTCTGTAAGTGCGAAAGAACTTGAAACCTCAAGCTTTCCAAGAGCGGCAAGTATTCTTTTCGAATATCGAGAGTGGTCGTCAGATGATGTATGCCTGTTTTTTCTCTATAAGCTCCCACCGACATCTTCTCTGGTGGCTCCTCGTGGCGTTCGGTAGAGAAACAAAAAATCTCGTTAAATCTAGAAAGCCCTTCGTAAAAACTTGGCGGAACCCAGTAACTGACGAGAGCAAACCCTCCGCAATTTTTTGTTTCTTCATTTATAGTACTCGCTTCAACATAAGCTTCCTGTTTTCCCGGCACATACCCCTTATTAGGCATAGTAATAAACCCACCCAGTCTCTCATGAAAATTGGTTCCAATAAACTGTTCGGAAAATTTCATAAAAGCCTGTGATTTGGTGTCGCTATCTTGACAGAAAAAATCATGCACAAAATCAGGAACAACACTTACATTCAAGTATGAAATCTGGCGCTTTTCCAATGCAGACCTGTCGATCAATGCAATTTGGTCCTTGTTGTACTTTTCTGTCGCCTTAGTTGATATCGTATTAGGGCTATTCGGTATTACCTTTAATCCTGCAAGATCATAATGCTGAAGAGATCTGGAGATCCGGACATCCTCCCCATCGGACTGCACTCCATTTTTGATGACCCCACCTTGAAAATGATCGACCGAACCACGCCGCAGCGCAAGATCAACCTGCAGTAAATCAGGACTGTTCTCTACCTTATTTACCGCCTGACTCAAGGCTTCATTTACGCTGTCTCTCTCACTCGAAAAGTTCACCCTAACCAAAGGACCTGAAATCTTATCAAGCATATAACTTCCTCATGCCGAATACCCTTTAAAACAGATCAATCCAGTCAACATCATCCATCATGAAAAATGATATCTCTCATCGCCCTCCAGCCACGTCACATTAAGTGTAAAACCATTCTTGGCGACGCCTGCCGCTACTTTTCCCGAGCCCCTCTCTTCACCTCCGCCACTGAGTTAATAATATCGACTACAGACCTCCACCCCGCTACCTCATTCGTTATCTCATGTGGTTATCCTACTGAAAGTTACTGATGCGTTGGCTGCGCTCAGCGGCTAAGGCCTGCCAGACCGCACCCAACCCAACTTCCTAGGTAACGAACGCGATTCAATTACAAAGGCAGATTTAGAACATTCTCGCGCACACCTTTAAATGGAATTCCGCTAATATCCTTAATGGAATCTGAGATAGGTAAAAAATAGGATCCCTCATTTCGGGCAAGGACAAAATCGCTGATCTCTTTTCCAGACTTAAGATGCGCAATAATCGCGTCGAGATCGAAAGATCTTGGTTCATTCAGCGGGTGATCGCCTTTGTTAACCCAGGTGTGCAAGTGAAGCGTGGCGGTTTTTTCCGCAACGGGAAAATGAAAAAACATTCTGATATTATCGTGTTCATCCACAGCATAGACATCTCGAAGATGTTTCAATGTCCCTTGCCGCAATTTTTCGAGCTGCGGAAGGTGCTCTTGTTTTATACTTAGAATACTGGTCAAAGACTCAAGCTGTGTTTTTTCATCGATCATTTTTTGTGATAGCTGTTGGCTTGCTTCAAGCCTTTCGAAGCCAGATTGATGATATCGCGCCCTCAGAAACGAAGACTCTATACCCGGATGAATCGCATAACTACACAAGATAATGCCATTTTTGCTGTTTTTGAGTGTCTCAGGAGCGTTGACATAGGTATCTAACAATTTTGTATCACAGTACGGCGTATTCGGGCGAATGAGATAGCCATGCTGCGAGTGATCGATCGGCGAGATAAACTCAACCAAGTTCGCATTCCGGCGATAAAGATGAGTATCCAAGCAGGCTTCTGCGTTGAGTATCTGGATGAGAAAATCCGGCAAGGGAGTTTCCGCATAGGTATCACTGAGTTGCGCTAACTGATCCTTATCCGTAAAAGTAAAAACAGCGATATCTTTAGTTTGATATTTCATCAGACCCTTTGGATTTAGCCAATTAAAATTCCCATAGTCGTCTTCGCCCTGTTTAGATATATAGGCACCGTGAGTTAAATCAGGGGTCCCTGAGCGGTCTTTCTTAATCAATACAGAGTATTTTTCCTGATTTAGCTCGCTTAATGCTCTCCGATTATCATCTATGCCATAGGCGTCCAGCGTTCTGCGCATCGGCGAGTCTTGAGTATTGTGCACCGCCTGTACCTCTAGGGCCTGCTTGCGCTGATGACCTTGCTCAGTCGGCATAAGAGTAGAGCCACGCAATGCTTGAATTTCGATCATTACCTGTATCCTGACAATATAATTTTATTAGTTAGGCTTGCATTTTGTGAGCAACAGAACTAGCGAGAGCACTGCTCTCACTAGCGCATTTATATCATCTTGCGCATTATGCTACCCTGCTGTTCCGCCTGCTATCTGCCGATCTGAGAAGTCGGGCTTATTTCCAAAATTTAATATACTCTTTTACCATTGATTAGATATTATTTTCATTGCGCCATGAAAATCACGAATGACTTGATTAAGTTTATTTTCGACTAACGCAAGCGGATTGATTAACGCTTTCAGTTCAAAGCCATCATTGCATCTACCTAACGTCAGGTGACCCGTTTCAACGTACTCCATTGCGGTTGTGATAACCGGTATGACGCTCCTGGAATTGTCTATCAATAGCTCTTCGCTAATCGGGATAAATGACCAAATGAAGAGACGATCTTCGACCAATGAAATATTAATCGATTGTTCTTCAACCATATGAATAGCTATGGTTGAATGCGAGTCAAAACTGTCCAACAGGCGGTCTGAAACCCCCAGTTCGATCAGCGCGTCGCGAACCAGCGAACTAAGCTCACGATGAACATTTTGATAGAACGATAATGGGTTGTACATCATAAACAATGACCTGTCCAATGAATGGGTTTGGCGATCAATTTTTCCGCCCATGGATTATCTTTAAGAAAAAACATGCCATATACTTTAAGTCGATAAGCATGAGAGGTCTTGCAGATATCGCCTATTTCTGTTGAAGCTGGAGCAAAAATTAGCCTTCCGCAATCACTCTCGACGCTCATTGAATTCTCATATCAGAAGCTGAATCTTAGCTGCGCACCGCACTACGTTCCAAACTCATTGCGCCCTCGCCTCCACTACTGAAGCAACAACATCGACCACCGTTTTCCATTCCGCGATCTGATGCGAAGACAACTCTATGTTAAACGCCTCATCAACAGCTATCGCAACCTCCACTATATCCACAGAATCCGCACTCAGATCTTCTACTAACCGCGAACTTCCACTTATCTCCCGGTGCGCCACTGACAAGCACCCTTCCAGCAATTTTATTACTTCAGACTCAATGACCATCTCAGCATCAGACGCATTCACTTATCACCGTCCGCTCATAAATTTAAAAATTCAACATCGCTCGCAACATATCCGCAAACTGATTCAAATGCGCCGACAGCGTCTTGTTGAAATTGTCATGGTACGAATTGGCATTCGAATATTTCTGGGTAAGGGACTGCAGCATGTTTTTCAGGCGTTCTTCCTGGGCGTTGAAGCCGGTTTGCCATTGGTTGTACTTGGCGGTATCCCACTTCACCGTGCCGCTATACGACGCCAGGCCGCTTAACATTGTCGTCAACGGGCTGGTGTCGATGACGACACACCAACCGCTATCCGGAGGCGGATTCTGTTTAAGGCAACTGGCAGGCAAGCCCAGTGCCTTGAGCCATTTCTCTGCTTCTTCCTTGCTGGCGCCGCCGTCGCCCGGCTTTGGGAAGAGCACGGACGCGGCGTTGGGATGGCTGTATTTTTTAATCAGATCGTCCAATGCGGTGCGCAATGCGTCGACATTCACCTCGACGTCTTTACCGTCGTTCGTCCCTTCGATCCAGTCCTTCATCTTCGCGGTGATTTCAGCGTTGAAATCGGCGAAGAAGTCGGTATAGGCCTTGATGATATGTTCGTAACCGGCGAGGTAGCCGTTCTTGATCAGGTCGATCAGCTCGAGCAGTTTTTCGAAGAAGTCATTGGAGGAATTGATCCCGGCATCCAGGGCCTCCGCTATTTCTAAGGGTTTGTCCTGATCCAAGGCTTGCTTGAGGCTGCGCAGGATCTCGCCTTGTTCGTCACTGAGCTGGCGCAGGCGACTTTCGTCCAGAAGCGTGGACTTCATGCTGTGGCTCATCACCGCACAACACTGGCGGACGCGCTGGGCCCACAGGTGTGAGCGATCGCGCTTGGCGTGGATATGTTCGAGAAGCTCCGGGATAAGTTGCGCCACGGACTCGGTGGACATGCCTTCCAGCGACTTGGCGTTGAAGGGGCCCCTGAGCAGATTGGCGAGGCTGCGATTGAGTGCGTTCACCGAACGGTCGAGCAACTGCGTCAGTGAGCTGACCGTCTGTGCCTCAACGGGTATGTCCACAGGCAACGGCGTATCGCCCGTGGCGTCGATGTTCGGCAGCAATACCACAGGCGCCTGTATGAATCTGGTGATTTCCATATTCCTCTCCTCAAGCCGTCAGGGCGCGAACAACGTCACTGCGTGATTGAAAAAGCTGCATGACCATGTCCATCAGTTTTTGCAGCAATGCGGCATCGGCCGCGTCCTTCTGAGCGACTTCATCCCCCAGGCTCTTCTGACTGTTCTGCGCACTTTGCTGCAGCACCTCTTTCTCCCGCGCGGTGTACTCAGCCAGGCGCACGATGCTTGAGACCACCTGGCTCAGGTTCGTCGACAGGGCGCTGAGGGCGCGGCCGATTTCCAGTTTCCTTTCAATACCCCGGCTGCCCATCTGGCTCAGCCAGTCGGAGGTCTCGCTGACCTTTTGCGCGTTGGATATCTGCTTTTCGAACCAGGCTTGGTCCTTGGGTGACAGGGGCGTCCCGTTGGGTTTGAAATCGACCAGCGTCGGACGACCAAACGCGTCGAACGTCCTGACCTTGTAGGTGGTGTCCGAATTCCAGTCCGTGCGATCGCGTTCAAGCTTGAGGTCGCGCTCGATGTTCCTGGCATTCAGGGCGTTGGGCTTGTGCAGGTTCAAGCGGTTCTGGGGGTCTGTCTCGCTCAGCCACTTAGCGTTGCGACCGACCTCCTGCGCTTTGAGGATTTCCTTGTCGAACCAGGCCTGGTCCTCGGCTGGTCGGGGTGAACCGCTGGGTTTGAAGTCGACCGTCTTCGCGCGACCGAATTCATCCAGGGTCTTGATCTTGTAGGTGCCCTGCGGATTCCACTCGCTGCGACTGCGTTCAAGCTTGAGGTCGCGTTCGATATTGCGAGCGTCCATGGCGTTGCGTTTGTGCAAGTCGATGTCAGCATGCTTCAGCGTTTGACCCTGGAAGGTCTTGAGCAGGGCGAACCCGGAGATCGCACCGGAGACGATGGCCCCGGTGATAGCGCTGTACAGCGCCGCCTCGCCTGACTCGACAATGGCCGCACCTTGGGCCTTGGCCGCCTCGGAGGCCATGACGCTGAAATGTCCACGCAGTTGAGCGTTGGCGACCCGCGCGATGTTCAGCGCGATGATCGCGGCCACCAGTACGTTCGCGTGTTTCTCCCAGGCGCCTGGATCGAAGATCAGCTCGTTGCGCACTTCATCGCTGAGCATCGTCGAGGCGGCCATGAAGTCCTGCCAGTCCGACTCGGTGGGCTGGTAGGCGTTGATCGCACTCTCCAGCTCCGCAGCTGAAGGCGCCGTGATACTGGGGTTCTGGAGGACTTGTCTTGCGGTGATCTCGCCGAAAACCGCTGAATCGGAGAGGGACTTCCTTTTGGGGAGGTTTGAAGATTCAGTTTGCGCGGTTAACACGTTTTGCCCTGCATCGGGGACAAAAACATGCGTGCTCGAAGTGTCAATAGCCTTCATCGTAAGTACCTGCTATCCGTGATTTCGAACGTTCTGAGCTATCTTCAGCTTGGCGTTGTGACTGCGCTGCAGATCGGCAAATACCTGTTCGATCTGATGGGTTCGCTCCCGCATCGCCTGGCCGTAGTCGTCGACTACCTGGGTCAGGTATTTGCTGATTTCCTCGCTGATCGCCATGCGCACTCGCACATCGGCCAAATGCACGGCCGCCTGGGCCTGATGCCGACCGGCCTCGATTTGCATCACGCCCTGCGCCGCGACATGGCCGAACTCGGTGACGGCCTGGGCGATTTCCAGGTTGGCGGCGTAACGGGCCAGCGATACCGCATCGGCGCCGTTGGTCACCAAGCTGCGCAACTGCGTGAGCAGCTGGGTCAGCGAGTTGCCCACTGAGGTTGCCATCTGCTTCAGGGCTTGCATTGCGGCGGGCGTGGCCTGGGCGACCACCGATGCCAGTTTCGAGGCGACGGTGCTGATCATCGGACCGATCACCTGCGCCCCGACGACGGCCACCAGGGCAACAGCGGCCAGCGTCGAGACAACGCCCTGGATCATGCCGGCGATCCTCCCGATTTCCCTGGCCTTGTCTTCATCAACGCCCAGGTCTATCAGTATCTGGGTGTATAGCTCGGTGAACCGCTGGATGGCTTCCTGCATGACCACGGTCAGCGGTTTCATGGCCTCGGCCATGAACGATTTGCCGGTTTTTTCCTCGACCACCGCATCGGCAATCATCACCGCCGCGCCAACCACCCCGACCACGATCAGGGCGACGTTGGCGGTCAGGACGCCGGCGACGATGGTAGCGGCGGCCAATATCGCCCCGACGATCTTGCCGATGCAGCCCATGGTTTTCTGCAACGCCTCGGCCTTGCGCACTTCCTCCAGGTATTTGTCCGACTCACGCTTCATGTGCTCCTGAAGCTTGACCTGCAACTCCTGGAACAACTCCTGGCTCAGTTCCTCCTTGTTCTGCGCTGCCTCACCTAGCAACTCGATGATCTTCAAGCGGTTGAGCAAGGCCAGTGCACTGCTGCTGAGGGCTTTTTCATCAGTTTCCTTTTGGTCGGGGCCTGCGCCGCCGGACACCACCACTTTCGCGATCACCCCGCTCAAGGTTTTGGCAAAGGTATTGGCGATCTCGATCAGCTTCAGGTGCGCGGCGGTCGCCGCGTTGAACATTTGGGTGTGGCTCGCCAGTTCGCCCTTGAGCTGGTCACGACGGGCCAGTTCCTCGGCGTATTCGGGCGAGTCAGGGTCCAGTTGTGCCAACCGCGCTTCGCTGTCTTCCAGCAGTCCCTGGAAATGCAGGACCCGCTCGTGCAATTGGTCGAGTTGCGCCTGGCTACCGCCGACATCCCCCTCGGCATCAGCCATGGCCTGGACAGCGGCGGCATATTCGGCCGAGAGGTTTTCCAGTCCCTGCTGCCTGGCCCCTGCCATGCTCTGCAACATCGCCAGGCGGTTTTTCAGTTTGTTGACGTCCACCTCGCCAATCAGCTCGGCAATCATCGCCATCAGGAGGGTGAACAGATCACCGTTGGTTTCCTGTTTGTTGCCATCTGCCCGAGGCGCTGGCGCGTGCAGCACGGGCCGGCCGGTACTGGCGGTAGATCCGCCGTTGCGGGCTTCGTAGTCCACCGACAGCAAACGCGCCAATGCCTCCTGGCCGGCCTTCTGGTAGTCCACGGTCCTGGCCGCCTGGCTGGCGGCCTTGCCATATTTTTCAAAGGCTTCGCTGCGACTCATCGCGCCCTGGAATACCGGGCTTGGAACGTTCCTGATTTCACTCATGTTCAGTCCTCCGAACATTGCTGTTCCATGTGTGCCAGGGTGTCGAGATACACCTTGGCCTGCTCGCGCAGATCCTCTTGCGTGGCCTGCTCCTGCACGTACTCGAAACACAACCGGGCCTTGCCGATCCTGCCCAGGGCCAGATGGCACTGGCCGGTGTAGAACATCGGTCGGTAGTCGTTCTTGCCTTGGGCAAACGCAATCGCATACAGATCGATGGCCTTCTGGTGGTTTTGCTTGAGCTGGTGCACGGCAGCCAGCCCCATCCAGTAATGGCTGTTGTAGAAGTCGTAGATGCACAAGAAGTGGAAGAACTTCTCCGCATCGTCCAGCCGCCCCTGTTCGTAGAACTGGAAGGCGAAGGCGTAGAGACCGTCCATGTGCTCGTCACTGAGGCCTTGCACGTCTTTCAACGGCGTGCCACCCAGCACCGCGTCCACGACATCCAGCGCCACCTGCTCGTCTTGTTGGTTGTTGCGACTCATCGGCCACACTCCTGAAAAAACGTCAGCGTTGCTGACCCGTGCATTGAGCCAAAGACGCTGTCAGCCACGCTGCCAAATAGCGCTCATTAGGGTGGATGCCATCCCCTGGGCGACAGAATTCCCCTGTGGCGAGGGGATTTATCCCCGCTGGGGCGCGCAGCGGCCCTAAACCAGACAACACGGTGTGCCATGTCAATTGAGTTCGTCGTTTTGGGGCTGCTGCGCAACCCAGCGGGGATAAATCCCCTCGCCACAGGGTTTAGCTTGCCCCTGGACTCACACCGGCCTCACGCCTGCTCCACCTGCTCCAACCAGATCAACAGGCGCAGCACCTCTTCGACTTCCTGCACCTGGAGGAAGCTGTAGCGCTGGTGGGTCTTGAAGATGCGCCGGGCCAACGGGGCGTCGTTGACCACCGGCACGCCGACTTCCTTGGCATAGGCCCGGACAGCCAGGGCGCGCTGGTTGGTTTCCATCAGGGAGATGAACGGCAGCACGGTGATTTCCGGACGGAAATACACACCGATGGCGATGTGGGTCGGGTTGGCGATGATCATGCGCGAGCTGCGCACATCGGACTTGACCTGCTCCGACAGCAGTTCCATATGCAGGTCACGGCGGCGTCCCTTGATCTCCGGGTTGCCGTCCTGCTCCTTGTGTTCACGCTTGACCGAATCCTTGTCCATCATCTGGTCTTTCATGAACAGCCAGTATTCGCTGAGGGCATCGAGCACAACGATCAGCAGGATGCAGGCCAGGAAGACCAGCACCAGCACCAGCAGCAAGTGCCCCCAGATCTGGAACAGTCCCGCTGGCTGGGCGAACAACTGGGCGAACAACAATTGTCGCTGGGTGACCCAGACGATCCACAGCGCCAGGGCAAAACTGCCCAGGTACAACAGCGCCTTGAAGGTGTCCTTGACGGTGCGCAGGCTGAACAGCTTCTTGAAGCCATTGATCGGGTTCAGCGCGTCGAGATTGAGCTTCAACGCCTCGCTGGCCACGGCGAAACCGCTTTGCAGCAGCGCCGGCAACGCACCGCCCAGCACGCACACCAGCAGCAACGGCAGCAGCGCCTTGAGTCCCACCAGCACCAGCATCATCGAGTAGTCTTGCAGGTCAGCGTCGAAATCACTGGCGATGATCCGACGGTAAACCTGCATGACGTCGCCCAGCGAGCTGTTGAAGACCATGTAGCTGATGCCGCACAGGGTCAGGCAGCTGATGACCAGATCCTTGGCCTTGAAGGTCTGCCCTTTGCGGGCCGCATCTCTCAAGCGCTTGGCGGTGGGTTTTTCAGTCTTCGAGGCGCTGGACGACATGCCCGCCCTCCCCGCCGCCCAGATAATCGGCCAACGCACCGGAGGCCGAGCCCATGCGCAAGACCTCATCGGGCAAATGCACGCCGAAATACAGCATCAACACCACCAGCGCCACCAGGCTCTTGACCGTCAGCGACACGGAGAAGGCGTTCATTTGCGGCGCATAGCGCGAGAGCAAGCCGAGCAACGCTTCGCTGATCAGCAAGGCCGCCACCACCGGTGCGCTGATCACCAGCGTCTTGCTCACCAGCCCGTCGAGCAACCCATGCAGGGCAGACAGGTGCAACTCGCAGCCGTTCGCGGGCGAACAAATCTGGTAGCTGCGGGCGACGGTCTCCAGCATCAACGACATGCCGCCACCTTCGAGATAAACCGCCGCCGCAAACAACTGGAGAAAATTCGCCAGCTCCGAGGTGTCGACGCCGTTGGCCGGATCCACCGTACTGCTGAGCATGGCCCCGCGTTGGTTGTCGATCAGGTTGCCCATGGCATGCAACACCCAGAACGGCCAGCACAACAGCACGCCCAGCAGCAGGCCGACACTTGCCTCACGCAGTAACAGGCCGAGGAACGCCATGCTGTCGAGGGCCGGCAACGGCACGCCGACGTACGTCCAGAACCCCAGCGCGACCAGCACCATGACCGCCTGGCGAGCGACGCCGGTCAGCACGCCGCTGTTGAGAAACGGCAGCATGAAGAAAATCGGCGCCAACCGCGCCACGCCCAATACCGCTGCGGCAAACCAGGCATACACGTCAAAGAACAACGTCACCGACATCGCCTAGCTCAACGCCAGACGGAGGACTTCACGACTGAAATCCAGCAGGGTTTCGCCATACCACCCCGAAAGCAGGAACAGGCAGGCGGCGACTGCCAACAGCTTGAAACCGAATGGCAGGGTCTGCTCCTGCAACTGGGTCACGGTCTGGATCAACCCGACCACCAGCCCCACCACCGTGGCAACGATGATCGGCCAGGCCACCATCAGCAGAATCAGGTACAGGGTCTTGTTGCCGGCATAGACCAGTTCATTCATGGCGGGTCTCTACTCCAGCAAGGTCAAGTACTGCCCGACCAGTCCGGTGGACAACAGCGCCCACCCGTCGAGGGCGACGAACAGCACCAGCTTGATCGGCACTGAAATGATCACCGGGCTCATCATCATCATGCCCAGCGCCAAAAGGATGCTCGAGATCACCAGGTCGACGATCACGAAAGGCAGGTACAGGTAGAAACCGATCTTGAAGGCGCTTTTGATTTCACTCAGCGCATAAGCCGGCAGCAGGGAAAACAGCGACGACGACAGCTGTTCGTCCTCGGGCAGACCGGCGTCGTCTTCGCCTTGATGCGCCTGGGCCCGCTCGAAAAACAGCGCCAACTCGGGATCGGTGTACTTGCGCAGATAATCCTTGTAGCTGCCCAGCCCGTTCTCGGCGAAATCCACCACCGATTCGACATCGGTAAAGGTCACCGCCTCGCGCTTGTAGTAGTCATGGCCTTGCTTGACCACCGGCGTCATGACGAACACCGCCAGCATCAGGGCGATTGCGTTGAGCGCCATGTTCGAAGGCACCTGCTGCAAGCCCAACGCGTTGCGCACGATGACGAAGACAATGGAAAACTTGAGGTAGCAGGTACCCGCCGCCACCAGGAACGGCAGCAGCGAGGCGAACGCCAGCAGCGCGATCAGCGAGACGTCATTCATCGTCGCTGTTCCGGTAGACGTTCAGCAGTTCAACACCCAGTTGTCCGTCTAACTGCACCAGTTCCCCCCGGGCGACACGCTTGCCGTTGGCGCGAACCTCGATCTGTTGCGCGGCATCCTCAGCCAATGGAATCAGTTGCCCGTCGATGACTTGCGCCAGGGCGGCGAGATCGATTTCGTGGACCGCAAGCACAAACTCCAGGCGCACCGGGAGCGTGCCCAGGTCGACCGTTGCCTTCGTCTGTTGCGTGTCCTCAGGACAGGCGTCGCTCGGTTGCATGTGTAGACCCTCGTGGGTAAAGGTAAAGACACCGAGGCATCGGCCGGCCAAGCGGCAATGTCGGGTTTGCTGATGGATGCGCAGGACATCGCCCTCAGCCAGACGTATCCGATCCGCAAGGCTCAGGCCGCTGGCGCCCAGGATCAGCGTCAGGCGCATCGGTAAGCGGTGCAGCCATGGGTCGAGTTGCAAGGTCGAGGGCATCGCGGTGGGAAGCGGTAGCCGGGTCACCCAGAGCCTGCCCCGGGAAGTTTCGAGCCACGGTAAGTCCTGGCTCGGCAAGTGCGCCGGTGCCACCAACTCAACGCCCGATAGCCTGCTGTAGCGCAACTCCTCCATGTCCAGCGGCAATGGCCTCGGCACCGCCCGGAACAACTCGACGATGCTCGGTAACGGACATTCGCGCGGCAGCAACGACTGCAAGGTCGGCAGCGACTGCTGCAACCAGTCGCGAGCCATGATCAGCCCCTGCCAACCGTCGCCGACACCCTCTGCGCAAAACCGCAGGTATCCGGCGCGCACCGGCAACTTGCCCAACCCCGCGTCCCGGCCAGCGAGCCGCCAGCGTTGGACTGCCTGGGTATGGATATGGGCCGAAGCGTCGACCTGACGCAGTTTCAATCCGCCCATGAAAAAAGCTCGTCCTGCTCCTCATCCGGCGAAGGATGGGCCCCCTGGCGCGGCTGTTCGCCGTCACGCTCGGCCAGTCGCCAGGCCGGTTCGCGGATCTGCGCGAATGGCTCCTTGAGCTGCTCGAACACCAGGGCGTTGCTGGGGCTGAGGGTCAGGTTCCGGATAGGCTCCTCGACGGTCCGACTGATCGTTACCTGTCCGCTGACGGACCCTTTGTTGAAGGGGATTTGCAACAAGCCTCGGTCTGGACCGGGCGGGATCTCCAGCGTGACGTCGGGCGGCGGTAGCACCGGTGATGCGCGGGACGCCGGGGCCATTGGCCAAACCGGGCGCGTGCCTTGAAGGCTTACCGGCGCGTGGGGCAATGCCTGATCGAGGACCGACACAGGCGGCACAGGGGGCTCGTTCGAAGGCTCGGGTAGCATCGTTTCAACGACCACCGCAGACGGCTGTGTCGCGGTTTGTTCCTGAGTGATTACAACTTCCAGAGGGTGTGAAAGCGGACTCTGGATGACCTTGCCGATCGCCGGGCTTATAGGCGCAGCCGGTACCGTGCCCCTGTCAATCGGGCGGGCCCCATTGGGCTCAACCTTCACCGTTACCTGGGCAGTCGGCCGGGCTACATCTTGTTTTACCGCCTCCGGTTCATCGACGTGAATCGTCATCTGCGCAACTGGCGCCCCCGTGACTCGCGCCATGGAGCGATCTGACCAAACCAGCGAAGCCAACAGATCCAGGACGCCTTGGGGCAATTGATCCTCCTGCGCGGGAAGCAGTTTGTCTGGCAGCGCGTCCATCGCGTCCTGGTCGATGGGGTCCAACGCCTGGACGGGCCGCACTGACACCGCGGGTAGCTCTTTCATCGCCGAACCCCAATCATTTCTTCCAACTCCCTTTCTTCCCGGCGCACAGCTTCGAGCCGTTGCGCTCGCAACGCCTGCCGGACAGCCCGCTCATATCTATCGTTTTTTTGCTGTAACACCCGCAGCTGCTCGCGCTGCTTGTGCAACACCTGTTCAACCTCTTGGCACTGCCGATCCACGCGGTCATGGTCCACGCGCAGCAGGTCGATCCGACGACGAATGACCGCCTGGGTTCGCAACAGCGCCAACAGTTGTCCGTGATCCAGCACGCAGTCATTGGCCCGGTGGCTAGCCAGTAAACGTTGCAGGGCTGCTTCCTGTTCCTGGAAACCGCAGCGTTCCTCCAGCAGCGGCTGCAACCGGCGCTGGGCATGCTGCACCGCCAGCTCGCCGCGCTGGCGGCGCAACTGACTGAACGCCAACAGGCGCCGCCGATCAGCCAACGAGTTCATGCAACCTGCGCAAGGTTTCGTCCGGCTCACAATGCTCGTCCGTCGCCTGGCGCAGCCATTGGTTGATGGCTTCCCGACGTTGCATCGCATGATCATTAGCCGCATCCGCGCCTGGGCTGTATTCGCCCATGTCGAGAAAAATCTGCAACTGCTCCAGACGCGCCAACAGCTCCCGAGCGGACGCTGCCAGCCGCTGGACCTGAGGCGTAGTGACTCGCGTCGCCACGCGACTGACGCTGCGCAGCACATCGATTGCCGGATAGTGCCCCTTGGCTGCCAGGGCGCGGCTGAGGTAGACATGGCCGTCGAGAATGGAGCGGATTTCCTCGGCCATCGGGTCCGGCTCGTCGTCGCTTTCCAACAGGATGGTGTACCAGGCCGTGATACTCCCCGCAGCTGTCATCCCAGGTCGCTCCAGCAAGCGTGGCAAAGCGTCGAACACCGAGGCCGGATAGCCGCGCCGCGCCGGCGCCTCACCCGCTGCCAGTGCCAGGTCGCGTCGGGCACGGGCGTAGCGGGTCAAGGAGTCGAGCAACAACACCACGCGCCGTCCCTGGTCGCGGAAGTACTCGGCGATGGTCGTGGCTTGCAGCGCCGCGTTGCAGCGGTCCACCGAGGAAAAATCCGAAGTGGCGTACACGACCACGCACCGCGAGTGCTTGGACGATTGACGCAGGTGCGCGACGAACTCGGTCACCTCACGCCCACGCTCGCCGATCAGGCCGATCACGAACACGTCGGCCTCGGTGTGTTCGATCAGCATGTCGATCAAGGTGGTCTTGCCGGAGCCGGCGGCGGCAAAAATGCCGATGCGCTGGCCAACGCCGCAGGTCAGCAAACCGTCGATGACCCGAATGCCGGTGTGCAAGGCCTCGGCCACCGGGCGGCGCTGCTGATAGGACGGCGGGTCGGCGTCCACCGGACAGTCCCGTTGCGCGACAGCCGTCGATGGCGCCAGACGTTCGACCACGATACCTTGTGGATCAACCACGCTGCCGAGCATGGCGTCGCTGCACGTCAATTGCAGCGTCGCACCGGTGGGCACGATCATCGACTCCCGGGACAAGCCCTTGGCATCGCCGAGCAGACTGAGCAACACCACCCCAGGCTTGAAACCGATCACCTGGGCCCTGGCCGCCACTTCGGGCGAACGCCAGTGGCGACGTACTTCGCAGACCTCGCCGATCACCACATCTCTCAGTGCTGCTTCGATCAACGGACCGCTCAGGCGCAAGGGGTGGGCGGCGTGCCGTGCGAAAACGTATGGAGTATCGGGCGGTGTCATGGGCAAGTGTTCCCTAAAGCGTGTTGATGACATTGACCGAGACGGTTTCGGAGATTTCACCGAACGACATCACGTCCAGCTCCCGGAAGCGTCCCTCGATCAGCTTCTTGATGTAGCGCCGCACATCCACCGAGCACAAAAGCACCATGTCCTTGTGGGCGATGTGCACGCTGTCCAGGCCCACGCTGAGGCGGTCCATCAACTCTTCCGACTCGGACGGTTCCAGGTTCAGAAAACTGCCGCCAGAGGTCTGACGAATACCGCGCCGCACCACGTCTTCGAACTCCGGCGACAACAGCAGCACCCGCAGATCATTGCCCTGGGCAAACTTGTTGCTGATGTAGCGGGCCATGGCGCCGCGCACGTGCTCGACCAACGCCAGCACATCCTTCTCGCGGGAAGCCCAATGGGCCAGCGATTCGAGGATGAGCTTCATGTTGCGCACGGAGATGCGCTCGCCGATCAGCCGTTGCAGCACTTCGGCGATCTTCTGCACCGTGACGTGGCGATACACTTCCTTGAGCAGGTCCGGGTAGCGCGCTTCCATTTCATCGAGCAGTTGCTTGGTTTCCTGCACGCCGAAAAACTCCTGGATATTGCGCGCCAGCAACGTGACCAGGCAGCGATAGCACTCCTCATCGGCCGGGCGCAGCTGATAACCCAACTGCTGCACCCGCTCGCGGTCCGCGGCGCTGACCCAGACGCCGCCCAGGCGATTGCTGTCGTCGCCACGCACCAGCGCGAAGCCCAGCGGATCGAGCTCAGGGGAATAGTTGAGCAGGCGCCAGTGCTCGAAATGGATATCGAACTGCTCGGCACGCACTTCATTGATCAGCACCGCCACCTGATGGGCCGGCAGCGCTTCGCTGGCCCGCAGGCGTGGTTCGGGAATGCGCAGGCCGTAGTCGACGAAGAACTGGCTGCGAAAGCGCGCCGCCCAGCGGTTCTTTTCCAACGCCTCCAGGCGCACTGTGGGCACCAACAGCATCAGTGCGATGGTTTCGGTGGCGACGTTGTCGATGTCATCAAGCAGCCCCGATTCGCTTGGCGGTGCGCCTTCGTCGGGGGCGCTGCGGTTCTCGTCAGAACCGGCCTGCCGGGACGCTGCGCGATGGCGTACGAACACCACCAGCCCCAGTACAGCGGCAATCGACAGAAAGGTCAGCAGCGGAAACCCTGGCAACAGGCCCACGCCCACCGCCAGCAACGCGGTTACCCCCAGCACGAACGGGTTGCCGAGCATCTGGGTGAGCATGTTGCGCCCCAGGTTGCTGTCGTCGCCATTGACCCGAGTGACGATGAAACCGGCGCCGATGGCGATCAGCAGCGCGGGGATCTGCGCCACCAGACCATCACCAATGGTCAACAGGGTATAGGTCGACAGGGCGGTTGACAGGTCCATGCCCAACTGCCCCACTCCAATGGCCATGCCGCCGATGAAGTTGACGAAGATAATGATGATGCCGGCAATGGCGTCGCCCTTGATGAATTTCATCGCGCCGTCGAAGGAGCCGTACAACTGGCTTTCCCGCTCCAGCACGCCGCGCTTTTCCCGGGCCTGGGCAGCGTCGATGGCGCCGGCCTTGAGGTCGCCGTCGATACTCATCTGTTTGCCCGGCATGCCATCCAGGGAGAAGCGCGCCGCGACTTCGGCAACGCGTTCCGAGCCCTTGGTGATGACGATGAACTGGACAATGGTGACGATGGAAAAAATCACGAAGCCCACCACCAGGCTTTCACCGATCACGAAGTCACCGAACGAGGCGATGATCTCGCCGGCATCGGCCTGGCTGAGGATCAAGCGACTGGTGCTGATGGACAGCGCCAGGCGAAACAGGGTGGTCAACAGCAGCAGCGCCGGGAAGGTCGAGTAGCTGAGGATGCGCTCGATGTAGAACGAGCCCATGAACACCAGCAGCGAAATGACGATGTTCAGGCCGATGAGAAAGTCCACCAGCACCGTCGGCAGTGGGATGATCAACATGGCGATGATCATCACCATCAGGGTCAGGATCAGCAGCTCCGGACGGGCGCCGACGTTGCGCAAAAACAGGTTGAGCATTCAGCCACCGCTCCGTGACAACATCAGGCGCCCTTGCCTGTGCGACGTCGTTCGATGCTTTCGTGGGCATAGGCCACGTCCGCCAAACGCGTGAACTGCTCTGCCAGGCGCAGCGGCGCCTGCTCATCGACGAACAGCGATGGCGGCAATTGCAGGCTGAGGCGGCGCAAGGTCTGCAACAACGCCGAACGCTCACGATGGGAACTGAGCAGCACCCGCTCACCCAGCGCACCGAGCAGCAATTGGTCGAGGTCATCGGGGTAAGTCAGCACGCCGCACAGGAACACCAGCCAGTCGGGTTCATGGGGGTTGTGCCGGCAAACCAGCGCATCACCGAGCACGGCGCTGATGAACAGCTCGTCGGCCGAGCGCAGGCGCTTGAGGTCGTTCACCCGAGTCAACAACTGACCGAATTCGGCCCGTGAGCAACTGGGATCCTGGGCGCAAATATCGGTGAGCAGCGCCGCTTCGATGAACGCCAGCACATTCATGCGTTGCGGCGGGCCGTACAGGGCGATCCAATCCTGATAGCAACTGAGCGGGCCTTCGTCGGATTCGAGAAAGTCCCGATAGGTCTCACGCAACAGGCCGGCCCGCACCGCCATGCTCGCCCCGAACATCCGAGCCTTGAGCGCCGCGTTGATCCCGGCGTTCAGGCGTTTGGGTGAGGCCTGGGCGACCACCGTCTGCAGCAGCGTTTCAAGGCGCTGACGGGTGAAGGTTTCCAGTTTGCGACGGCGCAGCAATTCGCGCAGTACCAGGGCCAGATCACTGTCGTCCGGGAACAGTTGGCGTGCCATCTGCAACAGCCAGGCGATGGGTTTGTCCGCCAGTCGCGCCAGGCTCAACACTTGCCGTGCCTTAGGCACCGTGTCGTCTTCCAGCACTCGCTCAAAGGTGTCGCTCACGGTTTCGGACTTCTGCTCGAACAAGCGTCGACCACGGAATTGAGTCAGGGCCGCCGACAGTTCGTCACTGATCTGCACGATGCGCTGCGCCACGGCAGCGGTCGCGCCGTCGTCCAACGCGGTGTCGGCATCGGCCTGCGGCTGTGGATGTTCGGCGGCCTTCTCGGCATTCAGCCGCGCCTGGGCGGCTCGGCCACCGTTGGAAATCGGCGGCAGGATCATGGCGTGGACATCCGGAAATAGGAGCGCCGCAAGCGCTCATGCTGCTCAGGGGTCAGCAGCGGCCCGCGCTCACCGAGCGTGGCGGGCTCCAGAGCTTCGATGATTTCCTTGGGCTGGATCAGAAATACCCGCACCGTGTTGGCAGAACGATCCTGGCGATAGCTGAACAGGCGGCCGAGCCAGGGAATCGAACCGAGCACCGGCACACGGCCAATCTGCTCGCCGTGATCGTCACGGGTGAAGCCGCCCACCAGCAGGCTCTTGCCCTGAGGCACCCGGGCCACGGTGCTGATACGCGTGCGACCCACTGTGGGCAAAGCGCCCTGCCCCGGGCTCTCGACCTCGTTGCCGTCCTCGATATTGAGCGACATCTCGATTTCGTCGGCCTGGGCGAACCGTGGCAGTACGCTCACCAGGGTGCCGTAGGTCACGTGTTGCAGATCGACGCTGCGCTCGCCCACCAGCGGCGCGTAGAACGTGCGGTTATTGTCGAAAATCGCCGGCACGTTCTCTTGGGTCAGGATCACCGGCCGCGAGACCACATTGGCGCGCTGGGTGCGTTCCAGCGCCAGGACCTGGGTCACGAACGAAGCGCCATCGAGGGTGGTGGTCGAGCCGGCGTTGAGCGAGGCGCTGAACGTGCCCCCGGACTTCAATGCGCCTTGCCAGTTGATGCCCAACTGGTTGAGTTCATCCTTGTGCAGATCGATGATCCACAACGACAACTCGACGTGACGCTTTGAGATGTCCAGCGCGTTCACCAGGTTCTCGATAAAGCGCACCTGTTCCGGCAGCCCCTTGACCAACAGGCTGTTGGTGTCCGGATAAGCCACCACGCGGATGTTGCCAGCGGCCACCTCTCGGGCAATCACCCGCGGCGCGGTCGGATCCTGGTCCGAGGCTGCGCTTGCCAGGCCTTCGAGGGGGAACACCGGCATCACCCCCCGTGATCGCGGCGCGGGGGCTTGGGCCACTGACGGCTCGACCTGTTGTTTCTCGCCACGCAACAGCTCCTCGATCACCGTCGCCAGGCCGGGAATGGTCACCTTTTCGTCGCGCAGTTCATATTTGCGATCACTGACGAAAGTATTGCGCACCTGGATCACGCCGATCTGCTGCTTGCCCAGCAGCAGTTCCGAACGTTGGTTATCCATCAATTGCGCGGCTTGCAGCACGATATCGACGTAGATCGGCGGCCCGGACACGTGAAACGTGCGCAAGCCGTCGTTGCGCAGCGGATAGCGTGGGTCGTGCAACCCCGACTGTTGCAGGAATGCCAGCAGCTTGGCCACGGTCAGGGTCTGCAAGGAAGCCATGGAGCTTTTGATTTCCGAGGCGTCATAGAGGTAGATCGCCTGGCCGTCGCTGTACCAAATCAGCCCCATCTGCACGCTGACCCGCTCGAAGGTCTGCTGCGGCGAGCGCAGGTCGAACGTGCCGCCGATCCGCTTGGCCGCCGCGACCTTGCTGACGATCACCGGCTTGCCGAGGGAGCCGGACAGTTCGCTGAAAAACGTCCGGGCGCTCTGCTCGCGGGCTTCGAAGGTATAGACGTCGGCCTGCGCGAAAAACGGTGCGAGCAGCCATGAAAGGACCAGGAAAACCCACCGACGGCTCATCGACTCACTTGCCCGGCAAGTAAGTGATGTCCGCCAGGGTGCTGGGCGCAAAGCCCACCAGCTCGCGGATTTCCTTGGAGAAATGCGAAGAAGAGGCAAAGCCGAACTCCAGCGCCACGTCGGTCAGCGAGCCGTCCTCAAGCGTCATGTTCAACAGCGCCTGGGCCGTGCGCCAGCCGCGCAAGGCGGGTTTGGCAGCACTGCCCAGGGCCTGTCGGCAGAGCCTGCGAAAATGCGAGACCGATACGCCATAGCGCCGGGCCAGGGTGTTGAGTTTTTCGCTGCGGGTGCCCTGCTCCAACAAAAACCGCACCAGCCCGTAGCTTTCGTGATGCCGCAGCAGATTGGCGAACCGGTGGTAGTCCGCCCCGGCGCCCATCGCTTGTTCGATGTACCAGCGCTCGAATCGCTCCGGGGACCGCACGACCTCGTCCGCCACCGGCAACATCGCCCAGGGCCCGACAGCCGTCCGCTGGTCGACGAAGGCATCGCTCATGTCGAGAAAAGCCTGCAACTTCACCAGTGGTGCTTCGCACAGCGTTTGTGCGTGCAGTCCTGCACCATTGACGTGCAGCCCCTCCCTGAGCACCAGCAGTCCTTGCCAACCGGCCGGCAGGCGGTGGCTCAGGTCAGGCCGTGCAGGGCCCAGTCGAACGGGGCTGTCGCCGACACGCAGGTGCATCACGGGTGCGTGCAGCTCAGGCAATGCCGTGGAGCGAAATGAAGATTCCTGCACAGTCGTCTCCTTTGCTACGTAGCGATGGAAAGAGCCACAGAATGAAAGAGCCAACGCCCTGAATCTTGATGGAAAGCTGATGAGCCCGGGGCTGGCATATGCCTTGCACCACTAAGGGTCATCGGCGCCCATCGCAAGTGAGTGCCAGACTGTTCAAAGGACAACGGCGTCGTCATCCGGCCTTGCTCCGGCAACCGTCCGGGTACGGCGCTTTTTCATGTGGAAGGTGATGCGCGATGAATGAAGTTCCAGCCAACCCCCTGGCCTGGGTCCACGGCAGCGATGCCCCGGAAAAGAGCGCGGTCGACCTCGGCTTCATGGCCCTGAGTGACTGCGCTCCGCTGGTGGTGGCCGCCACCCAGGGCTTCGCCCAGCCGTACGGCCTGACCCTGAACCTCAAGCGCCAGAGTTCCTGGGCCAACCTGCGGGACAAGCTGGTCAGCGGGGAAATCGATGCCGCCCACAGCCTGTACGGCCTGGTCTACGCCGTGCACCTGGGCATCGGTGGTGTCGCGTCGACCGACATGGCCGTGCTGATGGGGCTGAACCAGAACGGCCAGAGCATCAACCTGTCCCACGGCTTGCAGGCCCAGGGCGTGACCAGTCCTGAGGCACTGGAACGGCACGTGCACCAAACTCGCCCGAAACTGACCTTCGCCCAGACCTTCCCTACCGGCACCCACGCCATGTGGCTTTATTACTGGCTGGCGGCCCAGGGCATCCATCCCCTGTCGGATGTCGACAGTGTGGTGGTGCCGCCGCCGCAGATGATCGCGCACTTGCAGGCAGGCCGGATCGACGGTTTATGCGTCGGCGAGCCGTGGTGCGCCAGTGCGGTCAAGCAGAACCTGGGGTTCACCCTGGCGACCACCCAGACCATCTGGCCCGATCACCCGGAAAAAGTCCTGGGCTGCACCCGTGCGTTTGTCGAGCAATACCCCAACACCGCGCGGGCACTGGTGATGGCGATCCTTGAGGCCAGTCGCTTCATCGAACAGAGCACCGAGAACCGCCGCAGCACCGCGCAACTGTTAAGCGCGCCCGAATACCTCGATGCACCGCTCGATTGTATCGAACCCCGACTGCTGGGGATCTACGCCGACGGCCTGGGCAACAGCTGGCAGGATCCCCACGCCATGCGCTTCCATGGCGGCGGCGAAGTGAATTTGCCGTATCTGTCCGACGGCATGTGGTTCATGACGCAGTTCCGGCGCTGGGGCTTGCTGCGCGAAGATCCGGATTACCTGGCCGTGGCCCAGGACGTCCAGCAGCTCAGGCTGTACCGCGAAGCCTGCGCGGCGCTGGACATCGCGTCGCCGCTCCAGGACATGCGCAGCAGCCAGTTGATCGATGGGGTCACCTGGGACGGCTCGGATCCGGCCGGGTATGCCCGTAGCTTCAAACTGCACGCCTTGAGCGATGCGCCTGCCCTTTTCGCCAGTCGCTGACAGGAGCCTCGACCATGCTGCGTATCCTGCTGATCAACGACACCGCGAAAAAAGTCGGACGCCTAAAGGCGGCCCTGATCGAAGCCGGGTTCGAGGTCATCGACGAATCCGGCCTGACCATCGACCTGCCGGCGCGCGTCGAAACTGTGCGTCCGGATGTGATCCTGATCGATACTGAGTCACCCGGACGGGATGTGATGGAGCAAGTGGTACTGGTCAGCCGCGACCAGCCGCGACCGATCGTCATGTTTACCGACGAGCACGACCCGGGGGTGATGCGCCAGGCGATCAAGTCAGGCGTCAGCGCGTACATCGTCGAAGGCATCCATGCCGCGCGCCTGCAACCGATCCTCGACGTCGCCATGGCCCGCTTCGAAAGCGACCAGGCCCTGCGCGCCCAATTGCTGGCCCGCGACCAGCAACTGGCCGAACGCAAACGTATCGAACTGGCCAAGGGCATGCTGATGAAAATGAAAGACTGCAACGAAGAACAGGCCTACACCCTGATGCGCCGCCAGGCCATGAGCCGCCAGCAGAAACTGATCCAGGTGGCCGAGCAGATCATTGCCATGAATGAACTGTTGGGCTAAGGGCGTTGTGGCGCCTGGACTGGCGCCATCGCGAGCAAGCTCGCTCCCACAGGGTTCCGGGGATGACCGCAGCCCTTGTCCACACCACAAATCCACTGTGGGAGCGAGCCTGCTCGCGATAGCGGCCCTGCATTCAACATCTTCTTTGCCTGACCCACCGCTTTCGCGATCAAGCCCGCTCCCACAGGGTTCCGGGGGTAGCCGCAGCCCTTGTCCACACCACAATTCCACTGTGGGAGCGAGCCTGCTCGCGATGGCGGCCCTGCATTCAACATCTTCTTTGCCTGACCCACGCTTTCGCGAGCAGGCTCGCTCCCACAGGGTTCCGGGGGGTAGCCGCAGCCCTTGTCCACACCACAAATCCACGGTGGGAGCGAGCTTGCTCGCGATGGCGGCCCTGCATTCAACATCTTCTTTGCCTGACCCACCGCTTTCGCGAGCAAGCCCGCTCCCACAGGGTTCCGGGGTAGCCGCAGCCCTTGTCCACACCACAAATCCACTGTGGGAGCGAGCCTGCTCGCGATGGCGGCCCTGCATTCAACATCTTCTTTGCCTGACCCACGCTTTCGCGAGCAAGCTCGCTCCCACAGGGTTCCGGGGATGACCGCAGCCCTTGTCCACACCACAAATCCACTGTGGGAGCGAGCCTGCTCGCGATAGCGGCCCTGCATTCACCATCTTCTTTGCCTGACCCACCGCTTTCGCGAGCAAGCCCGCTCCCACAGGGGTCCGGGGTAGCCGCAGCCCTTGTGCCACCACAAATCCACTGTGGGAGCGAGCTTGCTCGCGATGGCGGCCCTGCATTCAACATCTTCTTTGCCTGACCCACCGCTTTCGCGAGCAGGCTCGCTCCCACAGGGTTCGGGGGTAACCGCAGCCCTTGTCCACACCACAAATCCACTGTGGGAGCGAGCCTGCTCGCGATAGGCATCACGCCGCCCTCCTTGTTGGCACAGTTCTCGCTTAACCAATACCACAGGTAACCAACGGCGGTTGCCCCACCTACGACAAAGACGTCGCACACCCTGCTCGCCCCTCTGGCGAACCGGGTTGCGGCGTTTTTTTGCTTTGGCCCCAACGTCCGGGGTCGGTGGGGTCGCCCGAGCGACGCACCACTTCGAAGCACTGACTCATTTCTCGAGACTTTTACTGAGGTGCGCGATGAATTCAAGCTTCTGGAAATCCGGCCATACCCCGACCCTGTTCGCAGCCTTTCTCTATTTCGACCTGAGTTTCATGGTCTGGTACCTGCTCGGCCCGCTGGCGGTGCAGATCTCCACTGACCTGCACCTGACCACGCAGCAACGCGGCCTGATGGTCGCCACACCGATCCTCGCCGGTGCGGTGCTGCGCCTGCTCATGGGCCTGCTGGCCGACCGGATTTCACCGAAAACCGCCGGCATGGTGGGCCAGGTGATCGTGATCAGCGCGCTGTTCTGCGCCTGGAAACTGGGCATCCACAGCTACGAACAAGCCCTGCTGCTCGGCTTTTTCCTGGGCGTGGCCGGTGCGTCGTTCGCCGTGGCCCTGCCACTGGCCTCCCAGTGGTATCCGCCACAGCACCAAGGCAAGGCCATGGGCATCGCCGGTGCCGGTAACTCGGGCACCGTGCTGGCGGCATTGATCGCGCCGGTCATGGCCGTGGCATTCGGCTGGACCAATGTCTTCGGCTTCGCCTTGATCCCACTGGTACTGACCCTGGTGCTCTTCGCCTGGCTGGCGAAGAACGCCCCGGAGCGGCCGAAAGCCAAATCCATGACCGACTACCTCAAAGCCCTGGGCGACCGTGACAGCTGGTGGTTCATGTTCTTCTACAGCGTCACCTTCGGCGGCTTCATCGGCCTGGCGAGCGCCCTGCCCGGCTACTTCAACGACCAGTACGGCCTGAGCCCGGTGACCGCCGGCTACTACACCGCCGCCTGCGTCTTCGGTGGCAGCCTGATGCGCCCGTTGGGCGGCGCCCTGGCGGATCGTTTCGGCGGCATCCGCACACTGCTCGGCATGTACACGGTGGCGGCGGTCTGCATCGCAGCGGTGGGGTTCAACCTGCCAAGCTCCTACGCGGCCCTGGCCTTGTTCGTCTGCACCATGCTCGGTCTGGGTGCGGGCAACGGCGCGGTGTTCCAATTGGTGCCACAGCGCTTCCGCCGCGAGATCGGCGTCATGACCGGACTGATCGGCATGGCCGGCGGCATCGGCGGTTTCGCGCTGGCAGCGGGCATGGGTGCGATCAAGCAAAGCACCGGCAGCTATCAACTGGCGCTGTGGTTGTTCGCCAGCCTCGGTGTCCTGGCCTGGTTCGGCCTGCACGGCGTCAAGCGCCGCTGGAGAACCACCTGGGGTTCGGCTGCCGTCACCGCTGCTCGGGTATAACCTGTCACCATGAGCCTGCAACTGAGTTTCGCCGAAGCCAGCGCCATCGGCCCGCGGGAGGAAAACCAGGACGCCCTGCGCCTGGTCACCCCCGCCCCGGCCCTGGCCGCCAGCAAGGGTTACCTGTTCGCCATCGCCGACGGCGTGAGCCAGTGCGCCGATGGCGGGCTGGCCGCCCGTTCGACCTTGCAGGCGCTGGCCCTGGATTACTACGCCACGCCGCAGACCTGGGGCGTGGCCCAGGCGCTGGACCGGCTGTTGCTGGCGCAGAATCGCTGGCTCCAGGCCAACGGTGGCGGGCAACCCCTGCTCACCACCGTCAGCGCCCTGGTGCTGCGGGGTAGGCGCTTCACCCTGGCCCACGTCGGCGATTGCCGGGTCTATCGCTGGCATGCCGATCACTTGCAACGGGTCAGCGAAGATCACGTCTGGGAACAACCGGGCATGCAACATGTGCTCAAGCGTGCCCTGGGCCTGGATCAGCACCTGATCCTGGATTTCCTCGACGGCGAGCTGCGCGCCGACGAAACCTTCGTCCTGCTCAGCGATGGCGTCTGGGCGGTGCTGGGGGACACGGCTATCGCCGGCATCCTGCGGGACCAACCGGACCTCAACGTGGCGGCCCAGACCCTGGTCAACGCCGCCCACCTGGCTGGCAGCCAGGACAACGCCAGCGCATTGCTGGTGCGGGTCGACGCCGTGGGTGAAGCGAGCATTGGTGATGCGCTGATCCAGTTGCAGCAGTGGCCCCTGCCGCCGACGCTGAAGTCTGGGCAAGTGTTCGAAGGCTGGCAGATCGAAGGCCTGCTTGGCCAGAGCCAGCAGTCGCTGCTTTATCGCGTGCATGACGGCCAGGGCCTGCCCTGGTTGCTGAAAACCCTGCCGGGGCATCTGCGGGACGACACCCGGGCCGGGCAGGCGTTGCTGTCGGAAGAATGGTTTCTCAGGCGGGTCGCGGGACGGCAGTTTCCCGAGGTCCACGGCGTACCACAGCGCCAGCACTTGTACTACGTGATGCGCGAATACCCGGGCAAGACCCTGGCCGAGCTGTTCGATCAGGGTGGCGCGTTGCCGCTGGCGCAATGGCAGGACCTGGCGCAACGGCTGGTGCGAGCGGTGGGCCTGCTGCATCGAAGGCAGATCTACCACCGCGACATCAAACCGGAAAACCTGCACCTGGGCGACGACGGCGAACTGCGCCTGCTGGATTTCGGGTTGGCGTACTGCCCGGGATTGTCCGAAGACCAGGCCAACGTCTTGCCGGGCACCCCCAGTTACATCGCCCCGGAAGCTTTCGGCGGCAGCGCTCCGACGGCGCAACAGGACCTGTATGCCGTCGGCGTGACCTTGTATTTCCTGCTGACCGGGCATTATCCCTACGGCGAAATCGAAGCCTTCCAGCGCCCGCGCTTTGGCGTGCCGGTCAGCGCCAACCGCTACCGCCCGGACCTGGCCGAATGGCTCGGGCAAAGCCTGGAGCGCGCAGTCGCGGCGGATCCGGCGCAGCGCTTTGAAACCGCCGAGGAGTGGCTGTTGTTGCTGGAACAGGGCGAGCGCCGCAGCTTGAGCGTACGCCCTCGGCCGCTGCTGGAAAGGGAACCGCTGAAAGTCTGGCGGACCTTGGCGTTGGTGTCATTGGTGGTGAATCTGGTGCTGCTGTTTCTGGTGTTTCACAGCTGAAATCTGGTCGCACCCATCGCGAGCAGGCTCGCTCCCACAGGGTTCGGTGTGACCGCACCCTTGTGTACACCGCAAATCCATTGTGGGAGCGAGCCTGCTCGCGATGAGGCCTGACGGCCATGCGCGCTCCATTACCGGGCAACACGCTTTGATTCAGTGCAATAAATCCCCCTCCAGCGCGTTCGTCCGCCGTCATCCCCAATAAAACCGCCCCCTGAAGCCACTTGGCACAACCACTGCATAGTCTCTCTCACCATACATAAGGCAACGCCTCCAACGATGAAGGCGGTGCTTCCCGAGAGAACGGGACCAGGACAAAGGCGTCCTCGCTGGATTACCAGCGGGACGCCTTTTTTTGTTTTCGTGAAAATTGCCGAGCCAGTCCGATCGCCGTGACGAAACCGGTCTGGGCTCGCGGAGAAGCCTGATGAAAAAACTCAAATTGGTGATGATCGGCAACGGCATGGCCGGCGTGCGCACCCTCGAAGAGTTGCTCAAGCTGAGTAACGAGCTGTACGACATCACGGTGTTCGGTGCCGAGCCCCATGCCAACTACAACCGCATCCTGCTCTCGCCTGTGCTGGCCGGCGAACAGACGTTCGAAGACATCGTGCTCAATGACCTGAGCTGGTACCAGGACAACAACATCAGGCTGCTGCTCAATCGCAAAGTGGTGCAGATCGACCGGATCAAGCGTCGGGTCATCGCCGAGGACGGCAGCGAAGCCGAATACGATCGCCTGCTGATCGCCACCGGTTCCACGCCGTTCATCCTGCCGATCCCCGGGCATACCTTGGAAGGCGTGATCGGCTACCGCGACATCGCCGACACCCAGATGATGATCGACACCGCCAAGACCCACAAACACGCCGTGGTCATCGGCGGCGGTTTGCTGGGTCTGGAAGCCGCCAACGGCCTGAAGTTGCGGGGCATGGACGTGACCGTGGTGCACCTGGGCGAATGGCTGCTGGAACGGCAACTGGACAAGACCAGCGGCCAGCTGCTGCAAACCGCCCTGGAAAGCCGCGGCCTGAAATTCCGTCTCTGCGAACAGACCCAGGCCCTGCACGATGCCGGCAACGGCCGGGTCGGCTCGGTGCAGTTCAAGAACGGCGACATCATTCCCGCCGACCTGGTGGTGATGGCCGCCGGCATCCGGCCCAACACCGAATTGGCGGAAAAATCCGGCATTCCTTGCAGTCGCGGGATCCTGGTCAACGACACCATGCAGACCTACGATCCGCGCATCTACGCCATCGGCGAGTGCGCCAGCCACCGTGGCACCGCCTATGGCCTGGTGGCCCCGCTGTTCGAGCAAGCCAAGGTCTGCGCCAACCACCTCGCCCAACTGGGTTTCGCCACCTACAAAGGCTCGGTGACCTCGACCAAACTCAAAGTCACCGGCATCGACCTGTTCTCCGCCGGCGACTTCATGGGCGGTGAAGGCACCGAGACCATCACCCTTTCCGACCCGATTGGTGGCGTCTACAAGAAACTCGTGATCAAGGATGACGTGCTGGTCGGCGCCTGCCTGTACGGCGATACCGCAGACGGCGGCTGGTATTTCCGGCAGATCCGTGAGAACGCCGCCATCAGCGAGATCCGCGATCACCTGATGTTCGGTGAAAACGCCCTGGGCGATGTAGGACATCAGGGCCAGGACAAAGCCATGAGCATGGCCGACAGTGCCGAAGTCTGCGGCTGCAACGGCGTGTGCAAGGGCACTATCGTCAAGGCCATCCAGGAGCACGGGCTGTTCAGCGTCGACGACGTGAAAAAACACACCAAGGCCGCCAGTTCCTGCGGCTCCTGCGCCGGCCTGGTGGAGCAGATCCTGATCAACACCGTGGGTGGCGCGGCGGACGTCAAGCCGAAAAGCGAAAAAGCCATCTGCGGCTGCAGCGACCTGAATCACGGGCAGATCCGCCAGGCGATTCGCGACCAGCACCTGCTGACCATCGCCGGGACCATGAGCTACCTGAACTGGCGCACCCCGAACGGCTGCGCCACCTGCCGCCCGGCCTTGAACTACTACCTGATTTCCACCTGGCCCGGCGAAGCCCATGACGATCCGCAATCGCGCCTGATCAACGAACGCGCCCACGCCAACATTCAGAAGGACGGCACTTATTCTGTGGTGCCGCGCATGTGGGGGGGTGTGACCAATCCGTCGGAACTGCGGCGCATTGCCGACGTGGCCGATAAATACAACGTGCCGATGGTCAAGGTCACCGGCGGCCAGCGCATCGACTTGCTGGGCATCAGGAAGCAGGACCTGCCCGGCGTCTGGAAAGACCTCGACATGCCGTCCGGCCATGCCTACGGCAAATCCATTCGCACCGTGAAGACCTGCGTGGGCAGCGAGTTCTGCCGCTTCGGCACACAGAACTCCACGCAGTTGGGCATCGAGCTGGAACACGACCTGTTCAACATGTGGTCGCCCCACAAGGTCAAGTTGGCGGTGTCCGGCTGCCCGCGCAACTGCTCGGAAGCCGGCATCAAGGACGTCGGCATCATCGGCGTGGATTCCGGCTGGGAGATGTACATCGGCGGCAACGGCGGGATCAAGACCGAGGTCGCCGAGTTCTTCGTCAAGCTCAAGACCGCCGAGGAAGTTCGCGAATACAACGGCGCCTTCCTGCAGTTGTACCGCGAAGAGGCCTTTTACCTGGAGCGCACCGTGCACTACATGCAGCGGGTCGGCATGGAGCACATCAAGAAGGCCGTGCTCGAAGACCCGCAACGGCGCAAAGCCCTGCATGAACGCCTGAAGTTTTCCCTGTCGCTGGAACAGGACCCGTGGAAACAACGCTTGGAACAACCCCAGCTCAAGAAAGAGTTTGAAGTCATCCCCGTGAAGAACCTGGAGGTGCCGGCATGAACTGGCTGGATATCTGCGCGTTGGAAGAAATCAACGCCCTGGGCTCGCGCATCATCAACGGCCCGAAAGGCGATATCGCGATTTTTCGTACCAGCGACGATGAGGTTTTCGCACTCGATGACCGCTGCCCCCACAAGGGCGGGCCTTTGTCCCAGGGCCTGATCTATGGCAAGCGCGTGGCCTGCCCGCTGCACAACTGGCAGATCGACCTGGAAACCGGCCAGGCCCAGGCCCCGGATGTAGGCTGCGCCCATCATCATTCGGCACGGGTCGAGAACGGCCGGGTGATGCTGGCCCTGCGGGACGCAAGCTGATGAGCCGCCAGATCACTGCCTCGACCTGCTGTTACTGCGGGGTCGGGTGTGGCGTGCTGATCGAGCATGACGACGAGCGCATCCTCGGCGTCAGCGGCGATCCCACCCACCCGGCCAATTTCGGCAAACTGTGCAGCAAGGGCTCGACCCTGCACCTGACCGGCGACCTCGCCGCCCGCGCCCTGTACCCCGAACTGCGCCTGGGCAAAGGCCTGGCCCGGGCCCGTACCGACTGGGCCAGCGCCCTGGATCACGCCGCCACCGTGTTCGCCGATACCATCGCTGAACACGGCCCCGACAGCGTGGCGTTCTACATCTCCGGCCAGTTGCTGACCGAGGACTATTACGCCTTCAACAAACTCGCCCGGGCGCTGGTGGGCACCAACAACATCGACAGCAATTCGCGGCTGTGCATGTCCTCGGCGGTGGTGGGCTACAAACGCAGCCTCGGCGCCGATGCCCCGCCTTGCAGTTATGAAGACCTGGAGCTGAGCGACTGCGTGATGATCGTCGGCAGCAACATGGCCTACGCCCACCCGATCCTGTTTCGCCGTCTCGAAGAAGCCAAATCCCGCCGGCCACAGATGAAAATCATCGTCATCGATCCCCGGCGCACCGACACCTGCGACCTGGCGGACCTGCACCTGGCAATCCTGCCCGGCACCGACGTCGCCCTGTTCCATGGGATTTTGCACCTGCTGCTGTGGGAAGACTGGGTCGACCGCGATTTCATCAAGGCCCATACCGAAGGCCTGGCGGACCTGAAGAACCTGGTCCGCGACTACACACCGGCCATGGTCGCCCAACTCTGCGGTATCAGCGTCGAGCAACTGCACCAATGCGCGCAATGGGTCGGCACTTCGCCAAGTTTCCTGTCGCTGTGGTGCATGGGCTTGAACCAGTCCACCGCCGGCAGCGCGAAGAACAGCGCGCTGATCAACCTGCACCTGGCCACCGGACAGATCGGTCGCCCGGGGGCTGGCCCGTTCTCGCTGACCGGCCAACCCAATGCCATGGGTGGACGGGAGACCGGCAGCCTGTCGAACCTGCTACCGGGCCATCGCGAGGCCGCGAATCCTGAGCATCGCGCCGAAGTTGCCCAGTACTGGGGCGTCGAGCAATTGCCCGCCAATGCAGGGCTCAGCGCCATCGAGCTGTTCGAGCAGGTTCGCAACGGCAAGATCAAGGCCTTGTGGATCGCCTGCACCAACCCGGCCCAATCGATGCCGGACCAGAGCGCCGTGCGCGAGGCCCTGCAAGCCTGCCCGTTCGTGGTGTTGCAGGAGGCCTTCCGCACCACCGAGACCGCCGCGTTTGCCGACCTGCTGTTGCCGGCGGCCAGTTGGGGTGAGAAAGAAGGCTCGGTGACCAACTCTGAGCGGCGTATTTCCCACGTTCGCCGGGCAGTCGGCGCACCAGGCGAGGCGCGACCGGACTGGGCGATCACGGTGGATTTCGCACAACGCCTGGAGAAACGTCTGCGCCCTGGTCAACCCAGCCTGTTCGGCTTTGAAACCCCGGCCCAGCTGTTCGATGAGTACAAACAACTGACCCGTGGCCGTGACCTGGATCTGTCCGGCATCAGCCATGCCCTGATCGACCAGCTCGGTCCGCAGCAATGGCCCTTCCCGACCGGCGCCACAGTCGGCACCGCACGCCTGTACGTGGACGGGATTTTTCCGACCGACAACGGCCGCGCGCGGTTCGTCACCGACGCGTATCGCGCGGCCAGGGAGCTGCGTGACGCCCGCTACCCGCTGACCCTGAACACCGGCCGCTTGCGCGATCAATGGCACGGCATGAGCCGTACCGGGACCGCCGCGCAGTTGTTTGGCCATGTGAACGAAGCCGTACTCAGCCTGCACCCCGACGAACTGCTTCGCCATCGCCTGCAAGCCGGCGATCTGGTCAGCCTCAAAAGCCGTCGCGGCGCGGTGATCGTAGCGGTGGACAGTGACGACAGCATCCGCCCGGGCCAAGCTTTCCTGCCCATGCACTGGGGCGACCGGTTCCTCAAGGGCGGTGTGAATAGCCTGACTCAACCGGCGTTCGACCCGTTGTCGAAACAACCGGAGCTCAAGCACAGCGGCGTGGGCCTGGAACCGGTGAACCTGCCCTGGCAGCTTTTCGCTTTGATCGAGGGCGATGTTCAACAGCATCTGGAGACGCTTCGCCCCCTGTGTGAGGCATTTGCCTACGTCAGCCTGAGCCTGACTGGCCGTGAGCGTCCGGCGTTGCTGATTCGTGCAGCGAGCGCCAGCGCTCCCGAACCGCAGGTGCTCCAGGCCATCGATGAACAATTGGCGCTGGTGGACGGACCGGTGCTGGCCTATGACGATCCTCGCCGCGCCATCGGTAAACGGGTGCGGATCGAAAACGGTCGGATCACTGCCATTCGCCTGGCCGGAGAAACCCTGGCCCGGCATTGGTTGCAGAACCTGTGGCAGGAAGGCCAGGCCGATGCGCAATTGCGCCGTTGGCTGCTGGCGCCGCTGAGCGCGCCGCCGGGCAATGTCGGCGCCGCGATGGGTGCCGGCAAAACCCTGTGCAATTGCATGAACGTCAGCCAGAAGGCGGTCTGCGCCGGCATCGAGCGCGGCCTGGACCTGCAAGGGCTGAAACAGGAGCTGGGTTGCGGCACGCAATGCGGTTCCTGCGTACCGGAAATCAAACGCCTGCTGGTTGCCACCGCGCAACCGGTGGCCGCTGTCTCGTGAGGAAAACACTATGAACGCAAAAGTCTGGCTGGTGGGCGCAGGTCCCGGTGACCCTGAATTACTGACCCTCAAAGCCGTGCGCGCCTTGGGCGAGGCGGACGTGGTGCTGATCGACGATCTGGTCAATGACGCGGTGCTGGAGCACTGTCCAGGTGCACGCGTCATTGCCGTGGGCAAGCGCGGCGGCTGCCGCTCCACGCCACAGGCGTTTATCCATCGGTTGATGCTGCGTTATGCCCGCCAGGGCAAATGCGTGGTACGGCTCAAGGGCGGCGACCCGTGCATCTTCGGCCGCGGCGGCGAGGAGGCACAATGGCTGCGCGAACATGGCGTCGACGTGGAGTTGGTCAACGGCATCACCGCCGGGCTCGCGGGGGCGACCCAGTGCGATATTCCACTGACCTTGCGCGGGATTGCCCGGGGCGTGACGCTGGTCACCGCCCACACCCAGGATGGCAGTAGCCTGAACTGGCAAGCGCTGGCCCAGGGCGGGACCACCCTGGTGGTGTACATGGGCGTGGCGAAACTCAGCGAGATCCGTGAGCAACTGCTGGCCGGTGGCCTGGCAGCGAACACACCGGTGGCCATGATCGAAAACGCCTCCCTGCCCCACCAGCGTGACTGCCGCAGCGACCTGGCCTCGATGGAAGCCGATGCGGGCGCTTTTGAGCTCAAGAGTCCGGCGATCCTGGTGATCGGCGCAGTGGCGGCGGGTGCGGAACTGGCCCAGGCACCGCAAAGCTGGGTCCAGGCAGTAGCGCTGTAACCCCTGGCAGACAACACCGCCCCTGTGGGAGCAAGCTCGCTCCCACACTTGATCACCGGTGCTCCAAAAATTGAGGTCATTTCACAAATCGCAGGCAAAGAAAAGCCCGGCCTGAGCCGGGCTTTTCCAAAGCTTGGGGCTAATTATTTGCCTTGAGCTTCAACCTGCGCTTCTACGCGACGGTTAACAGCACGACCAGCTTCGGTCTTGTTGTCAGCAACTGGGCGGGATTCGCCGTAGCCAACAGACTGAACGCGGGACGATTCAACACCGTACTGGTTGGTCAGAACTTGCTTAACGGCGTTTGCACGACGCTCAGACAGTTTCTGGTTGTAAGCGTCAGGACCGACGGAGTCAGTGTGACCTTCAACAGTAGTGGTGGTGGATGGGTACTGCTTCATGAAGTCAGCCAGGTTCTTGATGTCGCCATAGCTGTTTGGCTTGACAACCGACTTGTCGAAGTCGAACTTCACGTCCAGCTCAACACGTACGACTTCAGCAACAGCTGGGCAGCCATCAGCGTCAACAGTTACGTTGGCTGGGGTGTCAGGGCACTTGTCGACGTTGTCGCAGACGCCATCGTTGTCGCTGTCGGAGCAGACTTCAGCCGGAGCTGGAACTGGAGCAGCAGCAGGCTTGGAGCCGCCACCGAAGTTCACACCGATACCGACGCTAGGAGCCCACTCGGTGTCGCCCTGGTCGATGTTGTACTGAGCTTCAACGCCGGCACGGGCGTAGAAGTTCTCGGTGAAGTACAGCTTGGCACCGCCGCCAACGTTGGCGAAGGTGGAACGGTTACGACCGTTCGAACCGTTCTGGTCGATGCTCTGGTCAGAGAAACCGGCCGAAACGTATGGACGAATCATGTCGCCTGGGTTGTTGAAGTGGTACAGAGCGTCCAGAGCGGTGTTAGCGCCTTTGACGTTCTTGCCATCGTCGGCACGTACGTTGTGCACTTCGTCGTAGCCCAGACGCAGTTCAACGTCGTCGGTCAGGAAGTAACCGATCGAACCGCCGAACAGGTTGCCGTTGTTCTTGAAGTTACGAGCGCTGTCGAATTGTTCTTTCTTAGCGAAGCCTTCGATTTCAACTGCGCCTTGGCCTTGTGCCAGAGCGCCGAACGAAGTGGCGGCAATCAGAGAACCAATGGCCAAGCCCAAGGTGTTTTTCAGTTTCATCCGTTAAATCCCCATCTGGTGATTGTGAAGCAGTCCCGCAAACCGGGGGACAACTCGGCGGCAAGTCTATCAGAACTTGCCTACACGTAAGAGATATTTGCGCCGAACTAAGTTTCAGCAATGCCTGCAAATTTCTCACGCAATTTGTCAAGAGCGCGCTTGTAACGCATTTTTGTCGCGCTCAAACCCATGTGCATGATATCTGCGATCTCCTGGAACTCCAGCTCTGCGACAAATCGTAGCACCAGAATTTCCCGATCGATCGGGTTTACATAAACCAGCCAGCGATCAAGCCCGCCCTTCTCCTCGGGTTTAGGCGCCTTCTCTTCAGACGCTTCTTCCAGAGGGTCAAGGCTCAGCGCGTCCATCAAGCGACGCTTTCGCCGTTCCTTGCGGTACTGCGTGATGCATTCGTTGTAGGTGATGCTATAGAGCCATGTCTTGAACTTCGATTTCCCCTCGAAGTTCTTCAGGCCATACAGCACCTTCAACATCACCTCCTGACAGACATCATCAGCGTCGCGATCGTTCCCGAGATATCGCGCACAAACGTTAAATAATGTCCTCTGGTACCGCCGCATCAACTCTTCGTAGGCACGGGTTACGTGAAACAGCTCCGTATGCGCGCGCGCAACCAACTCTTCATCGGAGAGATCACGGGGGTCATAGCGCGTGGACAGCGATTGGGGTTTGTTCAAAACAAGTCGGGCCGACAGTCTAGGTCAATGTGCGCCGCAGCCTGGGGCTACCCGGCATTTTGCGGCGGCATACATTAGCAGGGTTTGCCGGGTTAGCGGCTACTCACATGCTGTTCCAGCAGGATCCGATTGGAGAGCGAGACCAGTTCGCCCTCATCGGTCAGCAATGTGGTCTTTACCGTGCCGATCTCTTCGATCTGGCCTTCGACCTCGCCAACACGCACTTGTTGCCCAACCTCATACAGCTCACGCACATAGATTCCCGCAAGAATCTGACCGGCAATTTCCCGGCTTCCCAAGCCCATCGCCAGCGCAACGGCCAGACCAACGGTAATCAGGACAATCACGATCACGTGGTTGAGCAGGTCAGTCTTGACCTCCAACTGGCTGATCGCCACCGAAATACTGATGATGATCACCAGGCCCTGGGCGATTCGCCCAACACCTGCGGCATAATCCAGGCCCACGCCCTCGGCGGCGCCACGCACCAGCCCGTTGGCCAGTTGCGCCAGCAGGACACCGACCAGCAGCACCAGCGCCGCGCCGAAAACCTTCGGCAGGTATAGCGCGAGCATATCCAGCGTAGCCGAAACTCGCTCAAGACCAAGGGATTCAGCGGCAGAAACCAGGAAAATCAGCAACACGAACCAATAGACGATCTTGCCGACCAGGGTCGAGATCGGCACCTGGATACCGCCGCGCGACAGCAGTTTGGTCAGGCCGGTACCGCCCATCAGGCGGTCGAGGCCGAGTTTGGCGAGCAACTTGGAGAGCAGCGTATCCAGCAGCTTGGCCACCACGAAGCCGAGCAACAGCACCACCAGTGCGCCGAAGAGGTTCGGGATGAAGTTAGCCACTTTGGTCCACAACGCGGTCATTGCCGTGACGAGGCTCTGGGTCCAGAGATCAAGTTCCATATTCAATCAGCCTTATCAGCGGTGCGGGTAACAGGTTTACGACGGGAAACCGGCGAGACGTGGGCCGACCCATTGTTCACGGCGATCATCAGCGCGGGCAACCAGCGGCCCAGCAGGCTGAACAGATCGCCGGCGCCGACCTGACGGTTGGCGGTTTTCAGTACACGGCCCAGGCATGCATCGTCGTCCCGACTGGACGGCGAGGCCTTGAGCATGTCGCGCAAAGACTGTTCAAACGGATCGTGCATACGCACCTCTCGTGATGTCTGTGGAAGACGCGATCAAATTTCGTCGGGTCACATGAAGTCTCATCACACCCAGCGCAAACGGCGGAACAGCCACCATTGCCCCAGGGCTACGCAGACCATCAGCAGGCAGGCGACCATGAAACCGTAGGGGCTATCGGAAAAGGGAATACCGCCGACATTGATGCCCAGAAGACCGGTCAGGAAACTCATCGGCAGGAAGATCCCGGTAATGATGCCGAAGCGGTACATGGTGCGGTTCATGCGCACCGACAGACGCCGGTCTTCGGCCTCCAGCACCAGCCCCACGCGCTCTCGGGTCAATTCCAGTTCCTCGAGATAGCGGGTCAGGCTGTTATTCAATTCATTCCAGTAGTCACCATCGTCGTCGGCAAACCAGGGCAGCTTGAGCCGGCTCATTTGCCCGAAGATATCCCGCTGTGGCGCCAAAAACCGCTTCAACCCGGCCGCCCGGCGACGGATGTGCAAAATGGCGTCGTGTTCGGGGGTATACCGTTCGTCGGTATCGAGTTTCTCTTCCTCGTTGTCGACGATTTCGGACAGGCACGTCACCAAGTCCTGCACTTTGTTGGTGAGGTATTGCGCCATATAAAGGATGAGTTCGGACGCGGTTTTCGGTCCCTTGCCCTCGGCCAGCTGCACCAGCAGCTCATCGGTGGCCCGCAATGGCCGCAGGCGCAGGGAGATCACGCGCTGGGCGGATGCGAAGATCCGCACCGAAACCATGTCCTCAGGCTCGGCCCCCGGGTTCAGGTTGATCCCCCTGAGGAACAGCAGCAACTCGGCGGTGGGCAACGGCAACAGCCGCGGACGGGTGTTTTCTTCCAGCAGCAGGTCGCAGTTGAACTCACTCAGGCCGCTGGATTTGCGCAGCCAGGTATGGGTTTGCGGGTGACTGCGATCCCAGTGCAGCCACAGGCTTTCGTGGGCCTGCAGCTGCAATTCGTCGAGTTCGGTCCGGGCAATGGAGCGCGCGCCGCCTCTACCGTCCAGCACCAGGGCATGCACCAGCCCCCACTGGGCGTTTTGTTCCTCGAACATCCTCATCCCTTATGGCTGTGACGCTTCATTCAGGCATTTTCAACGGGCTTGGCGAGACGATCACGCCGTTGTTGTCCGCATAGACATACTCGCCTGGACGGAATGTCACGCCGGCGAAGGTCACCGGGACATTGAGCTCGCCGACGCCGCGTCGGTCGGTTTTCATCGGGTGGCTGGCCAGGGCCTGAACACCGAGGTCGGTCTGGGCGATGATGTCGACGTCGCGGATGCAACCGTAGATCACCAGCCCTTCCCAGCCATTTTTCGCGGCTTTTTCCGCCAGCATGTCGCCCAGCAGCGCCCGACGCAGGGAACCACCACCGTCCACCACCAACACCTTGCCGTTGCCCTGGAGCTCAACCTGCTCCTTGACCCGGGAGTTGTCCTCGAAACACTTGATGGTCACGATTTCGCCGCCGAAGGAGTCGCGACCGCCAAAATTGCTGAACATCGGCTCCAGCACCTGCACCAGGTCCGGGTAAGCGTCGCACAGGTCGGGGGTGAGGTAATGGTTCATCGAACAACTCCTGAAGGCTGGAACGTCAGACTGAATGAGCAACCGTTTGTGACCGGAACCGCGTAACGCGTCATATCTTAGCCGCAAGCCGACCAGAGCGAAATGCCCTTCTCAGAGCCTTCGCTTCAGACCGCCTCGGCCAGACTGGGCTGCTCTGCTTGCAATGGCGCAGCCTGATCGTCCAGCCAACGAGCGACCAGCGGCCAGACTTCGGCCTGCGCAGCCTTGCTGACCAGCATCTCGACGTGACCGAAATCGTCCTTGAAACCCTGCTCCCGGCCCAGGCACACGAACTGCTTGTGCTCGGAACCGATCTGCTCGAACAACTTGCGGCAGGCCCAGGTCGGATCCTGATGATCGCCGGCGGCACTCACCGCCAGCACCGGCACCTGGACGTCGGCCAGACCGGCCCACCAGTTCTTCTCGGCATCACCGAAACGCCCGAACAGGCCATACCAGCGCATGCTTTCCAGGGCCAGGCCGATCGGCTCGTCCTCGGGGCCGCGCTTGAGTCGCGAGCCAGACAATTGGGCAAAACGCTTGAGGATGAAGCGGCCGCTCCATTCCACCGGCGGGATCTTCAACGGCCAGTAGGTGCGGCTGACCTGGGTACCAAAGAACGCTGCCGAGGCAACGGCCGGCTCGCCCAGGTAATGCCCGCCCAACGCGGCCGCCAGGGTGATACCGCCCAGGGAGTGGCCGATCCAGTGCGGCACCTGCCCGCTTTGTTCACGCACGAAGGCGCCGATGGCCGGCAGGTCGTAACGGGCGTAATCGGCCACGCGATTGTTGCGGTAGCCCTGGTTGCGCTGGGACAGCCCATGGCCACGCATTTCGGGAATCCACACATCGAACCCCAGGCGCGTCAGATACGCCCCCAGGCCCAGCCCCTTGGGCGAATACCAGAAGCGCCGGTTGGAAAAACTGCCGTGCAGCAGGATCACCGGAACGCCGCGGCTTTGGCCGGCGTCGGCGTCAGCCATGCCCAGCCGAGTCACGGCCAGTTCGACGCTGAAGTCCGGGCTGTTGCCGGGTTTCAAGCGGTAGACGTCTTCGCTCAGATCACCACGCCGTTCGGCACTGATCAGGGCGACAGGAAATAGGTTGCTGCTGCTTTGCATAATGCTCTTGCACAAAAAAGGGCGGCTTCCTTCAGGAGCCCGCCCTGTTTCAATCAAAAAAGGTCGATTCCATTGCCAGTCTGGTGGCCACTGAATCTGTGGGAGCGAGCCTGCTCGCGATAGCGGAGTGTCAGCCAAATCTATCTTGCTGATCCACCGCAATCGCGAGCAGGCTCGCTCCCACAGGGGGTTACATGACTGGCTCTAGTTGTTCAACCCTTTCCCTCAATCAAACCGCGCCTTGCCCCTCGGCCAGGAAGAACCAGGTTTCCAGCACCGAGTCCGGGTTCAGCGACACGCTTTCGATGCCCTGCTCCATCAGCCATTTGGCCAGGTCCGGGTGGTCCGAAGGGCCCTGGCCGCAGATGCCGATGTACTTGCCGGCCTTGTTGCACGCGGCGATGGCATTGGCTAGCAGCTTCTTGACCGCCGGGTTCCGCTCGTCGAACAGGTGCGCAATGATCCCGGAGTCGCGGTCCAGGCCCAGGGTCAGCTGGGTCAGGTCGTTGGAGCCGATGGAGAAACCGTCGAAGAACTCGAGGAATTCTTCGGCCAGGATCGCGTTGGACGGCAGTTCGCACATCATGATCACGCGCAGGCCGTTGTCGCCACGGGCCAGGCCGTTCTCGGCCAGCAGGTCGACCACCTGGCTCGCTTCGCCCAGGGTGCGCACGAACGGCACCATGATCTCGACGTTGGTCAGGCCCATCTCGTTGCGCACGCGCTTGAGAGCGCGGCACTCGAGTTCGAAACAGTCACGGAACGATTCGCTGATGTAACGCGAGGCACCACGGAAACCCAGCATCGGGTTTTCTTCTTCCGGCTCGTAGAGCTTGCCGCCGATCAGGTTGGCGTATTCGTTGGACTTGAAGTCCGACAGACGCACGATGACCTTTTTCGGGTAGAACGCTGCCGCCAGGGTGCTGATGCCTTCCACCAGCTTCTCGACGTAGAAGCCGACCGGATCGTCGTAGCCCGCGATGCGCTTGTCGACGCTGTCCTTGATCTCAGGCGGCAGGCCGCCGTAGTTCAGCAGTGCCTTGGGGTGCACGCCGATCATGCGGTTGATGATGAACTCCAGGCGGGCCAGGCCCACGCCGGCGTTCGGCAACTGCGCGAAGTCGAAGGCGCGGTCCGGGTTGCCGACGTTCATCATGATCTTGAACGGCAGCTCCGGCATGGCGTCCACGGAGTTTTTCTTGATGTCGAAGCCCAGCTCGCCTTCGAAGATGTAGCCGGTATCGCCTTCGGCGCAGGACACGGTCACGCCTTGGCCGTCCTTGAGCAGTTGGGTGGCGTTGCCGCAACCGACCACCGCCGGGATGCCCAGCTCACGGGCGATGATCGCCGCGTGGCAGGTGCGCCCGCCACGGTTGGTGACGATGGCGCTGGCGCGCTTCATCACCGGCTCCCAGTCCGGGTCGGTCATGTCGGACACCAGGACGTCGCCGGCCTGGACTTTGTCCATCTCCGAGACGTCGTTGATGATCCGCACCTTGCCGGCGCCGATCCGCTGGCCGATGGCGCGACCTTCCACCAGCACGGTGCCGGTTTCCTTGAGCAGGTAGCGCTCCATGACGTTGGCCTGGGTGCGGCTCTTCACGGTTTCCGGACGGGCCTGCACGATGTACAGCTTGCCGTCGTCACCGTCCTTGGCCCACTCGATGTCCATCGGGCACTTGTAGTGTTTCTCGATGATCATCGCCTGCTTCGCCAGCTCGCTGACTTCGGCGTCGGTCAGGCAGAAACGGGCGCGCTCGGCCTTGTCCACATCGACGGTTTTCACCGAACGACCGGCCTTGGCTTCGTCGCCGTAGATCATCTTGATGGCCTTGCTGCCCAGGTTGCGGCGCAGGATCGCCGGGCGACCGGCTTCCAGCGTGCCTTTATGGACGTAGAACTCATCCGGGTTCACCGCGCCCTGCACGACGGTTTCACCCAGGCCGTAGGCGCCGGTGATGAACACCACGTCACGGAAGCCCGACTCGGTGTCGAGGGTGAACATCACGCCGGCGGTGCCGGTTTCGGAACGGACCATGCGCTGCACACCGGCGGACAGGGCGACCAGCTTGTGGTCGAAGCCCTGGTGCACGCGGTAGGAAATGGCACGGTCGTTGAAAAGGGAGGCGAAGACTTCCTTGGCGGCGCGGATGACGTTTTCCACACCGCGGATGTTCAGGAAGGTTTCCTGCTGGCCGGCGAAGGAAGCGTCCGGCAGGTCTTCGGCGGTGGCCGATGAGCGTACGGCGACGGCAACATCCGGGTTGCCTTCGGACAGCTTGGCGAAGGCGGCGCGGATTTCGGCGTTCAGCTTTTCCGGGAACTCGGCTTCCATAATCCATTGGCGGATCTGGGCACCGGTCTTGGCCAGGGCATTGACGTCATCCACGTCCAGGGCGTCGAGCGCATCATGGATCTGTTGGTTCAGGCCGCTCAGTTCCAGGAAATCACGATAAGCCTGAGCTGTCGTGGCGAAGCCACCTGGTACCGATACGCCGGCACCGGCGAGGTTACTGATCATCTCGCCCAGGGATGCGTTCTTGCCCCCCACATGCTCCACATCATGGACGCCGAGCTTATCGAGGGAAACTACGTACTCTACCAAGGTGATCTCTCCACTAACTGTGT
>Ga0268255_10000058_pt1 | contig 96773 bp, 87 predicted proteins | sample AgamicOrMarz_FD_200256 | JGI IMG/M metagenome (GOLD analysis project Ga0268255, IMG submission 200256) | Agave microbial communities from Guanajuato, Mexico - Or.Ma.rz (v2) (version 3) | ecosystem: Host-associated > Plants > Phyllosphere > Phylloplane/Leaf | place: Guanajuato, Mexico...
GAGTTCATAAAAGTCACCCATACGGTAGAACAGCAACGCATGTTGATAGTCCGTTTTAACTTTGAGATATTGCTGCATCATAGGTGTATGAGAAGATAAGTCAGCCATGATTTCAGCGCTATTCATGTATGTTAAATCCTTAAATTTAAATAATAAATAAGTTAATTTTGAAAGTTTGGCTGTCCAACCAATTCTAACAACTTCTGTGCAAAACTGACCTAATGTAAGAAAAAAGTACACCTTTTCGTGTATCTTTTTATGTCAAAATTGAGTCAACAGTGTGTGAGAGCTTAACTTAAACTCTCACGGTTGCCATCTTAACAAATTGAGACTGATTGACAAAAAGGATTCCTAAATTGAATGAGGAAATAAGCAACAAAAAGAAGGTAGCCTTCCAGCCCATGTAATAGATAATTCCTTAAAAGTAATGACCAGGTATTTTGATTTATAATTCGATTATCTATAGTACCAAAATTATTTTATGCATATTACATACCACATTTGTAGTTAAAAAGAAGCTCATCGGAAGATGGGCTTATTATGGACTATTGGGTTATAGGATATTTTGAGAAAACATTTAATTAAATAATTTTTATTTTTACCAAAAAGTAAAATTAACTTGTTAAAAAATATTTCATTTTATCTCTATTCATCCATAAATTTTGCGGATTGGTTATCAAAACCATAATTTTTTTATGTGTTTTTTTGAAAACTTACTTAAAGCTTTAATTACTTACATTCTGCTCTTATATACTTACTTTCTGATACATTTCTTGGGCCATAATCATACTTATAGAACAACGACTATTCATAATTTAGCACCTTATAACAATAGTACGGAGATAAGTAATGCCAAAGTATTTAGCTGTAGCAGAGAAAGTATATAAGAAGATTAAAAATGATGGCTTATACACTAATGACATTGCCGAGAACCTTAATTGTCTTATCAGCCAAATTAGAAAAGCCATTAAAGGGACAGAGTTTAAGCTCAAATATAACTATATTGATTTTGATGAGCTTTTAACCCGGCCGTTAAGTGAGTGTAAAGTTCAACTTGATTTAAGTGTTATGCCAAGATTTGAAAATGAAGGTGAGTATCTTCTTTGGTTGGCTGGTTTTATAGAACGAATCACAGAAGGAGGCAAAACTAAATTACCTCCTATTTCACAGTTTGTGCCGCCAGGTTTCAAGTTCTCTAATGATTCAATCCCTGTAGCGAAGGTTGTTCAAAAAGAAGAACATGCAGACATGATTATTAGTTATTTCAAATCCGAGGACTTTATTAAAACAAATAAAGTACCTTCATAAATTATAGAAGTGTCAGTCCATGATGCTTCTATATTCTGCTGATTTGTTTCAGCTACCGCCATTTGGGGCGGTTTTTTTTCAATAATGAGTATTAAAATTAAATATAGATAATGAAAGGTTAATAAATGGCAGATAAAGCAATTATAGATATTGCAAAAATTTTGGTCGCTCATCACTTTATTTTGAACAAAGAAAAATCATTTGATATAGAAAAAATTTTACTACCACTTATTGAGGGTTGGAGTGAATTTGGTGATAACGGACCAACTATAACCGTGGTTAGCGATTTAAAAGGTATTTCTTTTAAATCAGTGTCATTGAATAGTACTGTCGAGAACTTTGTCACTTGGAGTCAAGTACCAAATGGTTCTGATCTTAAAGCTGTACTGGAATTTATAGAAAGTATTCTTAGGGAATATTTCTATAAAGATGAGGTTTAAAGTTTCTCTGAGTTTTGTGTAGCTTTCTATGAGAAGGAATTAAATTTTCTAAAAAAGTATGAAACATGTATTGAATTTATATATTTAAACTTTTAATATATATTTCATATATTACTGCGCTGAAAGTTTTTATTTTTGTGGCCCGTTTCTCTTATTGAGAAGCGGGTTTTTTAATATCTATAGTTTAAAAAGTTTCATTAACCATAAGTGTAGATCGAATTTTTTATTTTTTAGGAAAACTATATATAACACTTACAGAGCTTCTTTATTGTGGAGCAACTCTACGTGTATAGACCTAAAACTGGTGAAATCGTAAGTGATAAAAATTGCGCGAGAAGGGCAACGGACCATCAATTTGTCAATTTTATATGGTCGAATAAAAATGGGACCAAGACTAAATTTGAACACTATAAAGGATGTATGGATGATTCTGGCAAGAAATTAAACCAGATTGTTGAGCAACTGCCTGTAAATTTAGGAATAGCAGAATTTATTAAAGGGCAAGGATGATCCCTTGGTTAAACCGCTCTTCTTATAAAAAGCGGCTTAACTTCTAAAACTAAGCACCACGCATTAATACTGCCACTGCTTTTTCCAGAAATTGTAGGGTCACTGGTTTGAGCCAAGTTCCGTCAGCAAGGTTCGGTTCATTTTGCATTGCTTTACGGATTTTTTCTTGAGTACTGGGGTTTTTACCTGCATAGCTTTGTAGCATAGAGAGCCATTGTTGTGCCAAACGCTTTGCTCCTTCACTATCTGGTGGGACCTCGGCATCAATCAATTTTTCAATATCGACCAATAATTGAGGCCATTTTTTCATCTCACGGATGTAATTTTCTTTTAGAAAAGCAAACTCCTCGTCAGATAAATAACGGGCAAATATACTCAGCTTACTCTCAGAAAAAGCTTTAAGTAAAAACTCAACCACTTCTGGCGTTACGCCTAATTTTTCCTGAAATTCAGGCTCGGCTGAGTTTATGGCATTTAGTTTAACTAACCATTCAGGGTTAGCTCGCGTATTGTGCTCAAGAGTTTTCATCCACTTTCGAGCCAAGTCTTGAGCTGCTTCACTATTAGATGGTTCGCCAGCACTAAATAGTGCGTTTGCTGCTTGAGTTAACTCTTGCCATTCTTGGTGGCTTTTAGTGCCTGTTTGTAAGAAAGTCAGTTTTTCAAGCTCTTCTTTTGTAAAGTATTTCTCATACATTGCTATAAGCTCCAGAGTTTTTAGCCAATCCTCCAAACCGAGCTCTTCACCATTTATAATCTGAGATTTAAGCTTGCTGAGCTGATTTCGCAATTTCTGTTGCTCGGTCAACCTTCGATCAATTGCTTGAATCTGCTGATCAATAATAGGTAAAAGTGCAAGATTGGGGTCTTCAAGAACCGTATGGATTTCAGCTAACGACATTCCCAGTCCTCGTAATGCTTGAATCTGATGCAAACGAGTAATGTCTTTACGGGTATATAGTCGATAACCAGCATCGGAACGGACCGAAGGCTGAAGTAAACCGATATCGTCATAGTGATGAAGAGCACGGACAGTAAGTCCTGTTTGCTTAGCCAATTCACCAACTTTTAACAGCATCTTTTTAGCTCCTTCTTCCTTAGGTGTGTTTTATGCTAGGGGCTTACGTTACGTGAGGGTCAACTACTTTAATCATAATTTTTTATTGTTTTTACTTTTTCTTGGATAAAAATGACTTCATGTTATTCAACTAATAAATAGGCATTATATTTAAGTCATTAAAAGACTAAAACCACTAAAATATTTAATAAATCAACAGCAAACGATGCTCACCATCTTTTTCTAAAGACATTCGGTGAACAAAAGGCCAGACCTTCTGAAAGGGATGATCTATAGCTAAACGCCACAAATATAGTGTTCGAAGCCTGTCAATATGGATTGTTTTATTGCTTATAAAACATACAAAAAAACTTATGCGTTTATAACGATACATGTTGTATGAGACAAGAGTTAATTACTTAAAAATACAACGATTTATAAAAAAGGTGAACAAAACTAAAATTTCAATTATTTTTTGAAGTTATATATTAACCAACTTAATTTTATGCTTCGATTTATTATGGAAAGTTGTTTTGATTAAAAAACATATTTTTTTGTCTTTAATTTTTGGCTTAATCATTGGTAGTTCAGTCGGTTCTTTTGTATACGCAAAAACGCTTCCCAAACAAGATGAGGTAACTATTACTGCTTGTGTAATAGTCAACAAAGCCGTGAAGTATGAAATGATGGATCTAGAGCAGGTTAAAGAGTTGGGCTGGATCACGGGGAGGCAATTAAAGGCAGGTTATCCTGCTATTGCAAGTAAGCTTTTTGTTCCCCCACAAAATTTAAATAATGATTTGGAAACGGCTAATTGTAGTGCTTTTTTAAAAGGCTTTAGCAACGCCAAAATATCTTAATTTATCCAATAGTTTGTAATATTTATTCTTGAGTACTGCTGAATATAGTAGGTAGTTAATTTTTTTATTTTTTATATAACTGGTTGTAAAAATGAAGTTTTTCCCTTTAGTTTTAATTTTTTGTTGCTTTTCTATGGGTTGTACCACACTAAATTCAAAGAAAAATTATGAGACAAATGAATGTGTTCGTTTTAAAAATATGATGACAAATTTGTTAGAGCCTGAGGCTTTGTATCCACTTCAAGAAGCATGCATTAGTTCTAAAGCTAAAAAGTAATAATCTTCTATAGATTATTGAATAGGAAATTAAAGAATAATTTTAGATTGAGAACTTTCGATGAGAATGAAATTTATTGCATATAACCCTAAAACGGGAGAAAAGTTGAAATTAACCGAATGCCGGATTAATGATAGAACGCAAGGAACTAAATACTATTTTAATGATGGGTATGGTAACTTTGTTTATAGTCTTAAAGACAAGCAACTCTTTGAGTTGGGGCATTATAGATCAGTAATGGAAGTGATGATCGCCAAAAAAGACTACTATTTGATTGGTGAATATTAAAATTATTTTGATACCAATTAAGTGTAGAACTAGCAAACATGTATTGTGATGATAAAAGAGAGTACAGAACTCTCTTTTATCTACAAATTATTTTTTAAACACTATATGTGGAAGAGTTGAAGTTAAAAACTTTCGAGCAAATTAATGAGATTAATCTGATCTAAAGATTGAATCACTTCGGTAGCTTGCAGATAGTTTTGTTGTTTAGACAAAGCATGTGGCCAACCATAAATATATTTAATCTCTGCCTGATGTGCAGCGGTAATTCCTAAATCAGTGTCTTCAATCACTATTGTTTGTTTAGGATCTGCCTCTAAAATATTTAGCATCTCAAGATATGGATCTGGATAGGGTTTTGTACGTGCAATATCGGTTCCAGAAATGAGCTGTATTTCTCCTCGTAAATCTAATAAACCAAGATTTGATAGGCAGACATCCCGAGGGGCTGTAGATACAAAGCCAAATGGGATTTGCTTCTTTTCTAAACTTGTGATGAAGTCTTGGATACCTGATCTTAAATATTTAGTATGTAACATACTATTATATATATCAGTAAGCTGAGCTGTTAGATCGAGATGTCTATGTTTTGGAATCCCTAAAGTATCTAAAGTTGCTTCTAAGCTCAGACCTATGAGTTGTTCAGCGTTAAAATTTTTAGCCTGTTCAGGAACCGCTTTTAAAAGTGCATCAAAATGGAGTTGTTCACTATCTACAATCACTCCATCAATATCAAAAATAATAGTCAACTGAGTCATAATATAATTTACCCAACCTCTGCAATACGAAGTAAAACTTTGCAATTAGGATTTTGAGGTGGGGTGAGCTTTTGTTGATTAATATCACACCCTACAATTTGAAATGCTTTTTCATACTCCGAAATTGGAAATTCATGGCTAATTAAACGTTCTGCTGGTATATGACTATCACGAATCATTGCATATGCGCGTTCAAAGCTATTATTTAGCGAGTCAATTGAACCCATAATAGATAAACTTTTATCTGCAATTTTTAAAACATCGATAGTTGCTTTTTTATCTTTGAGGGCAATATTGAGTAATTTTCCACCCGGTGCAAGATGCTCACAAATAACTTCTGTCAAATAGCCAGTCGTATCAACTACTAAATCGATATAAGCGTCTTGTTCTGGATATTCTGCTCGCATAGCCTCTTCAAAATCTTGATAAATTGAAGCTGCAGGAGGAAGATTTCTGCGAGCAAAATCATAACGATATTGATTTTTTTCGACCATAAATGCATTCACACCTCTATGATGTAATACCCATAAGTAGAGCATCCCCATCGGTCCTGCACCAATTACGGCAGCACGAACATTGGTGTGGGTAATTGATAGTTTATCTACACCTGTGATCGTACAACTTAATGGCTCGGTTAATGATGCAGCAGCAAAAGAAACGTGATCATCAATTTTAATTAGAAATTTTTCTTTTGCGCGGTACTGTTCTGCAAAAGCACCATCATAAGAAACGCCAGCCTCTGTGCCTACTTTCGTTTCACAGTGATTAAAATTTCCGATTTGGCACATTCTACATTTTTGGCAAGAGTATGTTGGGTTAATCACAACACGATCGCCCACTTTAAAATCTCTTACGTCATTGCCTACTTGCGTTACAACTCCCGCTGTTTCGTGCCCAAGAGTAACACCCGGATGTGCTACTGGATAATCACCCGTAATAATTCCAACATCTGTGCCGCAAATACCACAAACTTGAATATTTACAATAACATCGTCAGCCTCAATACAATGCAATTCTTTAGTTTCAGTTAAGTTGACTTTCCATTGGTCTAAATACTTTAATGCTTTCATTATACGGCTGCCTTATTTTGTACTTGGGTTAAAATGTTGAAGGTTTGATCAAGCTTATTTAATATTTCATCTAGGTGGGCTCGTTCACAAATTAAAGGTGGGCGTACTTTTAGAGCAGAACTTTTACCATAACGAGCACCACGAATAATGAGACCTAAACTCGAAGCTGTCTTAATGCATTGAGCTGCAAACTCTGGAGAAGGGGTGTCAAAACCATACATATAACCCAACCCACGAACGTTCGTTATTTCTAGATATTTTTCTTGTAGTCTTAATAAACCCTCTTTTAAATAGAGCTCATTTTTTTGTACGTTTTCTAAGATTTTTTCATCTTCAATAATTGAAATAGTTTCATCTAAGGCCACTAAAGAAAGGGGGTTCGCGCCAGAAGTACTTGAGTGTTCAAAAGCTTCTAAGACATCCATTTTTTCTTTCATGAGTACACCACCTACAGGAATACCAATACCACCAGCACCTTTAGCAAAGACAATAATGTCTGGGTTTAAACACTTTGCATAACCGTTTGAGGCGAAAAATGTTCCTGTTCTTCCAAAACCAGTTTGTACTTCGTCGGCAACTAGCACAATATTATGGCGATCACAGAACTCACGGAGATAACTATAAAATTTTTGCGGGATAACAATATTTCCGCCATTTCCTAAAATTGGTTCAATAATTAAACAGGCTATATTTTTATTTGAACCAAATTCAATCAAATGGTCTAAGTCTATATATTCATTAAAATTATGAATATCACTTTGATTTTCTACAGTAGAGGGTAATGGTATTTTTAAAGAATCAGGAATTACAACTTGGAAATCTTTAATTCTAAATGCATTACCTGAAATTTGTGCTGTAGCAAGCGATTGACCGTGATGTGCCATATAGAGAGTGATAACACCTGAACGGCCAGTAAATTTTTGTGCCATTCGAATTGCACATTCCACTGCACCAGAACCGGAAACATCACGTAGCCAGATTCGATTAATTTCTGAAGGTAAATAAGGCGTTAATTTTTTCAAAATCTCTTGCGACATCTCATTCGTATAAGCAGAACTTAAATGTGCACAACGATCAATTTGTTGCTTGAGCTTGTTGCTTAAACGAGGATGTGTATAGCCTAAAGGTAGATTAAATGTACCGGAAGCGGCATCAATCATGGGTTGATTGTCAATAAATAGATAAGGACCGTCACCCTTAAATTTAGTTAGGAGATTTTCAAACTTACTATTCATTTAATTTTCCATAGAGGTTTTAGAGGCTATTACTTCATAAAAGATTTATTTTTTATTAATTTTCATAAGCTAATAAAAAATAAAGCCGCATCATAAAGATGAAAAAAAATAAATATTTATATGTAGTGTGGTAGTTATATTAATAAATGTAGATTTTTTACAAAAGTTAACCATGATAACAAACTGTAAAATCATTTTTAAGAATTATTGAATATACTTATTTTTTAATGGTTTATTGAAAGATAAAAATGAAGTGGTATTTAAGGTGAAATAGTGTGAAAGAGTAGAGGTTTGATTTTTATGTGATTGTAAAATATAAGGTTAATCTTTATAATCTTTGTTATTAATTAAAGGTAGGGTAACTATTTATAGCAGTATTATAAAAAGTAGAGTAAAAGTAATATGTAATAGTAGTAGGGTATATTTTGTTTTCTAGATAGCCAGAAGTTTAATGAAGTTTTTAAAATATTCTGGTTTTCAAAAGTATATTAAATAGAATTTAAATATTAAAATCTGAAGAAGGTGTGATTATTTTTTTTGTAACGTGAATTATATAAAAATAAAAAAATGCTAGAATCTGCGCAGGTTTTTTTAATTGAGTATTTTATGTTTTTTAAACATCTTCCTTTGTTACTAGGTCTTGGATTCATTATTTCAGGATGTGGTGAACAAGGAAATGGGAACTTGACGGTAGGTGGAGTAACTATTCAGGGTACAGGTGGAGGGAAAGGTAGCTTAAAAGAACCTGCTCTTCCTGTTGAAGGGGATGGTAATTTTAAATGGAATCTGCCATTTGGAAATTTTGATAACAGCTATCATGACAACTGTAACGGGATAGAAAGGGTGATCAGGTTCTCCCCAAGTAAAAGTTTAGACTATAATAATTCTAAAAAAATAATTGATGTAGATATTTTGGTAAAAAATAATACGAGATTTTTTGTTGCCGATAGTAGTGATTTGCCTGAAAAATTTATTATTAAAAATAATGATGAAACTATAGTTGAGCAGTCACAGAATAAGTTGATTCAAGAGTATCAACCTGGAGAATGTAAGCTCTATAAACTAAAATATGAGTTAGAGTATAGTAAAACTGTTCGTCAAGAATGGAAATTTAATTATGATCCTAAATATTATGGAATTCTAAATAATAAAGTCTTAGATAATGAGTTTAAGTGTAAAGCTGTAAGCGATAAAATTATATATACTGAAACTCAGTTTGAAAATGAAAAAAGTGACACTTTAAATAACTTTAAAGTAGATGGTGAAATAAATCTTTATAATGAGGGTGAAAATGGTGATTTATTAGATTTATATCCTCAAGCCACAAGTTATAAAAAGCCTTTAATTAATATATTTGAAAACAATAATAATAGATGTAAATTTACAATTACTTATCCTACTATAACCATAAAATAAGGCATTAACTATGTGAACTTGATAGCAGAGTAATTCTGCTATCAAGTCTATATCTCCCAAAAAATGTGCAATCTGCACATTTTTGTGTATAATAACTTTCAACTCATCAAGTTATGTGAAATTTAATTTATTAAGTTATTGATTTTACTTATTTTTAATTCACTTATTACGTCATGCGATTCAGTTTTACATCTGGTAAGTTATTTCAGTTCTATGGTTACTAATAAATTAGTTAAAACTTTTATTAAGCGTAATGAACATCCATTCGTTATGCTTTCTATTTTTTTTTGTGCAGCTAAACAGCAGGGATGGACAGATCATGAACTTTATTTGTTAAGAAAAAAAATTTCCGGCTTAAAGAGTAAAGATATAGAAAAAGTCTTGAGAAAATATCTGAAATAAAATGTCTAACCAAAGTTTTATTGAAATTTTTTATTTGCAGGAAATATATAGATGAGTAATTTAAGAGTTAAATATTTCAATGAATCTAGCTATAAAAAAATAAATATAGGAGGGCTCTTGGAAGGATATAAATTTTACTTATGTATTAACAATAAAGTTAATAGTTATGAAAATCAATTGAGATATATAAATTGTAATATTAGAAGGCAAGAATATAGTCTCTACGGTGTTTATACTATTGAAGAGCTCATCAAACTTTTGGCTAAACTTTATGAGGATGAGTTAATTCTTATAAGGGGATTAAATGAATTTAAGTAAAATATAATTATATGTTTTTGACTTGTATTAATAAATTTAAATCTATTTATTTGACGAAATAAATAGATAAACTCAAAGAGTCTTATGAACTCTTAGTAGGGTCTTATTGATTACCCTTAATTAAAAGAAATGACCGAGTACAAATTATGATTTATTCAAGTGTTTATCCTTCTGTTGAGATCCCGAAACGTGACCTTTATACAGAAATATTTGAAACTCTTCTGCCTGAGGAGCTTGACCTAGTAGCCGTTACAGATGGGGTGTCCAAGTTTACTTACGGAGAGTTAAGGACTCAGATAGATGCTTTTGCTGGTGCTTTATGGGCAAGAGGAATTAGACAAGGGGATACTGTTGCAATACAAGCACCCAATATTCCTTTATTTGTCATAGCATTCTTTGGAATTCTTAGGATTGGGGCTGTTGTCACTACATTGAATGTTCTATATACCTCTCGAGAGATTGTAAAACAGCTTAATGATTCTAGAGCTAAAGCTTATGTGACAGTAAAAGACATATTGCCACATGCAGAAGCTGCTGCTAATGAAGTGGGGCTTACTAAAAATGATATTATTTTATTGGATAGAGCAGATGGTTATGTATCTTTAATAGATATGCTTGCAGAGAACCTAACTCCTCCAGCAATTGAAATTGATCCAACAAACGATATTGCAGTTTTACCGTACTCATCTGGCACGACTGGCGTTCCCAAAGGAGTAATGCTAAGCCATAAAAATTTAATGGTAAATATAACTCAAGCGGCATCGATGCTAGATGTCAATAAGAACGATAAGGTGATGGCCGCTTTACCATTCTTCCATATATATGGAATGAATATAATTATGAATTTAACCTTACACAAACGTGGGACTCTTGTTACGCTTGCAAAAATGGTTTTTACAGACTTCTTAAGTCTTATTCAAAATCAAAAGGTAACTTATCTTTATATAGCTCCTCCAATTGCTGTCCCACTAACAAAAAATCAGATCGTTGATAATTATGATTTGTCTTCGCTTCGCTCAATTCTTACAGCTGCTGCACCACTTGATGAAAAATTAAGTGACGAATTGCAAAGACGTTTTTCTGTCGATATTGCTCAGGGATATGGAATGACTGAACTTAGTGCTGTCTCTCATATTACGCCAATTGGAAATAATAAAATTTCGAAAGGTTCTGTCGGGCTGATAGTTCCTAATATGGAATTTAAAGTGGTAGATGTCGAAACTGGTGAAGATATTCCTGAAGTGCCGGGTGGTCGTACACGTTCTGGTGAGTTGTGGATTCGTGGGCCAAATGTGATGCTTGGTTATCTTGGTAATGAGGCCGCAACGCTTTCTACGATCACTTCAGATGGATGGTTGCGAACTGGTGATATTGCGGAGGTTGGTCCATATCAAGAGGTCTATATTGTTGACCGTCTTAAAGAGCTTATTAAATATAAGGGATATCAAGTAGCACCTGCAGAGTTAGAAGCTCTTATACTTCAACATCCGGCTATTGCTGATGTAGCGGTGGTGGGGCATCCTGATAATGATGCGGGAGAAATTCCTCATGCATTTGTAGTTTTACAGTCAAATGCCCATTTAAGCGAGGCCCAATTAATGGAGTGGGTTAGTGAGCGGGTAGCGCCCCATAAAAAAGTTAGAAAGGTTGATTTTATTGATATTATTCCAAAGTCGGCTTCAGGTAAAATTCTGCGTAAAGAATTAAGACCATTTAAAAATTAAGATATAAAAGACGAACAAATAGTATTTTTTCAAAGCTCATATATTTATATGAGCTTTTTTAGTTTTATATTTCTTGCAAAATAAATGACGTTTAAAAAACAAATAGAAAAATATTAAATTATAGAGAGAAATGTTAAAAATCAATTACTTTGTATCTTTTTTGTATGGATTGAAGGGGTTTGTAAAAATGTTTGATTTGCACATTTTTGAAAAGTATATTTGTGACGGATTTAAAAAAACCTTTTGTTTTTGTGTTTTTTATCACTTTTATAGGAATACTTATGACAAGCATTAAAAAATTACTCTTTTGTGCATTTGTTTTTTCTCCAATCGCAATCTCTTCTCAAGCTGCAGTAACAGGACAAGTCGATGTTTTATTAAATGTATCGGCAGGATGCTCTGTTGAGGGGGCGCAAGTTGAAGGAAATATGAACAAATTTGGTGCATTAGATTTTGGTAAAACCTCTGGCGTTTGGAATAACGTATTAACAGCACAAGTTGCTTCTACGGCGAATGCAGGACATTTATCAGTAAAATGTGATAGTGCAGATCCTATTGATTTTAAAGTCTCAATTGATGGTGGTGAGCGTTCAAACCGTACTTTAAAACATATCTCAGGCAGCGATGAGATAGGCTATAACATTTATCGTGATGCGGCGCGTACAAATTTATATGCAATTAATACCCCACAAACATTTACTGCAAGTGGTAATCAAGCACAAGAAATTCCAATATTTGGTGCCATTGCCGCAAATATGAGTAATCCAAAAGCACAAGGTGATTATAAGGATACTCTATTAGTTACTGTAAACTTCTAATGAAAGCCTTAGCAGGTTTGTAATTTTACAAACCTGTTTTTAAGAGATAAATATGTTTTTTTTCAAAAGAAGTTGTTCTTTTTTAATTTTAGGACTTTACTCTTTACCGGTTTTTTCAGGACAGCAAACTGTTTTCTTAAAAACACAAATTGAATTATTACCTTCATGTCTTATTAATGACCAAAAAAATACTTCGGATCGTGTTTTAAGTTTTGGCCAAATTAACTTTGGTGAGGTAAGGGCATCTTTTAATGGGGTGGTTGATGGTCAATTACATCAACTCAATGCTCGCAATTCAGGAATTAAAATTTTGTGTTCTAGTGGTGCTCCCGTCAAAGTTATATTTGATGGAGGGAAGCATGCCCAAAATATCCCTACTAATTTTGTTTCTCAGTATTTTAGAGCGTTAAGCAATGGAAAAGATTATTTAGCATATAACTTGCTTTATGGCACAAAAAAACAAGTCATTAAATCCAATGAAATAATCACTATTCCCAACGATGGGAAAGTTTTTAATTTAGAACTTTCTGGGCAAGTCATAAATAATGGCAAGCCAGTTTCATTAGGTCAATACGCAGATACAGTTTCCATATTAATTGAGTTTTAAAGCCTTCTCTATGAAAAAATTAATATTTGGCTTATTGCTAGGGCAGAGTATATCTGTTGTTTTTGCTGCACAAGAACAAACGAGACAAAACTTTAAAGTTCAAGCAACTCTGGAAAATGGGTGCTCTATTACCAATAACGAACAACTTTTAAATTTTGGTCAACATGCTGCGCTAACAGATCTCAAAGCAATCGGACAGATTGAGAATAATGCTCAAACTTGGAATATCCGCTGTACCCAAAAACTACCAGTTTTTATTTCTATAAATGGAGGGGAGCATGCTCAAACTATGCTTCGCCATATGAAACATAGTTCTAAAAATGAATTTATTGCCTACCGTCTCTATAGCAAGGCTGATCAAAAAATAGAATATATCGCTGGTAAGCAATATGAACTCAGCCCTACTACAGCCATTAATCAGGTTTTAAATTTTTCTATTTTTGGGAAGGTTGAGTTTTCTAATACTCAACTGAACTCACCTGGTCTTTATCAAGATTCTGTCGCAATTACAATTTCATGGTAGTCATATGTTTTTTAATACTTTAACTCTAAAAAATACTTTGCAAGGTTCTAGCGTCTTTTTAAGTGCGGTTTTAATCGCATCTCCTGTTTTTGCTCAAGCTACTTTTCTGATCTGGCCTATTTACCCAAAGATTGAATCTCAGGAAAAAGCTACGGCAATTTGGCTTCAAAATACGGGTAAAAGTGATGCAATGATTCAGGTTCGAGTTTTTGAATGGACGCAAGAACTATATAAAGATCAATATGCTGAACAAAATAAAATTATTCCAAGCCCCCCTGTGGCAAAAATCAAGGCTGGAGAAAAACACATGTTGCGTTTGACAAAGGCAGAGAATGCAACTGATGGTAAGGAACAGGCTTATCGAATCATTGTGGATGAGCTGCCAATCAAATTAAGTGAGGATGAGGCAAAAGCTGCTTCCAAAGTGAATTTTCAAATGCGCTATTCAATCCCGCTTTTTGTTTATGGCAAAGAAATAGGAAGTGGTTTAAATGAATTAAGCCAGAAATTAAATGAAAAAAATCCCTCAGCTAAACCTATTCTCACTTGGTGGGTAAATAAAAATCCACAAGGTAAAGCTGAGCTATTTATTAAAAATTCAGGCCAGAAATTTACACGCCTTTCAGGCATAAAGCTAAAACCTGAGGCAACACAAGTGGCCTTTGATAATGCTTCATTTGGGTATGTTCTTGCTCAAAGTACTATGAAATTTGAGATTGATATAAAACATTTCGATAGTATTAAGCAACGTCATGTTTTATATGCAGTAGATAGCTCAGGCAGCAAATCACAAGTAATTGAGATGAAACTTGATGAGGCTCGTCAATGAGCCATCGGTTTACAGCAAAGCATTCAGTACTATTTAAATGTCTATTGTTTTCGATGTCTACGTCTGTACCTTTCCTATCTACCAAAAGTTTGGCAAATGAACTACCACCGCCTCCACGTAGTATTCAAGACTTAAATCCACTTTTTAAAATGTATTTGGATCTAGTGATTAATCAGTATTCAACCGGCTTAACGATACCTGTTATTGTTAAAGGGGATGAGTATTTTATCCAGCAAGAAAAACTGGATGAGCTGCAAATTAAAATACCCCAAGAAATGCGCAATAAAGATGTATCAATAGGGCTCTCTGATAAAGATGTAATTACATTGGGGTATAGTGGAGATGTTAAGGAATGGGTATCGTTAAATCAAATACCAGAAATAGTGTTTGAATATTACTCCGCCACTCAGTCTTTAAGCTTAAATTTGCCTAGCGACTGGTTGCCTACACAAATGTTGGGTCGTGATGTTTGGTATGACAAACAGAGTGCAGACTCAAGCCTAGGTTTATTAAATAACTACGACTTTTATAATTTTCGTTCTTATACGGGTGATTTGCATAGTACGTTATTTACAGAGCAAAGATTTTTTTCCCCATGGGGTGTGCTTCGTAACACAGGTAGTTATTCAAAAATAAAGACAAAAGCATTACTCCAGCCTACAGACTCTCCAAGTAACGGCTATCGTCGTTACGATACCACATGGCAATATGATAATCAGGATCAAATCTCGTCATTGCTAGTGGGCGATATCATTACAGGAAATAAAACAAATTGGGGAAGTTCAGTACGTTTAGGGGGAGTACAACTACAACGTAACTTTAATACACGTCCTGATTTAATTACCTATCCATTACCTCAATTTAAGGGGCAAGCAGCTTTACCAAGCACAGTAGATCTGTTGATCAATGGGCAAAAAGCAAATTCCCAAGATATACAATCTGGACCTTTTGTCCTAAATAATGTTCCTTTTATTAATGGTAAGGGCGAGGCTGTTATTGTCACCACCGATATTGTTGGTCGGCAAGTCGTAAGTAGTGTTCCTTTTTATATTTCGAATACTTTACTCAAAAAGAATTTATTTGATTATTCACTATCTGCAGGGGCTATCCGTGAAGATTATGGAGTAAAAAACTTTTCTTATGGCAATTTGGCGCTCGCTGCTGATATGCGATATGGCTTATTTGACTGGATAACAACAGAAGGGCGAACAGAGCTATCAAATAATCTCCAGTTATTTGGCTTGGGCTCTGTTATGAAACTATATAATTGGGGTGTTTTAAGTCAGTCATTTAGTCATAGTCATGCTGATCAAACTTCATCTCTACCAAATCAATCAAAACAAGGTCATCAACTTACAGTGGGGTATAGTTATAACCAGAATAGATTTGGTTTGAGTGTTAATCATACCCAGCGTAGTGCAGGGTATTCGGATTTATCAAGACAGCAATACAGCGATTTGGTTTCGGTTAATAGCCAAGAAACGACAACAGCAAATACCTATTTTGCTTTAGAAAAAAGCGGGACTTTAGGTGTTGGCTACATACAGACAAAATTAGATAAAATATCGAATAAACTATTAAATATTTCTTGGGCCCCTATTTTACCTACTTATATGCATGGGGCTACTATTTCCATTAGTGCCACCCATGACCTAAATGCAAAAGAAACAAATGCTGCGTTACAGCTTTCTATTCCTCTATCACTCAAAGGCTCTTCATCAACTTTAAGTTCAGGATATAACTTCCGACCTAGAGAAGATGTTAGTTTTATTAACTATAGTCGGGCAATTCCAATGGAGGGAGGAATTGGATTTGATCTTAATAAACGTATGTATCAGCACAGTGAAGATCTGAATCAGGCACGAATAAGTTATAGGAATCGTTATATTAATACAGATATAGGGCTCTCAGGAGGGGATCATTATAACTATTCGTTTGGGCTTTCCGGTGCTGTAATTCTTATGCAGCAAGGAGTATTTGCCGCCAATCGTATCGGTGACTCTTTTTCATTAATTGATACTCAAGGTGTCTCTGATGTTCCGGTACGTTATGAAAATAATCTGATTGGGCACAGCAATAAGAACGGCTATGTATTTGTACCTTCTGTGACACCTTATTTTTCAGCAAAATATAGTATCGATCCGTTAGATTTACCTACTAATTTTAATGTAACAACCGTTGAAAAACGCCAAGCAGCCAGATTGGGTTCGGGGATTGTTGTAAATTTTCCAATTAAAAAATCATTGGCTGCAAATGTGCATTTAGTCATGGCCTCTGGTGAGCCTGTCCCCGTAGCGTCAAAGGTTCATCGTAAACATATTGAATCAAGTTATGTGGGGCTAGATGGTATTGCATATCTAGAAAATCTTGAATTAGAAAATCAAATTAAAGTGCAAATGCCAGATCAACGTATATGTAGAGCAAATTTTTCTATTCAACCAGAAAAAGCGAAACAACAGATATTGTTGATTAAACCGGTAATGTGCGTTGAGGAAATCCAGTAATGTTAAATAGAAGATTAAAAATTGCAATGTTTGTGGCCATTACTGTATTGCATACTGACCTTTACGCGGATTGTAAGGTAAGTACTAGCCATAATCTTTTAGCTACCACAATTCCGTCGATTACTTTGGCTGAGCAAGGTGAACTTTCTACCCAGTTTAGTGCGGGACTTTCCTGTTCGGGTCTGGGCGCGGGAAATAAAACTTACTTAAAATATCAAGTCAGTCAGCTGCCTTTAAAATTCGTAAATGCAACTCTCTCTGATTCTTTAAATGTAATTTATCTTGATACCAATAAGAAGTTAGTTACGTTGGGTGAGGAAGTAGATTTGACTAGTTTTTCACTCATTAATTTTTTCTCTGGACCTGATGGGGCTATCCCATTCTATTTAAAAATACCGGCTGGACAATCAGTTGCTCCAGGGCGCTACGTTTCTGAAACATTGTTTGAAGTTCGTTGGTTCTATTCAGTGCCCGCACTTTCAGTTGGAGGGATTGGCTTTTTTCATTCTAGTCCCGGATTTCGTCGGCCATCTTTGCTTGGAAATCTTGAGTGGGGGGCGGGTGAGAGCTCTGGTGTATTCTTAATGATTGATGTGTTACCTGATTGCAGAATTACAGTTAACGATGTCAATCTGGGAACATCTGCATTTGTTGATAAATTTGAACCAGTTGTAACTTCAATGGGGGTTCGCTGTTCTGCTAAAACGCCGTATACAGTAAGTCTAAATAACGGTATGTATGCACAGGGAGATAAGCAACGAGCAATGAAATTAAGTTCAGGAAATAGTTTTATGAAGTATGAAATTTATAAGAATACGAGTATGAATAGATGGGGAAGTGCAAGTGAAAGCTGGTCTAGTGCTCAAGCAACAATCAATGCAGGCCAATACAACGGTCGTACTCAGCAGGGATATTCTTTTACAACGAAGATATTACCAAACCAATCGAACTTGCCTGTAGGAACTTATAGCGATACGGTAACAGTACAAGTAGAGTTTTAATTAAAATCAAAAAATTTGGTAAACTTAATTTGCATTAAAACAAATGGTTATGGATTTTTTGTACTATAAATTATAACGATTGGTAAAAAATATAAGAATGGTTTTATAATATATAGTGTTTAAAGTAATAAAGTTAATTTATATATCTTAACTATGCTTTTGCTTTCTTATGTTAAATTTGGATGGATAAATTATCTTGAAAGATTCATTAGGGATTAAGAGGATCTAAACTTGTCACTGCCAACTTTATCTCATGAGTCAGAAGTCACTTTAGAGAGTGCTTTAGAAATCATGCGTGTACTTATGCCTCTATTGGTTAGATCGGGAATTGGATACAGTGAGTTTTCAGCTGCTTTAAGACCATTATTTTATAATGAAGCTATTTATGAGTTAGAAAGAATTAATCAGAAAAAAACAGACTCATCAATTAGTTTGCTGGCGGGTTTAAGTAGAAGAGAGGTAAGTGAGCTTCGACAAGTAAACAATGGGCGTCATGAGCTAATAGAAGTTGATAATGTAAGTTTACCAATTAGTGTACCTGCCCGAGTAATAGGTTTATGGATAAGTTTAGATTTACCCCATAAAATTTTAATATATGGCGAGGAAAATAGTTTTGAGTGGCTAGTTAAAAATATTTCTACTGAGAAACATCCGAAATCTATACTGTTAGAGTTAAAGCGTATAGGGCTAATTGAAATAAATGATAAAACTGTGACTTTGCTAAAGGATTGTTTTTCTCCTTCGGCTAAATTGAGCGAGGCGAAACAAATCTTTATAGATAATGTGTGTTCACATCTATCAGCAGGAATTCATAATCTAGTAGAAAATGATGATAAATATCTTGAACAGGCAATATTTGCAGATGAGATAACTCTCGACTCTATTAATAGATTAAAACATCTAAGTTTAGAGTTATGGGAAGATATCTCAAAAAAAATATTAAAAGAAGCAATAGAGTGTTGTAAAGAAGATGAAGGAAAGGAACAAGCAAAATTCAACTTTCGTTTAGGGGTTTATGATTACATTGGGATTATGCCTAATAAATAGAAAATTAATGTGATGAGTATGAAAAATTTTATAATAAAATTTGAGATTAAGAATTTTTATTGAAGTGCGTATGTCAAACAAATTGGATTGACATACACTTGTAAATTTAAGAGATTATAAGTTAAAAACTTCTTTAAACATTTTTTCATTAATATATAAAGGACCCGCATTGTTTTTTAACGCTAGTAAATCCTTATAGGCTTTATTTCTATCTAATTTCATATGATTGTATTTTAAGTCATTTAAGTTTCTTGGTAAAAAATTAATATAACTTAATTGGGCGAAATCTTTTAAATTGATGAGGTTGTCGATAGAAAAAGTAGATAAAAATCTAACTCTAAAAGCTGTATGTTCAAATTCCCTAATAATTTCATCAACCTCTTTTTGTGAGTGTTTAAGAACATAGTCATGAAATTTATTATACATTTTATGGTGAAAGTCTGGATCTTTAAAGAGCGTATCAGATATTTTATATGTATCCCATTCCATACCAAAACGTATTGCCATTAATAATTCAATCGTATTTTCGATAGAAGCCCATTGTTGGGTATTCATTAAAAAATTATAAGGACGAGCTGTATAATATTTTTGAAGATTTATATGAGTTCCACATAATAGTTCAGTAGTTTTATAAATCTTTTGTTCTCTAGGGGAGATATCCCATATAGGTAAATTCCAAGCGATATTGGATTGCATATTATCTAATTTATTATTCATATATTAATCCCAGCTTTCCATTGGTTTAGATAAGTCATAAGTAGTAAGAATGATATGTTTAACTTCTGTTCCTGACTCTAATAGACATGTATTGCCATACTCATCTGTTAAACCTTCAAAAGCATTTCCCCCACAAATTTCTAATTTATAATATTGATTAGATAAAGGATTTTCCGAAATTTCATTGATGAGTCGAAACTTAATACCGTAATTTTCAATATCATCTTCAATTGTTGAGCTTGATTGAGGCAATAATTTACAACCGCAGGATAGTAAATCATTTATTCTGGCTACAGGTTTGCCCATTATTTTATGATTAGGATCGCCCGTAATAATTTTTGAAACAGTGTTATGTTTAGGGCAGATAGCTTTGTCTCCTACACAAGCAATAGCCACTCCCTTACTTAATGGCAGATTATTTCCTGAAATTACTTGTCCACCACCAGAGGTAGGATTTCCTACAAAAATATATTTCATTGTCATAAAGTGCATAAACCTATATTTTTCTCTATGTAGGATAGCAATCACTCCAAAGCCCTATTTGTGAAGTTTTTTTATAATTATTTAAAAATATATTATTTTTCTTTTTTACTTAAGATTTTGATTTTAAATAATTTTATTATATTTTTTATTTTAATATTTTTGTTCATTTATTTATTTAATATGTCAATAGGCTAAGTGTTTTGTTTTAGTTTGGTATTTAATAATTTTATGTCGTATAAACTTGTAATAATTACTTGAGTAATAGAAGTTTGATAAAAATATAATTCCAATAATTTTTAAATTATCTATTTAAGTCTTTTAAGTTATTGTTTTTATTATTAATATGGAAAGAAAAAGTAGAAGAATAATATGTATAAATCTGAGTAAGAGGGCCAGTTTAATCAAAATTAAAAGTTAAAGGAGGCTATTGAGCTAAACAATTTACTCACTTCGAGCCTATAAAAAAGTGTTTTTTTCTTATTCTTTTTCTCCTCTTAGTATTGTATAGAAAATGTAAGCAGTGTAATAAAATGCTAATTTTTGTAACTCCACTTTTTTCAATACTTTATATGAAATCCCAGGAAAAAAAGCTAGTTAATTTAACCCTTATCATTATTATTTATTTAAGTCATAGGGATTAATTGATTTTTGTTATTATATTTTTTGTGATAGGTTTCACAAAAACCAGCTTTGGTATCTCCTTTTTTTTTGTTTTTGGGAATTTGAAATTGAAAAAGTATTCTTTATTTTTTGCTGTTTTAGCTTCTTGCACTGTTCACGCAAATGCAGATAGTCAATGGAATCAGTTTACTCCTTCTAATGTATCTGCATCTTTGTCATCAGGTATTTTAAATGGCGGTAAAGCACATGAATTAGTATTGGCTGATAATGAAAAACTTTCCCAGTTGAACTGGGAAATGAAAAATGCACCCATTGTAAAAGCAGATTTATCTTGGCAATTTTTGCCATGGTTATCATTTAACGCAAATGGTTGGACAACAGTTTCAAGTAACAAAACCACAATGGATGACTATGATTGGCAAGATGAGGAAGACGCGAATTTAGTCACAGATTGGTCTCATCACCCTAATGCAAAACTTAACCATGCAAATGAATTTGACCTTAACTTTCAAGGGTTGATTTTTAATAAACCTTCTTTAAAGGTAAGTGGTTTAGTGGGATACCAAGAGAGCCGCTTTAGCTGGAATGCGAGTGGTGGAACTTTTAGATACTCTGATAGTGATGAAGAGGGTGATTACATCCCTGGCAGCGCACAAACTCTTGAAGGTGAGTTTGAACCAGGTGTCTCAATTATTGGATATCAACAGAAATTTAGCGTTCCGTACTTTGGTTTAGCAGGACAATATATTTACAAGAACTTTGAATTAAATGGTTCGGTTAAATATAGTCCATGGGCTAAAGCCAAAGATTTTGATAATCATTATCTACGTTCATTTGTTTCTACAAATAATGCAAAACGTTCTGATTATTATGGGGCAACAGTTAATGTTGGATATAATGTAATTCCGGGAACTAAGTTATTTACCGAATTTAACTGGAATGAATATAAGCTTGCAAAAGGTCCAACATGGCAAGATGTAGACGGCGAGCAGGGATATAGTGGTGCTACAGGTGGTATCTCAAACAAACACTATACTTTAAGTGTGGGTGTAAAACATACTTTCTAATTTAGTTGAATCTTAAAATTATTTTTAATTTAAATAATTGAACTTAATTTTTTGATTTTAGATATACCTCATAAAATTATGGGGTATATCTAATTAACTTATTATTTATTATGTCTTTTTTTGATTTTTTTAATTAAGATATATTGTTTTTATTTAAATGAAATTTTGTTTTCGGGCGGCGACATGAATACTTTTGTAAGACCTACTTTACACTGTAAAATAAAAAGACAAACTGCATGCGAGCATGAAAGATTAAGAAATTTAATGATCAGTTTGGATCTTTTTAATAATGTTGGTCGGTATAAAAATTTCACATTAGCTCAATATTATTTTCATGTTTATGTTACAGAGATTTTTAATGTACATAGTGTTGCTCATTTAATTTCTGGTATTAAATGTGCTGAAAGGTTGAATGCCATAAAAAAAGATATGGAAGACCTTGGCATCGTAGCAGAAAATGATGTGTTAAAGGATCTGAAAACTTTAAATATATATGAAGCTTTAGGCTGGCTATATGTTTCTGAAGGGTCTACTTTAGGCGCAGCGATTTTGTTGAAAAGTGCTAAAGAGAGCTATTATCTATCAGAGCATTTTGGTGCAAGAAACTTGGCAGAGCATCCTGAAGGTAGACTTAAATATTGGGAAAATTTTATAAATCAATTAAACCAACTTAACTTAAGTTTGGATCAACAACATTTGGTAGTAGACGGCGCATTTGCTGCGTTTAATAAATTTGGGACTATGTTGGAAAATTTAGATGAATTAATCTAAATAATAAGAAATCAAAACTTTAAACTAAAACTTTAGCGCAGGGCTAAATTATTTTATGTAATATAGCCCTAATTTTTTTATATGTGATTAAAATTATTCTAATTTAAATTAATGTCATTTAATTTATTAGATATTTTAAATTTGCTGTAGAAATCATTAATAAGCTCTCAGTTATTAAGTGGTATAACATCTAAATTTTTAAGGGAGAGGTTTCTTGTATTAGATAGAGAGAACATATTTAGCAAATCAACAGCAATCGGTACTCGCCATCTTTTTCAATAGGTGCCCGATGAACACATGGCAAAACCTTTTGAGTAGAATGATCTACTGCCAAACGCCAAATATGTCCCGTACCTAAATTTATAGGCTGTGCATTTGGTTTAGGCTGATAATGTAAATCAAAAAAATACTCTGCCAAAAAAGCTTCAAATTCAGCATCTGGGCCATCATGTAATTCTTTGAGCTTTTCTCTAATTTCTGGAATTAGAACTTTTTGTTGAACCTGATCATTGGGCACAATATCACTCGCAGCGCCGTGATAGGTACATAAGAATGTATCAGTTTCAATTGGGGAGCGATCGACATGAAATGAATATACATCTGTTGAAATGAAATCTAGCTCTTCATCTCGCTCATAGTGTTTAAGCAAATTAAGTACAGGTGAGGCACCAAATTCAGTTAACTGCTCAATATCTTGTAAAATAGTTTCTCTGGCCACATTGCCTTTTTCTGAAAGCTGTAGCGCTAAAAGGTCATCAACAGAAACTTCTGTAATATTTTCTTTTAACTCAAGTTTATTCACAATTTCCTTAAAGTCGCCCACCAAATTTCTATGCCAGCAAATCGCATTTGTCTCTCCTTGGAACTTTGTATTTACAAGTTCAGAGAAGCTAGAAACTTGTCTAATTTGTTTGCTGTCAGAAAAAGCATTCTTCATTGGAGAAATAAAATATTAGAGCAGGTCTAATATTATAGCCTGAGCTGAGTTGAAAATATTCCACTTTAGATAGGTTAGGGTCTCTTTGAAGCGAGTAAAACTGTGAGTATTTAAGACTTGTGCCTGTTAGGCCGAAGCATGTATCGTTAGAGACTGATACTTTAAAATTATAGGAACCCTGAAAAGCGGATATCTTTTCATTAAACCTCTTAAATAAATGGATTTTATTGTGAAGAGTAGGCGGTTTTTTAAACTCAAAAATATTAGATAAATAATAACTTTATAGAAAATTAAGTTTTATTGGTGGATTTTGAAATAGAGCATGACTGGCAAAGAGAGTGCTTTTTTATATTTTAGGTTGATTTATGTATGTTAGCTTCGTCTTACTTTAAAAAACGTCAGAAAAACTACCGCGCCGTAAAGGACCAGCAGCTTACAATCGCAGCCAAAGCAAATATCTTTATTTGCATCATTTTTTGTTTGTTTTGGACCATATATTTTGCATTCGCACAAATGTGGTTAATTGTTTATATGGATATCTTTTTTACATTGATCTCCATATTTAGCCTTTGTCTTATTTATATAAATCGTATTTCAGCAGGCATTCTTTTATCTCAAGTTGTTTTGCTAGTTTTTCCAGTCATTTTTTGCTTATTTTTTGATGTGGCAACCAATGACCGTCCGCAAGTGGCCCAATTGTTTTTACCTGCTGGAGCGATATTGGGGTATTTAAATTACCGTAGAAATCCAAGCTATTTACAATTTATTTTAATTTTATTGTCGATTGGGTGTTTTATATTTTTTAGTGGAACCTCTTTTAATCTTGAGAGTGCTATACCATTATCTGAAGATATTCGTGACCATGGGGGATGGATTGCAACGTGTGTAGCGACACTGATGATTTGTATTTCAATCTATACCATGCAATTAGAAATACAAACCGAAAACTCTATGGTGCAAGACCTACGTTTAGCACTTGCGAAAGAACAATTTGAGCTTTTCTATCAACCACAAATAGATTCTTCCGAAAGGTTAATTGGTGCGGAAGCTCTGCTCAGATGGCGTCATCCTGTTTTGGGTTATGTTCCAACACCAGACTTTATTCCAGCAGCTGAAAATTATGGATTAATGCCAGAGATTGGGGAGTGGGTATTAGCTCAGGGCTGCAAAGTTTTACAAGATTGGAGTAAAAAAGCCGAGACAAAAGATCTTACGCTTTCAATTAATATTAGTGCTGATCATTTTATGCAGCCCTCCTTTGAGCAAACGTTGATTGATTTGGTTCTGCAATACGGCATAAATCCATCTCGGCTCATTTTAGAAATTACTGAAAACATTGCTTTAAATAATTGCGCAAGCATGATTGAAAAAATGCATTTCCTCTCAAAAAATGGAATCCAACTTTCTCTTGATGATTTTGGTACAGGTTATTCATCTTTAAGCTATTTACAGAAAATGCCGATTAAACAAATCAAAATTGATCGTAGCTTTGTGCAGGCAGCTTTGGAGGATAAGCGCAGTAATAAATTAGTCACTGGCATTATTAAAATTGGTCTAGATCTGAACCTCAGAGTATTGGTAGAAGGTATTGAAACGACTGAACAATTTAATACTTTTAAAGATAATGGCTGCACTGAGTTTCAAGGTTACTTATGGGGCTGCCCGAAGTCTTTAAATGATTTTATGGAACAATTGCCACATTTTAAAATAGGCGAAAGATAATTTAGTAACAGGAGCTTATATGGTTCGTCGCTAAAATTTCAAGTCAGCTACAAGAAGATGGAGAAGTTAAGTTTCCACCTTTTTTATTTTATACTTAAGTTTTTCCTTAAATATGTAATTAAATGAAAAACAATAATTAATTAAATATTTTCTATTCAATTTTAAATTGACACCTTAGATATTGAAGATTACCATTTGCCTGCTGGCCACATTGCCAGTCGGTTTTAGCAGACCGCATCAAACGTGCATTAAAAGTTTCATACTTTTAGTGTTGAGCCCTCGTGCCCCCTCTGCGGCGGAACGGGAGGGGGACACCTTCGGGTGTGCTGGCCACGTTTGACCAGTCTGCTAACCCCCTTTCGTTCTGCCACCATAATTCTAATGTCTGGCAGAACTCCAATTAAAAAGGAGTTGGCTTTGCACATCCATTATTTCTTGGCAGCCTTTGCCAAAAGCTATAACGACACAACTTAAATTTTTAGAGCAGTTTGATCGCCGTAAGGTTTTCAAGCTTTAAATCATTTCGTCTAAAAACTTAACTAACAATAAAACTTGAGATGTGCCAAGCACAGTCTTTACGGGCTTTGCTATGCCTTTTTTCTCCCAAAAAAGTATCTCATTTAGAAACAACAAGAATTTATAACGGTAAAAACTATGCCACATTCAGATCTTTCATTCCGTGCTTTAAGCGTGCTTCACACCTCAAGATTTCTTTTTAATAAATACGGTTTTCACAATGTTGGAATAGACCGAATTATCGAGTCATCAAAAACACCCAAAGCGACTTTTTATAATTACTTTCACTCAAAAGAGCGCCTTATTGAAATGAGCTTAAGTTTTCAAAAGGAAGGGCTTAAACATGCGGTTATTTCGATTATTTACGCGCATAAAGATTTAACACTGGTTGAAAAACTTCGCAAAATTTACTTTTTACATGCTGATTTAGATGGGCTCTATCACTTACCGTTTAAGGCTATTTTTGAAATTGCAAAATCACATCCAAAGGCATATCAGCTTGTAGTTGATTATAGAAACTGGTTTATCAATGAAATCTACAACTTGCTTCTAACAGTAAAAAGTACTGCCACAAAGCAAGATGCCCACATGTTCTTGTTTGTGATTGACGGGGCGATGGTTCAACTTTTAGACCCAAACAAACCAGATGAAAGAGAGCGGTTACTTGAGTATTTCTTGATGGGGTTTGGGTAGGGAGCGATTAGAAAGAGGAAAAATTTTTATAAATTGGATTAATTTTTGATTTAATCTAAAACATGCAGTTATTAATTCAAATGAATGAATTGTTATGAATATTAAAAAAGGGTTTTAATGAACTTTATAGAATTAAACCCATTATTCCAAATTGTAAGATATAAATATGACCACTAAAGAAAGCTTTATATCTAAGCTTGCACGGAAAAGTAAAGAAAACAGAGGAAATATAGCCTTATGTTCTATACTTTTTATTATTCCTTTATTTGTATTTCCTGCTTATCCAAAAAATGAATGGCAGTACGAGCTATATCAATACATCACACAAATTATGCATGTGACTGTTGGTACGAAAGGGCCATTACCGTTTTTTACGATTCTTTATAGCATTTACATAACCATAGTCATGTTCTTTTTAGGCTGTGCAGTATGCTATTTTTTTATTAAAGAACACGGGATTAACAAAGCTTATCAAGAAGAAATTTATAAATTCTTTTTTAAAGCCGAGTTTGAATCTTCAAAAAAATACCCTTGGTTAGAAAAGCCTCTAATTAAAAAGACTTTAGTCTCAAGTACATTTGCTATATGTTTGATTATCGGAATTTTTCATTTTATTGATGATGATATTTCTCAGCACAGACCTAGACGTAAAGGTGGACTTATAGCATTTAGTTATAATTACAGAGTGGGGGTGATGTTCTGGGAAATAGCAGTCAGCTTATTTAGTATTTTCCCGATTTTTTATTTTGGGCTTTTATTTTTATATATCATTAATTATTTTTTCCGCGGGTTAGGTACAGGTAAGGTGGCTATTCCTTTAGAAGTGCCAAGCAAAAAACAAAAGCGAAGTAGAAAGGACTGATTTTTTCTATCAATAAATGTGACAGATTCTAACTTCTTATATCATGTAAATACGACTATCCTAATTGAACTTGAACACAACATCTTAAAGTGTTCCTTTTTAAGTTCGATTTTTAGGTATTTAAAAAATGAATAAAATGCACGTAATTTTAGCGGTAATTATTGGTTTGGTTGTGGGTGGAGTAATAGGTGCTCTCGGTTACTCTAAAACTGCCGCACGTTATGACGCGATGACCACAGCATGTGTAATGGTAAACCAAGCAGTTGAACATGGCCTCTTGCAACCAGAGCAAGTGAAAGAGTTCGGTGAGCTCACAGGCCAAAGCCTTAAAAAAGATTATGAGTCAGTTGCTTCTAAATTTAAATTCTCTGAAAAGCAATTAGGTAACGCATCTGAAGGATCTCATTGTAGCCAGTTTATTGTTGGTGTGAATGCCGCAAAATAACCGAGAGGAAGCCCACAGAGCGTGGGCTTTTTTTATAATATTTAGTTAGGGTAGCTACAATATTAACTGAACATATTATCTACAGACTGCTATAATAATGATCACCACAAAATTTAAACTAAGCTTGCCCCAAAGGCAGGCTTTTTATATGTGCAAACAGATCTGCTAGGAAATATGAAACGTTATCTTAAACAAACTCCCACAACCACTTCTCATTGGACGACAGAGCAAGACTGCTTCTTGATAGAAAATAATTCTCTCTCAATTTACGAACTTACAGTGCATCTCCCTTTTTCCGAAGATGAAATAAGAGTACGTAGAGCTGTTCTTGGTTTAGTCCGACGTGATAAGCAGATGAAAACATATTAATTTTACCAAATGGTAAAAATCAATATGAAAGAAAATATTTCAAAGTATCTCTATTCAAGCGTTTATTTTGTGGAGGAGTTATCAAAACCATAATTTTTTTCGGTGTTTTTTTGGTGCACTTTACATAAAGCTCTAACTACTTACAAACCAAGCTAATAAGGTTACCTTTACTTACATATCTTTAAGCATAATCAAAGTCATAAAACATTCATAGATCAGCACTTTATAACAATAGTACGGAGAGAGGTTAATGCCAAAGTATCTAGCTGTAGCCGAAAAGGTTTATAAAAATATAAAAAAAGATAGCTTATTCACTGATGACATTACTCAGAACCTTAACTGTTTAATTAGTCAGATTCGAAAAGCTATTAAAGGAACAGAGTTTAAGCTCAAATTCAACTATATAGACTTTGAAGAAAACTTAACCAAGCCGTTAAGCGAGTGCAAGGTTCAAATTGATCTGAGTGTTATGCCAAAGTTCGCAAATGAAGGGGAATATCTTCTATGGTTAGCTGGTTTTATTGAGCGAATCACAGAAGGTGGAAAACCTAAATTACCGCCGATTTCACACTTTTTACCACCAGGTTTTAAGATGTCGAAAGATGCGTCATTTCCTGTGACTGTTACTGCTCCAAAAGAAGAGCATGCAGACATGATTATCAATTATTTTAAATCTGAGGATTTTATTAAAACTAATAAAACTCCTTCGTAAAAGAATATAGAAGCGAATGTCCACCTTGCTTCTATATACCTGCTGGTTTTAACTCAGCGACCGCCTTCTGGGGCGGTTTTTTTTGCCTGTAAATAGTTATCACACGATTTATTACTTTCCCTAAAGCTATTTATAAGAAAATGTTAAATGTATACAAATATACTTGGATTAACTAATTATTTTTAAATTTCAAAACTTTAGTTATATTCTTTGGTAAAGAAAAATATACATTTTTCACATAAGCAATGTGCCAAGTAACGCAATGAAACATTTAGCTGTTCATAATCTTTAAAAAAAGAGAGCATGAACGAAATGAATGAAAACGCAGAGCTTATAAAATATATAGACGTTGCTGAGAACGTCTATGAACGTGTCTATGAGAATAATCAATTTTCAAATAATTTGATTGTTAATCTCAACCGCATTATGGCGGAAATCAAAAAACAGGCCGAAGAAAAAGATCTGAAGTTAAAATATAATTCTATCGACTTTGAATATTGTCTGAGTTTGCCTGTAGCCGATAGAGATATAAAAATTGATCTTAGTCTAATTCCTCATTTTGAATACCGTGACGAATGCATTTTATGGCTAACCAATTTTATTGGGAAAATTAGTGTGCCTAAAAAGATGACGAGGCAGAAATTAAGTTTTCACTAAAAAATTAGAGTTTATAGAGATATATGAGTCATCACTAAAAGATTAACAACATCTACGCTTAAACAGTTATGCTTTATTGCAGATCGACATTTCATAATTAGAAAATGATATAGAGCACTTAAAATGAAAAAGTTTGCAATAACCTTTGCTGTTTTGGTTCAGTTATCAACCTATGGTTTAGCCAATGATTCTACGGGTTACGTAGGTACAGGTGGGATTCAATATCTCAAAAATTCGCAGATTGCCATGCACAGCGAAGATCTATTTATCAGTAAAAAACTGGTTAAGGTCGAATACGCCTATAAAAATTTAAGCAATAAGGACGTAACAGAAACGATCTTATTTCCGCTACCGCGTATTGATAATTTCTTTGAGTCTGATTTTGCCCATACAGAACATCTTTTGAAAAGTTTTAAGATTGTGGTGGATGGTGAAAATATAAAACCAGAGATACATGTGCGAACGTTTATTCAAAAAGATGAAAAATCACCTCTGATTGATACCACAGAAGAGTTTAAGCAGTGTGGGTTTAGTGAAAAAGATATGTTAAACCCGTGGCTACGTAATACCTATGATTATGAATATTATGTAGATAAGCTAAAACAATGTAATAAGCCACAGATACAGAAAGTTTTAGCCAATTTTAAAAAAGATGATGTAATTCCTTGGTCATCTCAAGTGATCTATAGCTGGAAACAAACCTTTAAAGCCAATAGTTTGACTAAAATTCACCATGAATATAAACCTTTGGTGGGCGGTTCTGTTGCTCTCTATCCAGATGAATATAACCAGCAATTTTGTATGGATAAACAATTTAAGCAAGGCTTAAAAAAAGCCAGTGCAGAAAATTCGCCGTTTAGTGCTTTGGGCTATATTTTGACGACGGGTGCAAATTGGGCAAAGCCGATTGAAAACTTTAAGCTCACCATTGAGCGAGATAAAGATGAACTAGTGTCATTTTGTTGGGATGGACCAGTCAAAAAGATTAGCCCAACTCAATTTCAAATGATCAAAACCAAGTTTGTGCCTAAAAAAGATTTGGATATTATTTTTGTGAGAGTGAAATAGGCCAAACTCAAATAAAAATGCATAAATGGGTAGCCTAATCACGCTAACAACTCCCATACTATAAAAGTAGGGAAGTTTTTTAAGACAGGATGACACGTGAATTTAAAGAATCTGGAAGCATTTTATTGGGTTGTAACTTTAAATAGCTTCAATAAAGCGGCGACTAAATTGCAAACTACTCAGCCTGCGGTCTCTCAAAAAATCACAGCTCTTGAAAATGAATTAGGTTTTAAAGTTTTAGATCGAAACTATCGACAGTTTAAGCCGACTCATAAAGGCTTAACTTTATTTAAGTACGCCGAAAAATTTATGCGCCTAGAAACAGATCTGGTCGCAGAACTGACAGAAAACCAGCACCTGACGGGCACCATTCGTTTGGGAGTTTCCGAAACTATTGTTTATACATGGTTGGTTGAATATATCGAAAAGGTTCAACAAGAGTTCCCAAAAATTTCAGTAGAGATTGTGGTAGACCTTACGCCTAACTTACAAGAAGGCGTTCGGACAGGCGACTTAGACATGGCATTCTTGCTTGGACCAACTTTAGCTTTTGAATGTATTGAACAGACTTTGTGTGACTTTGAACTAAGTTTCTTGGCTTCACCGTCATTTAAAGGCGGAGTTGCTCAAATGTCTTTTAAAACGCTCATGTCACATACCATTTTAACTTATCCAAAAATTACCTATCCCTATAAAGAATTAAAAGCCCGAATGAAAGAACAGGGAATTGATGAACCACTTTCGATTACCAGTTATTCATTGGCGACTCTATTGCGTTTAGCCGAGCAGGGCTTAGGTATTGCTGTGGTGCCGACCTTAACGGCGTTAAAAGAAATTACCGATGGGCGACTAGAAATATTAAATACGCCTATTCAATTAAAAACCTTCCATTTCACCTCGATTTACATTCAAGGAAACGATGTGGCTTTAAAAGAGAAATTGACCGAAGTTGCAGTTAAGGTATCTGAATGTGCTATGAAAAGACTCAATGAGCAAATAAAAAAATAAGCTGTTTTGTATGTAAAACAATAAAGGCAGCTTATTAACTTCAATAAGTAGAGCTTATCTTGATTTTTTACTAAAGACTAAACTATTTAAAATCAATCATTTAAATTTTTAACTTAATGTAAAAAGCCTTATTGTCCGTAAGGATGAGCTATGTTTTTATTTTAGCTACAAGATTTGATCACCGATTGTGTTGATTGGGGAACAGGGAATCTTTGTCATTTTAAAGGATTAAAGAATATCGTTTAGGACAAAAATGGTGTTCTTGATTCAACTTGAAAATAGCGTTGTTAAGCTCAAATGGATGAGGAACGCATTAATATGTCTTTACTGAAATCTTCTTTTTTATCAGATCGCCAATGGGCCATTGTGGCCTCGATCTTTATGATGGCGACCTCTGCAATGGGGCCAGGATTTTTAACCCAAACTGCTGTGTTTACAGTCAAGTTAGGTGCGGCATTTGGCTTTGCCATTTTAGTTTCCATTCTGATTGATTATGTGGTTCAACAAAATATTTGGCGAGTAGTCACACTGACCCAAATGCGTGCATCAGATATTGCCAATAAAGCATTACCGGGTAGTGGATATTTACTGGCGTTTTTGGTGATTTTAGGTGGTTTTTTCTTTAGTGTCGGTAACATTGCAGGTGCAGCTTTAGGCTTAAATGCACTTTTTGGCCTAGACACAAAGTGGGGCGGTATTTTAAGTGGTGCGTTAGCCATTTTGATTTTTGCATCAAGAAAAGCAACGCTTGCCATGGATAAAAGCATGATTGTGTTGGGATTACTTAAAATCCTACTAATTATTATTGTGGCCGTTATTGTAATGCCTCCTGTGGGGCAAGCTGTACATCAAACCTTCGCTCCAGATCAAATCGACTTTGCCATTATTACTACCATTGTCGGCGGTACAGTGGGTGGCTATATCTGCTACGCGGGTGCACACCGTTTACTCGATAAAGGCGCGGTTGGCCCTGAAAATATTGATGAAGTTGCTAGAGCTGCGACCAAGGGTATTGTTGTGGTCGGCATCATGCGCTATGTGCTGTTCTTGGCTTTTCTAGGTGTGGTGGTGAGCGGTGCAACGATTGATTTAGCCAGCCATGACGCCAATCCGGCAGCTCAAGCATTCCAATATGCAGCGGGTACATTTGGCTTTAAATTATTTGGTTTAATTTTCTGGGCAGCCGGCATTAGTAGCACCATTGGCGCAGCATATACTTCAGTTTCATTCTTTACTGCGTTTAAAAAGAACCTAACCCCAAAGCAAACCAACTATACGACCATTACCTTTATTGCATTGGCTTTATTGCTCTATGTGGTATTGGGTGCAACTCCGGCAGGTCTACTCATTTTTGTAGGTGGTTTTAACGGTTTGGTGTTGCCAATTGGCCTTACAATTTTTGTGTATGTTGCTGCATGCCGTAAAGATTTAATGGGTAATTATAACTATCCAAAATGGTTGCTTATTTTGGGTGGGTTAACATGTCTGTTGACGTGGTGGATGGGTTATATGTCGTTTACGACAGTGTTTAACTATTTGACCAAGCTTTAAGCCAGACTGCGTGAAGTGATAAAGGAATAATGCCATGTTTGTAGATTTAAATAGTGATTTGGGTGAAAGCTTTGGCTCATGGAAAATGGGTAATGATGATCAGATCTTACCTGTCGTGACCAGTGCCAATATTGCTTGTGGCTTCCATGCTGGCGACCCGCTCGGCATTTTAAAAACGGTTCGTAAAGCTGTTGAGCTGGGTGTGACTATTGGCGCTCACGTGTCTTATCCAGACCTTGTAGGCTTTGGCCGCCGTAATATGGATTTGTCGCGTGACGAACTCATTGCTGATGTGCTTTATCAAATTTCTGCACTCGATGGCTTGGCTAAAGTAGCAGGCTCAAAAGTGCAATACGTTAAACCGCATGGCGCACTTTATAACACCATTGCTCATGATCAAGCTCAGGCGGCAGCAGTAATTGACGCAATTAAAATGTATAACCCTGAACTGGTTTTAGTGGCTTTGGCCGGGTCAAATTTGGTAGAGCAGGCACGTGCCGCTGGTTTAAAAGTTGTGTCAGAAGCATTTGCAGACCGCGCATATAACAGCGATGGTTCACTGGTATCTCGCCGTCTAGAAGGTGCGGTTTTACACGACTCGGCATTTGTTGCGAGCCGTGTGGTGTCTATGCTTAAAAATGGTGGGGTTGAGTCAATTGACGGTGTATTTACCCCAATTCAAGCCGACACCATTTGCTTGCATGGCGACACCGACGGTGCGCTAGAGATGTCAGCAGCCATTAAAGCTGAGCTTGTAAAAAATAATATTGAAATCCGCCCGTTTGTAAATAAAGCATAAGGATGAGCACAATGTATAAGGATATTAAAGTCGACCCAGCTCAGCTTGAAGCCGCTTTAGATGCGCGTTTAAAAATCCGTGCAGGTTTTGATAAACCAACGGCAGGCATGGCTGCGGGTATGACACAGGTCAACATGATTTCGGTGCCAAAAGAGTGGGCATATGACTTTTTACTCTATGCACATCGCAACCCGCAAAGCTGTCCGGTGCTTGATGTGCTCGAAGAAGGCATCTATGCAACTAAGCTTGCAGCAGACTCAGACATCCGAACTGACTTCCCACGCTATCGCATTTGGAAAGATGGCGAAATGGTCGATGAAGTGACCGATGCAAGCGAGATTTATAATGCTCATCCTGATTTGGTGACTTTCTTAATTGGTTGCAGTTTTTCATTTGAAACCGCTTTGCAAGAAGCGGGGATTGAAGTTCGCCATATTCATGATGACACCAATGTGCCGATGTATCTAAGCAATATCAAGTGTGAACCAGCAGGGCGTATTTCAGGAAACATGGTCGTTTCTATGCGACCAATTCCATCGCATCAAATTAGTGAAGCGGTAAAAATTACTTCACGTATGCCAAGCGTGCATGGTGCGCCTGTGCATATTGGTCACCCTGAAAGCTTAGGAATTTTGGATGTAAATAAGCCAGACTTTGGTGATGCTTCCCGCATTGAAGCGGGCGAAATCCCTGTGTTTTGGGCATGTGGGGTAACACCGCAAGCGGCTGTAATGAACTCGAAAATTCCTTTTGCGATTAGCCATGCACCGGGTCATATGTTTATTACCGACATTCCTGACCGCGCTTGGATTGGCTAATTGGACTAAAGAAGAATTAAAAGGATAAGCAAATGCGTTTTTTATCGGTAAACGCCGATTGTTTTCTGATTGAGCTTGCGAGCCTAGAAGAAACTTTGGCGTTGTACAATAAATTGCAAAATACGCAATTGAATGGAATTAAAGACTTAGTCCCCGCTGCAAAAACAATTTTGGTTTTTTTTAACGAGATCGAAACTAACTTTAAAACGCTGGTTGCTTCAATTCAAAGCCTCAAAATTGATTCTGGATTTGAGCGTAGCAGCCAAGAAGTGATTGTGCCGATTCGTTATGATGGCGAAGACCTTGCTCAGGTTGCAGAACTGCAAGGGCTGTCTGTGGCCGATGTGATTAGAAAACATCACCAAAGCGTGTGGAATGTGGCTTTTATTGGTTTTGCGCCGGGCTTTGCTTATATGAGCAGTCCCGATAAGCCTTTTACCGATATTCCACGCTTAACGGTTCCGCGTAAAAAAATACCGTCAGGCTCTTTAGGTTTGGCTGGAAAATACTCTGGTATTTATCCAAAAGACAGTCCGGGTGGCTGGCAGCTGATTGGGACTACATCAGAAAAAATGTGGGATTTAGAGCGTAAAAACCCTGCATTGTTGTTACCGGGCATGACCGTACATTTTGAAGATATTACGCATCGTCCAACAACTGTGACTGTACCGCAGCAAATCACACGTACAGTTGAGCCGAAACAATCTGTGCCGTTATTTACGATCACTGCGCCAAGTTTACAAATGCTTATTCAAGATGAAGGGCGCTTAAACCAGACCAAAATTGGTGTTGGCGTAGCGGGTGCAATGGATTTATCTGCCATGCATTGTGCCAACCGTATCGTGGGTAATCCAACCGATACGCCCGTCATTGAAGTTTTAAATGGTGGGCTAAAAGCCAAAATGCAGCATGCAGGCGTTATTGCGGTGGCAGGCGCGATCTCAAACATTCGTGTGAAATTTGCTGACGGGCAAACCGCAGACTTTGCAAGCTATCAGCCGATTGATTTAGATGAAGGCGATGAATTTCAAATTCAGCCGCCAACAGCAGGCTTAAGAAACTATTTGGCAGTTCGTGGCGGTATAGACGTTAAACCAGTGCTCAATAGTGCTTCGTTTGACAGCTTGGCGGTGCTAGGGCCAGAACCTTTAAAGCTCGGAGATACTATTTACCAAGGGCAGGTCAAAGCAGCCAACATTAGCGTAAATGAAGTGGGCAAATGCGATTTACCACAAGTTGGTGAAGTGATCGAGCTAGATATTGTGATGGGGCCGCGCACTGACTGGTTTGAACAAGACAGTATTGAACTACTGTGTCAGCAAGAATGGCTCGTGACCAATGAAAGCAACCGAGTCGGGCTAAGACTTTCAGGTGCACAGCCTTTGACTCGCAAAATAACCCATGAACTAGAAAGTGAAGGCACATGCATTGGTGCTTTGCAGATTCCACCGAGTGGGCAGCCCGTTTTGTTTATGAATGATCACCCTTTAACGGGCGGATATCCGGTCATTGCCTCAGTTGCTAAACACCATTGGAATTTGGTGGCACAGATTCCAGCAGGTTGCCGTATCAAATTTAAAAAAATTGCCGAATTTACAGATTTTGAGAATGAATGATGAATACAGAAAAATTATTGATTGCTAACCGTGGTGAAATTGCCGTTCGTATTATTCATGCTTGCCGTGATATGGGAATTGCATCGGTCGCGTTATATGCAGATGATGACATCGGCAGCATGCATGTCGAACTTGCAGACGAAGCATGGGGCTTGGCGGGTGCGACTGCCAGTGAAACCTATTTAAATATTCCTGCCATTATTGAAGTTGCTAAAAAATCGAAAGCGACCATGGTGCATCCGGGTTATGGTTTTTTATCTGAACGTGCCGAATTTGCCCAAGCTGTGATTGATGCGGGCTTAAAATGGGTAGGACCATCTCCAAGTGCCATAGAAAAACTAGGCGATAAAATCGAAGCACGTAAAATTGCAGCTTCGGTTGGTGCGCCGTTGGTTCAGGGTACGCAAGATCCACTCAATAATGCAGATGAAGCTTTAGCGTTTGCTAAACAGTTTGGTTTGCCGATTGCGATTAAAGCTGCGTTTGGTGGCGGTGGCCGTGGTTTAAAAGTCGCGTGGAAACTCGAAGAAGTCAAAGAGCTTTACGAGTCGGCAGTACGAGAGGCAAAAGCTGCCTTTGGTCGAGGTGAATGTTTTGTCGAGCAATATTTAGATAAACCGCGCCATGTAGAAGCGCAAGTGATTACCGATCAGCATGGAAACATTGTGGTGCTTGGTACACGTGATTGCTCGTTGCAACGCCGTAACCAAAAATTAGTCGAAGAAGCACCAGCGCCATTTATTAGCGATGAGATTTACCAGCAAATTTTAACCTCGGCAAAAAACATTTGTCAGGCCGCAAACTATGTGGGTGCGGGAACAGTTGAATATTTACTGAGTCGCGACGGCAAGCTTTCATTCTTAGAAGTAAATACCCGTTTGCAAGTTGAGCACCCAGTGACCGAAGAAACCTCACAAGTCGATTTGGTGGTTGAACAAATTCGCGTAGCACAGGGCCATGAGCTTTCTATTAAAGAAACACCAAAAGCGCAAGGCCATGCGATTGAGTTTCGTATTAATGCAGAAGATCCAGCACGTGGTTTTATTCCTGCCTTTGGTGTGTTGAGTTTATTTGAAGCGCCGTTTGGTCATGGTGTACGGGTTGATACAGGTGTTCGGACTGGCTCTTTAGTGTCTAGTCATTTTGATTCACTGATGGCAAAATTGATTGTGACTGGTCCAACCCGTGAAGTTGCAATTGCTCGCGCCAAACGTGCATTAAAGCAATTTAAAATTGAAGGCGTGGCATCTGTTCTAGATTTTCACCGCGCGGTACTCAACGAACCTGACTTTACCGATGAATTTAATGTCCATACACGCTGGATCGAAAACGACTTTAAACAAGAGTTAAAGCCAACTAAACGGGGCATTCCAAACCATCAACAACCAATGCTACTCAGTTATATTGAAATTGATGGCAAGTTACACCGTTTAGGTTTACCAGCAGGGATGTTTGCACAAGGCTCAGCTACCGCAGTTCAGGCACAAACAGCCGAGCCAGAAGTGAGTGCCGAGCATTTACTTGCTCCAATTAATGGTGTGATTAGCACTTGGAAAGTTGAAAATGGTCAACAAGTGACAGAAGGCCAAGTGGTTGCCATTATGGAAGCTATGAAAATGGAAGTGCAGGTACTGGCGCATCGTAGTGGCGTTATTCAGATTAGTGCGGAGAAAGGCGCGACCTGCCATGCAGAAATTGTGATTGGTAGCATTAATTGAGATCTAAATAAGAGATTTGGCCTAATTGAGCGCGACTTTAATGTAGTCAAATCCAATGCTTATTTATTCACTTAGTGAGTTGTTTTTCACAGTACTCGTTAACTATTTTCAACTTGAAAAATAGCGCCAATTATGAGATATTTGTCACAGTTTAGTGATATCAAAAATTAATCACTGTATTGAAAGCTCGCATATGCGGGCTTTAATTTTTAGCCCAGTTTAAGCATTTCTCACTTAATGAGCTGGCAGCATAAAAATAATTTGAGAATTTGGCATCCACTCAAAGGCGAATTGAAGAAAGCGAATGAAAATTCTACCTTCATCTGAATATGATCAAATTCTAAAATACAGTGTCTATTGGCTCGTCATCTCAATTGTGATTGGAGTCGTAGCAGGGCTAGCCTCGACCTTAATTTTTGTTGCCTTCGATATTTCAAACAAAGTCCGAAGTCTGCATCACTGGCTCATCTACTTTTTGCCTTTTGTGGGTTTTGGTATTGGTTATCTGATTAAAAAATATGGATCGCCGATTGAACGGGGGACTCATTTACTGATTGATGAAATTCATCAGCCGAAGTCGTTTATTCCAAAACGAATGAGCCCCATCATTTTTATCACCTCAATTTTAACGCAGTTGTTTGGTGGTTCAGCAGGACGTGAGGCGCCAGCAGTTCAGCTTTCGGGTGCTTTAATTGACCACCTGAGCCATATATTAAAAATCTCGGAAGATAACCGAAAAATTTGTTTAATCGCCAGTATTGGCGCTGGCTTTGCAGGGGTGTTTGGTTTGCCTCTGGCAGGCGCGATCTATGGTTTAGAAATTACAGCTTTAGGTAATTTAAGATATTCAGCTATTTTTCCATGTTTTGTGTCAGCGCTTATTGCTTCGACCATTCCTGAACTATTCGATATTGTTCATCCGCATATTTTTTATGTGATTAGTGAATTTCCAGCGATTCATTTTGGCACGCTCATGAGCTTAATTGTGGCGGGGCTGATCTTTGGTTTGGCTGCACGTTTCTTTATTGCCGCCATTCATTTTGCGAGTGATGTCTTTTATAAATATGTGCGTTATTTGCCTTTAAGAACGATGGTCGGCGGTATTGTGATTATGCTACTTACTTTGTTCACCGCACATCAGCAATACAACGGTTTGGGTACAGATAAAATTATTTCATCTTTTTATGTACCGATTGAGTTTTACGACTTTTTTAACAAGACCGTTTTTACTGCAATTACTTTAGGTTCAGGTTTTAAAGGTGGTGAAATTACGCCGCTGTTTTATGTGGGTGCGACATTAGGTAATGCTTTAGGGGCGGTTTTAAACCTACCTATTTCATTGCTTGCAGGCTTAGGGTTAGTCAGTTTGTTTTCAGGGGCAAGTAAGGCACCATTAACATCTATTATTTTAGCGATTGAGCTATTTGGAATGAATGTTGCCACTTATGCCATTATTACCTGTTTATTGGCAGCCCTATTTTCAGGCGATTGTGGGTTGTATCGCCGTAAAAAGTTGATGGATTAGTACGTGATTCATGAGAAAAATTGACTTGATGTAGTTTCAACTCAGTTAGTTCTAATTAAAAATAATGCTGATTGTTTAGTAGAGTTCTATCTTCGTATACTGATTTAGAATCTTTTCTAGAAAATTAAGAAAAACTTATTTTTTACTGAAAGAATTAGAAAGTGTACTATGTAGGATTAGATATGTTAAGAATCTAATTCAAAGATGGTTATAATATTAATATAAATTTTTACTAGGGAAAGGGGGTTTTACTTGAATACATTTATTAATTATTATGAGATTTTACATGTATCTCAAGATGCTCCTGTTGAAATTATTAGATTGGCCTATAAAGGTTTAGCACAAAAATATCATCCTGATCGTTACCAAGGAAATGATGCAAATGGAAAAATGCAATTAATTAATGAAGCACTTGAAGTGTTAACTAATGAAAATAAACGTAAAGAGTTCGATCTGAAATTAAATTCTTTTAATCAACGAAAACAAAAAGAGAGAGATTTTCAAGAATATCAAAAAAGAAAGAAGTATGAAGATTTTCAGCAGCAAGAGAAAAATAGTAGAAATTTTTCAAAAAATGATGATAAAGATCAGAAAGAAGCCAAAGATTTTAATGTCAATATCAATATTTCAAAAGGGTTTTATATTTTTAAGCCATTTTTAAATCTTTATAATATAATAAAAAGAAATAGCAAAAAAATTATTATATCTTTATCCATCTTAGGAGTAGCAATAATTTTAATTAGTACTATTCTATCAATATATGAGAATACAAGATACTCAGAAAATATTGTTACTGAAGCTCCTTTACCAGCTGAACAAGCTGATGAGACTGTGAATACTTTATATACATCTACTTCTGAATCTGTCAGTACACCAGAATTAGTTAATACTACTAATGAACAGTCTAAAGTAATTCCATATCGACCAGATCTAATGAATAAAGCTGTCCAAAGTGTTATTAATATTCAAGAAGAGAGTGGCATCATAGGTGTGGTCAAAGAAATTCATGACTGCTATATAGACAAAAAAGAGGAGAGGCTTTATTGTCTATTCTTAGACTTGACCGCTAGAATGCTTGATTTGGGTGCTTCTCAGACAATGGGTATTATTCGTGATGATTACTTAATGGATGAGCGAGTATTAACTAGAATAAATAATAATTACTATATACCAAATAGTATTGACTCAAGTACAGCAACTGAACACGTGCAAAGAATGAATGTCGAACTAGCAGAAATATTTAAAGAAAAATATCAAGAAAAAATAAAAAATATGCATTCTTCTGACAATCTTAATAAATCTGTTGAAGAGGAATTATCAGATGTAAATAATGATGAAGTGAAAACCGATCAACCATCTAGTAATTTAATCTAAATTTATTAAATCTTTTGAGATAATAGATAAAATTCGATTTTATTACTTGGAGTCTTTAAGTCTGATTTGTATAAGTTGTTTTATTGTTAATGTGAAAATATAATATTTAAAAAACAATTGTTCTGATTTGATACGAATAGAATTTTATATTCTTGACGACAAGAAAAGTGAATAATATCCTTTCTTTCTGGTAGAACGGAAAGAGGACATCTCAGGATGTGCTGGTCTCTTTGGCACCAGTCTGCTAACTCTTTTTCGTTCTACTACCATAATTATTCCGCAGAGATTGATAGAATTATATTCATTTCTGAGCTTGTATTTAATTGTTATAAATAGACAAACAGATCCTACATATCAATATTCAATTAGTTTTTAAAATCTTCAAAACTTGAAAATAATTTAGAACCCAACCGCTCTACTTTAATACGATTGTCATTTCCCACGCTTGACGCCAACAATAGCGAATACTATCCTTTGCATGCTGGCCTACATCGCCAGTCGGCTTTGACAGGCCGCTATCATCTAGAACACCAAAAAAGTAATTTTTTGGTGTTGAACTCGTTCGTCCCCCTTCGTAGCGGTAGGACGGAGGAGGGACGCCTTGTGCGTGCCAGTTCCTAGATGACTGGTCTGTCAACCCGCCTTCGTTCTGCCACCATAATCATTTGACAGTGATTAGGTAGAACTTCTATTTCATCTAGGAGTCCGCTATGCGTACTAATTCTTCTCATTTATTGGCCTATGCCAAAATCTCTCTATTTATACCGTTTAAACAGTTTATAAATTGGTTTAATCGACTCTAAGTTTTCTACAACCTTAGATCATTACGACTCAAAAATCATAGCAACAATAAACCCGAGATAGGCGAGCACAACTTTATTGTGTCGTTTTTGCGTGCCTGTTTTTAGCACTCATTTTAAGAGTGACGGCATTTCTATCTCTTTTTACATACAACAAAAAATTATTTTAAGCGGTATACATGAACAATTTAGAACCTTCATTTAGAGCACTACGAGTGCTGCACACGGCAAAAGATTTATTTACTCAAGATGGGTTTAACACGGTGGGGGTTGACCGAATTATTGCTGAGGCCAAAATTCCCAAAGCGACTTTTTATAACATCTTTCATTCAAAAGCACGACTCATCGAGATGAGTTTAACCTTTCAAACGGATGCGCTCAAAGTAAAAGTCCTTTCAATTATCAATTCATACAGTGAACTTATGGTGTTCGATAAACTAAAGCAAATTTACTTTTTACATGCCAATTTAGAAGGGTTTTACCGTTTACCATTTAAAGCAATTTTTGAAATTGAAAAGTGCTATGCAACGGCTTATCGGGTGGTTATTGATTATAGAAACTGGTTTATCAATGAGATTTATAAGCTACTTCTTACTGTCAAAACTAGCGCTTCAATAAAAGACGCACACATGTTTCTATTTGCAATTGATGGGGCAATGGTTCAGTTATTAAGTGCCAATAGCGTAGATGAACGGGATAAATTACTAGATTACTTTTTATTTATGCTATCTGAGCATTCAACTTAAACCTTAAATACAAAAAGCCCGTAATTGGGCTTTTTCTTTTAGATGCGGCGATTAAAACTTAAGTTTCTTAAGCCCACGGCTTACGCCATTTTCTAAAGCTTTTTTGATAATAAGACCAATGAAGGGCACGCGGCCTTTAAAGCTAATCGTGTAATCTAAACGACTTCGATTATTTCCCAAGTCAGTAAATTTCATGACACCACGGTGAGCTTTAATTGGGCTAATGCCACTGGTAATTGCATATTCGATCAGTTCATTTTCTTTATAGATTAAATTTGTTTCTACAAACGAAGGGGTCAATGGAATAGACATTTTGCGCGCAGAACCAACACCATTACGAGCGTCTTCTCCGTCGCTAATGCGAGTCACTTTAGCAGGCGCAAAAAGCTTACTTAGGTTTTCATGCTCACTTAAGGTTGCAAAGACTTTGTCTACAGGTGCATCAAATTCTTGTACGATGTTGATTTTTTGAGTTTTTAACATCTTATTTCCTCTAGAAATTATTTTGACATTGGTAATTGTCAGAATTTGGATGTTAGCACGCTTTGGGTAATGGGGGAATTCTTCTTCGTCGGAGTTATGGTAACTCTAAAAAAATTCATTTAGGTAAATCCATTATATTTTCTGTCCTTTTCTTTATCTTTTTGGATTGTAGACACATTGTATTATTTGGGAAATGGAGAATTATACAAATTGTAGACATCTTCCATAGAAGGTAGGAACCGAGCTCAGGCTTATGGATGGAGTGGTTAACATGGATAAGAAAATACGATTAGCCGAAACATTAAAACGCCGCATTATTAGTATGGAATTGGCGCCGGGCGCTATTGTAGATGAAATATCCCTAAGCGAAGAATTTGGAATTTCCAGATCCCCCGTTCGTGAACTCATCCGCCAAATGGCCGCCGAAGGTTACCTTGAGCTTGAAGCAAATCGTGCTGCTCGTGTTTCTTCGATGAGCCATCAATCACTACGTAATTTCTTTTTAGCTGCGCCATTAGTTTATATCGCTACGACACAATTGGCAGCAATTAATGCTAGTTCAATTGATATTAAGCAGTTAAAAGAAATCCAGATGCAATTTCGTAAAGCCATTGATGAAAATGATTTGGAAGGTCGCGTTTACTACAACAACCAATTCCATTTGGAAATAGGAAAAATTTCCCAAAATGCATATCTCATGCCGAGTTTAGAGCGTTTGCTGATTGATCATGCCCGTTTGGGCAAGATTTTCTATCGCCAGCCGACTTCATCAGATATGCAAGAAGATCTTGATACAGCGGTTATTCAACATGACCAGATTATTGATGCCATAGAGCGTCACAACGCAGGTGAAGCCGGTGAGCTGATCCGCGTGCACATGGATTTATCTCGCCGTCGAATGACTGAATATGTTGTTCCGGAAGGTATTGATGTTCCACTTACTTATTAATTAAAGGCAAAACCTTTTACAAATAATACTTTCACTTACAGGAAAAGTAGGTGAGTGGAAAATATAAATGGAGTTTTTGAAATGACTAAAGTTACAGCCTTACCTGCCGATGACCAGCGATGTGCATGGTATCACTTGAGCCCAAAACGAATGGTTAAACCAAGCCATAGAGGTAAAAGTACAGCGCGCTGGGCAGTCATTGGTGCAGGGTATACGGGCTTGGCGGCAGCACGTCAATTGGCACTTAATTTTCCAAATGATGAAGTCATCTTGATTGAAGCACAAGAAGTTGGTTTTGGGACGGCAGGTCGAAATGCGGGTTTTGCAATTGATCTTCCACATGATATTGGTGCCGAAGACTATATCGGTGATATTGATATTGCCAAAACTACTCTGAAGCTCAATTTGTTGGGGCAATCTATTTTGCATGACTTAGTCAATAAACACGCAATCGATTGTCACATGCGTCCAAGCGGTAAATATCAAGGTGCCGTAGAAGACCGTGGTATTAAGGTTTTGGAAGCTTATCAACGTGGCTTAGACAAACTCGGGCAAGAATACCAAGTCATTCATGGTTCAGAATTACCGAGTCATATTGGAACATCATTTTATAAAAAAGCACTGTTCACACCAGGAACAATGCTGCTTCAACCATCAGCGTTAGTCAAAGGTTTAGCAGACAGTTTACCGTCGAATGTGACGCTATATGAAAATACAGCAATCACTGAAGTTGAATACGGCGATAAAGTGGTATTGAAGCACGACCTTGGTCAAATCACTGCGGATAAGTTGATTTTGGCGAACAATGCTTTTGGGCAACGTTTTGGTTTTTCACAGTTAAAACGCACCATGTTGCCAGTCTTTTTATATGCAAGTATGACTCGTCCCTTAACGCCAAGTGAGCAAGCTGAATTAGGCGGTAAGGATTTCTGGGGTGTGATTCCATCAGACCCGTTTGGTAGTACTGTTCGTCGTACCCATGACAACCGTATTTTAATGCGCAACAGTTTTAGTTTTAACCCAAATGGAAAACCGAAACCGCATTGTCTAGAGCGTTTTATTTATAAACATCAGCGTTCTTTTGATAACCGTTTTCCGATGTTGCCAGACGTTAAATTTGAATATACGTGGAGTGGTTCACTCGCATTGTCGCAAAACCATAAAGGCTTCTTTGGTCAGCTTGCTCCAAATGTTTATGGTGCTTTGTGTTGTAACGGTCTAGGAATTACCCGCGGAACAGTCACAGGTACTTTATTAGCTGACTGGATTGCAGGCCAGCGTAGCGACTTGATTGATTTTCTTTTGGAAACTTCAGGTCCAAACAAAGTTCCGCCTGAGCCATTCTTATCCATTGGTGTCAATGCAACCTTGTGGTGGGGGCAAAGAAAAGCAGGGTTAGAAGAGTGATGTAAGTGGCATTAGGTTTATAGGTTTTAAATCAAATTAATTAGGTAAACAGCTTTAAACAGCGAAGGTGGCGAAATTGAGTTTTCAGTTTCGCAGGGGCTATTCAACCTTAAATTTCTTAAATGTGTAGGAAACACATCCACTTCGGTGGACGAGTATTGGAGATAAAAATGGCAACGAATCATATGTCAATTGATGATGTGCCCGTAAATGGATTTCATCAGTTATTGAGTATTCGTACAGGTGGTGGTTGGCTACTGGATGGCTATGTTCTAAGTATTATCGGCGTTGCATTAATGCAGGCCGCTGCGCAATTACAGTTAACCAATTTTTGGCAAGGCATGATTGCGGCATCCGCTCTGTTCGGCATGTTTCTTGGTGGCTTTCTAGGTGGTTGGTTAAGTGACTTGATAGGGCGCAAGAAACTGTATTTCATTGCCCCAACTTTATTTGTTTTATGTTCTGTAGCTCAGCTTTGGGCTGATTCCGGATGGGTATTATTTTTATGTCGTTTCATGATCGGGATCGCAGTCGGTTTTGAATATGCCGCAGGCGGGTCATTACTGACTGAATTTCTACCGACCAAAGCACGTGGCCCTCGTTTAGCAATGCTTACAATCATGTGGTTTTTTGGTGCGATGCTAGCTTATCTCTTCGGCAATATGATTTTAAAGATGGATCTTAACGAGGCTTGGCGTTGGGTATTTGCGAGTCCTGCCGTGATTGGCCTGATTTTAATTTTAATCCGAATAGGTACACCAGAATCACCACGCTGGCTCATTAGTAAAGGTCGTAATGCTGAAGCGGAAGCCATTATTAAACAAGTATACGGATCATCTTTTTCACTTGCTAATGTGCCTGTTCAGAAAGAAGTTAAAAATTTATCTCTTAGTCAAATCTTGGCTTCGGGCTATGGCAAACGCGTATTTTTCTGCTCGATGTTTTGGATGTGTGCCGTGATTCCGGTATTTGCAGTGTATTCCTTTGCACCTCGTGTTTTAGATGCAATGAATCTCAAAGGCTCATGGGCTGAATATGGTTCAGTGGCAATTACTTTAATGTTCGTGGTGGGCTGTGCCATTGCAACCAAACTGATCAATGTGATGGGTCGTCGTAAATTAATCATTCACAGTTTCTTATGGTCAGGTTTGGCATTGCTAGGTCTGGGTGCATTTGCTGATGGTTCACAAATGCTGGTCTTGGTTTTGTTCTGTGCATACGCCGTATTAATTGGTGGGGCACAAGTCTTGGAATTGGTTTATCCCAATGAACTCTTTCCAACAGAAATGCGTGCGATTGGTGTTGGTATGGCAACTTCATTTTCTCGAATCGGCGCAGCGGTGGGTACATGGCTGGTTCCGATGTCATTAGACACGATTGGTATTGGCAACACGATGTTTGTAGCAGCAGGTGTCACCCTACTTGGTTTGATTGTTTCGATTATGACGGCACCAGAAACCAAAGGGTTGAGTTTGGAACAAGCAACTTCTTTGAAAAATTAACAATGGATCGAGTTGCCATGATCCCAAGTTCTCAAATTGATGATGGCAACTCTCAACATACTTTAAAACGGAGAAAATATCATGACATTTTTTGAAGGCATTTATACACCAGCAATCACTCCTTTAGCTGCTGACGGTTCAATTGATAAAGCTGCTTTTGCAGAAGTTTTAGAATATTTAATCGATGCAAAAGTACACGGGATTATTGTGGCTGCAACAACTGGTGAATATTACGCACATACTGCCGAAGAACGTTATGACCTTGCTAAATACGCGAAAGATGTTATTGGTTCACGTACTTCATTGATGGTGGGTACAGGCGCAATTCGTACCGAAGATTCAGTTGAATATGCAAAAGTGGCTAAAGAAATTAAAGCCGATAGTATTTTAGTGACTATTCCGCCTTATGCATTGCCCACTGAAAAAGAAGTTGCAGCTCATGCTTTAACAATTGATAAAGCAGCAGGCTTACCAATCATGTTCTATAACTATCCTGCTCGTATGGGCGTAAGCATGGGTAAAGAGTTTTTTGATACTGTATTTGCCGAGTCAAAGAACTTTGTTGGCATTAAAGAAAGTTCTGGTGATATGAACCAGCTACATATGCTGGCGCGTAACTATCCATTTTTTGAAATTTCTTGCGGTTGGGATGATCAGGCGCTTGAGTTCTTTGCATGGGGCGCACGTAGTTGGGTTTGTGCAGGTTCAAACTTTGTACCTCGTGAACACATTGCCTTATATCAAGCTTGTGTGATTGAGAAAGACTTCGACAAAGGCCGCCGCATTATGGCTGCAATGATGCCATTAATGGATTTCCTCGAAACTGGTCATTTCATTCAGTGCATTAAATATGGCTGTGAACTTAATGGCCTAAAAGCAGGCAGTGTTCGTGCGCCGTTACAAGATATGGATGCAGAAAAGAAACAAGCTTTCAAAGTGATTGTAGAAGAGCTTAAACGTGAAGTTGCAGCCATTACAGGAGGTGTTTAATGTCTGAGCTTCTGACTGCATCGGAATATGCAACGATTGCCCAAAACTTATCGTTTCAGACTTTAGCCTTTATTGATGGTCAGTTTCAGGCATCTGTTTCAGGCAAAACGTTTAAAACGACCAACCCTGCAACAGGTGAGTTACTTGCAGAAATTACTGCATGTAACAGCCAAGATGTGGACCTTGCGGTTGCTAAAGCTAAAGCAGCATTTGAGGATGGTCGCTGGCATCGTTTGTCTCCGAATGAACGTAAACACGTTTTACTTAAATTTGCCGATCTTCTAGAGAAAAATACAGTTGAACTGGCTGTTATGGAAAGTCTAGACAGTGGTAAGCCAGTCAGTGAATGCCAGTTAACTGATGTGCCAGAAATGATTCATACCATTCGTTGGCATGCGGAACTGATCGACAAGATTTATGACAATACAGCACCTGTAGGTTCAGATACTTTGTCGCTTGTGGTGCGCGAAGCGATTGGTGTAGTTGGGCTTGTTTTACCTTGGAATTTCCCATTGCTGATGCTGGCTTGGAAAATTGCGCCGTCTTTAGCGGCAGGCTGTTCGGTGGTGATTAAACCCGCTAAGGAAACGACTTTAACTGCGCTGCGTGTTGCTGAGTTGGCTGCCGAGGCTGGCATTCCAGCTGGTGTATTCAATATTCTACCGGGTGGTGGACGTGAAGTCGGTGAGCCACTAGGTAGACATATGGATGTCACTATGGTGAGTTTTACTGGCTCAACTGAAACAGGCCGTCTATTTTTACAATATGCTGCCGAATCGAATCTAAAACGTGTTGTTCTTGAGTGTGGTGGGAAAAACCCTGCTGTTGTGATGAATGATGTCGACGATTTAGATCAAGTTGCACAGCATATCGTGAATGGCGCTTTTTGGAACATGGGCGAAAACTGTTCTGCATCTTCACGTTTAATTGTGCATTCTGATGTTAAAGATGAACTATTAGGTTTAATCGGTGTTCATCTAAATGACTGGAAAATGGGTAACCCACTTGATCCGAACAATAAACTAGGTTCAATGGTCAGCAAATCACACTACGAAAAAGTGAAGTCTTATATCGATCAGGCAAAAGCTGAAAAACAAAGCATCGTTTTTGGTGGCAACACTGAACAAGATATTTTTGTTCAGCCAACCGTAGTAGATGGCATTAAGGCGACAGATACATTATTTAAAGAAGAGGTGTTTGGTCCAATTTTGTCAGTGACCACGTTTAATACAATTGATGAAGCCATCGCACTTGCCAATGATTCAGTTTATGGCCTTGCAGGTTCGGTCTATACCAGTAACTTACGCAATGCGATCAAGCTTTCACGTGCTATTCGTGCTGGGGTAGTGACTGTGAACTGTTTTGGTGAAGGTGACATTACGACACCGTTTGGCGGCTATAAAGAGTCTGGTTTTGGTGGCCGAGATAAATCGATTTGGGCACATGACCAATACACAGAATTAAAGACCATCTGGATTGATGTGTCTGAGTCTTAAAACTTCTGTAAACCTTGGTTCTTAGGGGCCAAGGGAGTTTAAAAAAACACGTTAACTTTTAATTCGAAAACAAAAAAGTTTTTGAAGGGATCGTTTTATCCAAAAATTCATTTAAATAAGGAAATGTAAATGAATAATGTCTATATTAAAAAAGTAGGAATGGGTTTGTTTGTAGTCGGTATGTCTACACCTATTTTTGCTGGTGTAACTTTTGGTGACCCAAAAACTGAACTAGGGGCAGTCACAGTTTCTGGAACTTTACGAGCCAACTATCAAGATAAACACTACGGCGAATCTGCTTCTGATCAGAAAATTAAGTTCGACGCAGCAATTTTAAATGTAGCTTATGAGTCACCAGACTGGTTTGGTAAAGTTCAATACCGCTGCTATCAATACGATAAATTTTGTGATTTCTCGACTTTGGTACAGGCCTATGCAGGTTACCGTTTAAATGCGACCGATAATATTACGGTCGGTTTACAGCCTATTCCTTTTGGTCCGGGCCGTTATTGGGACACTAGCTTCTATGCAGGTATTAACAATACCATGGGCCTGCAAGATGCACTGGACTTGGGTGTGAACTATCACTTTGAGATGCCAACCGCTACCAAAGTTGATCTTGCATATTTCGCAACTGACGGTGGTAACTACCACGGAACAAGTAAAGATTCTGCGCGCTATACCGCCAATGTCGTTACTTCATCTGATCCACTTAAAACCAACCTAAATGAAAAAAATATGTGGATGGTTCGTGTTGATCAAGACCTTAAATTTTTAAGTACAGATGATTTAAAAGTATCAGTTGGGGGAAGCTACTGGTACTCAGATATTGAAAATAAAAAGACATCTGCAGATGGAAATCGAAACACATGGGCTGTGTTTAACCGAATTAACTATAAAAACCTGAATGTGGTACTTACAGGCGGAAGGCAGTCGATTAGCAACAAAGATACTGTAAGCCCTACAAGCTCTACTTTTGGCTCGTTTGATGGCGAATACGATATTGCCAATAAGGGTTATTTCTACACGGTAGATACCAGTTATACCTTTAAGAATGTACGAGACTCACTCAACGTCACGCCTTATGTTGTGTTTAGTGGTTTCAACAAGAAAGAACAGGGTTTTGACGACTCACAGCGCAACATTGTGGGTGTGGCATGGGACTACAAAAATATTTCTTTATATACCGAATATTTAATGAGTAAAAACGATCCATTTGTGGGTGGTACGGGTAGCTCACTTGCAGCGGGCGATGATGGTAAGTGGAACAAGCTCTTAAATGTGATGCTTGTTTATAACTTCTAAGAGTTGCGCCTTAACTGATCAATCTACTTCTATTAACTACGCTCTCAAAAAGACCTGACAAGAATGCTTGAGAGTAATTTAAAAGTGTTAAAAAGATGAAACCAATACGTAAAATCTTAGTTGCCAACCGTGGTGAAATCGCAATTCGAGTGATGCGTGCTGCCACAGAAATGGGTATCCGCACGGTTGCAATTTATGCAGAAGAAGATAAATTTGCCCTGCATCGCTTCAAGTCGGATGAAGCTTATCGGGTAGGTGCTGGCAAAAAGCCAATCGCGGCTTATCTGGATATTGAAGATATTATCCGTATTGCACTTGAGGCAGGGGTAGATGCGATTCATCCGGGCTATGGTTTCTTGTCCGAAAACCCTGAGTTTGCCGAGGCCTGTAGCCAAGCAGGAATCCGTTTTATCGGTCCAAAACCGGAAGTGATGCGTCAGTTAGGCAACAAGGTAATGGCACGTAACGTTGCAATAGTTGCATGTGTGCCTGTTGTTCCTGCTACATCGGCACTACCGGAACGTATTGAAGACTGTCAGTTACTGGCCGCTGAAGTGGGTTATCCACTTATGCTCAAAGCGAGCTGGGGTGGTGGTGGCCGTGGTATGCGTGTGGTTGAAAATGAAAGTGAACTCGAAGATGCAATTACGGTTGCACGTCGTGAAGCCAAATCTGCATTTGGCAATGACGAAGTCTATCTAGAGAAACTGATTCGCCATGCCCGCCATGTCGAAGTACAGATCTTGGGTGATACCCATGGCAATATCGTGCATCTGTTTGAACGGGATTGTACCGTACAACGACGCAACCAGAAGGTGGTTGAGCGTGCACCCGCACCTTATTTGTCTGAAATACAGCGCAGTAAAATCTGTGACGCTGCTTTAAGACTGGCCCGCGCAGTAGATTACACCCATGCGGGTACGGTTGAGTTCTTAATGGATGCCGAAACAGAGGACTTCTACTTTATTGAAGTTAATCCGCGCATTCAGGTTGAACATACGGTTACTGAAGAAATTACTGGCATTGATATTGTTAAGGCACAAATTCGGGTGACCGAAGGCGCTGCGGTCGGCGATGGCAGCAGTTTTATTCCACCACAAGAGCAGATCAAACTTTTAGGTCACGCATTGCAATGCCGACTCACCACCGAAGATCCTAAAAATGGCTTTATGCCGGACTATGGGCGCCTGACCGCATTTCGTAGTGCAACTGGTTTTGGGGTGCGGGTAGACAGTGGTACTGCCTATACTGGTGCAGTCATTACGCCATATTATGATTCTTTACTCGCTAAAGTCACGGTTCGCGGTGCAAGTGGTGATGAAGCCAATGCCCGTATGCTGCGAGCGTTACAGGAGTTTCGTATCCGCGGCGTCTCAAATAATCTGGCATTTCTAGAAAATGTGGTAACCCATCCTTTATTTACACAAGGCACCTGTACCACACGCTTTATTGATACCACGCCTGAATTATTTAACCTTAAACCTAAGCAGGACCGTGCGACTAAATTACTGGAGTTTTTAGGGGACATTACTGTCAATGGACAACCTGAACTCAAAGGTCGTTTACTTCCTGAAACCGTACCAGCTCCGGCACAGTTACCGACATTTAACTTAAACCAGCCTCTTCCGAGTGGAACCCGAAACCAGTTTAAATTACTGGGTGCAGAGGGTTTCTCAAACTGGATGCTTGATCAAAAGCGTGTATTGGTCACTGATACCACCATGCGTGATGCCCACCAGTCCTTGTTTGCAACACGAATGCGTACGGCAGATATGTTAGCGATTGCACCTTATTATTCCCGTATGGCCAGTGAGCTGTTTTCACTAGAGTGTTGGGGCGGGGCAACCTTTGATGTGTCGATGCGTTTTTTAAAAGAAGATCCATGGGAGCGTCTGGCTCAACTTCGTGAAGCAGTGCCGAATATTCTATTTCAAATGCTGCTTCGCTCATCCAATGCAGTGGGTTATACCAACTATCCAGATAATGTCGTTCGTCACTTTATTGCACAGGCTGCACAAGGTGGGGTTGACCTGTTTCGTGTATTTGATTCGCTAAATGCAGTCGATAACATGCGGGTTGCCATTGATGCAGTTCGAGAGTCTGGCATGCTGTGTGAAACAGCAATCTGCTATACCAGCGATATCTTTGACAACAACCGCAGATATAACCTTAACTACTATGTCGATATGGCAAAGCAACTGCAAAAAGCAGGGGCGAATATCCTTGCCATTAAGGATATGGCCGGTATTTGTAAGCCAGCCGCAGCCCGTGGACTCATCAAGGCATTGAAAGAAGAAACCGGATTGCCGATTCATTTTCACACACATGACACCAGTGGTATTGCCGCGGCCAGCATTTTGTCTGCCATTGATGCGGGTGTAGATGCAGTCGATAGCGCCATGGATGCCATGAGTGGACTCACTTCACAACCGAGCATGGGCTCTGTTGTGGCAGCCTTACAAAATACCGATCGTGATACAGGAATCAACCCTAACAACCTGCAGCAGCTTTCTACTTACTGGGAAGGTGTCCGCCATATCTACGCACCGTTCGAGGCAGATATGCGTGCGGGTACAGCCGATGTGTATCACCATGAAATGCCGGGTGGACAATATACCAATTTACGTGAACAGGCTCGCTCACTGGGCATTGAAGAACGCTGGTCGGAAGTTTCCGATGCCTATGCACAAGTCAACTTATTGTTTGGTGACATTGTGAAAGTTACCCCAACCTCTAAAGTGGTGGGTGACATGGCTTTATATATGGTGTCGAATAACCTGAATTCAGAAGATATTGAAAACCCGAAACTTGAGATTGATTTCCCTGAATCGGTGGTTTCACTGTTTAAAGGTGAGCTAGGCACCCCAGCACATGGTTTTCCAAAAGAGTTACAGCACAAGGTATTAAAAGGTGCAGCCCCGTTAAGTGATCGTCCTGGAGCAGTGATGCCGCCAGTCGATCTGGTGGGTGAGAAAGCAATGCTTGAAAATATGTTCGGGAAACAACTGTCTGAACAGGAACTGGCGTCATATTTGATGTATCCAAAAGTCTTTACCGACTTTATGAAGCACAAACTGAAATATGGCACGGTATCAAGCATTCCATCTTCAGCTTTCTTTTATGGTTTAAAAGAGCAAAGCCCTGTCGAAATTGAGCTTGAACGCGGCAAGACACTGGAAATAAAGCTGTTGGGCCGTTCGGAAGCCAAAGATGGCATGATTGATCTGTTTGTAGAGCTGAATGGTCAGTTACGTCTGGTTCAGATTAAACAGGCAAGCCAAAAAGAAGTAACGGCTCATCCGAAGGCTGACCCGACAAATCCGAAACATATCGGTGCTTCGATGCCGGGCATGATTAGTACAGTGCCTGTAAAACTGGGGCAGTCTGTCAAGAAAGGTGATACTTTATTTACCATTGAAGCGATGAAGATGGAGCTTGCCATTAAAGCTGATCAGGACTGTGTGGTTCAGGAAGTTTTAATGAGTGCGGGTAAGCAAGTTCGAAATATGGATTTGGTTTTAGTCGTTCAATAGAGCGACTCTCAATTTGAGAAGTGGTTTAAAGATATGATAAGCAAGAGAAATGCAACGTTAATAGGGCTCATCGCAGTTTTGCTATGGAGTTCTATTGTTGGGCTAATTCGTAGTGTGAGCGAGAGCTTGGGAGCAACTGGTGGTGCTGCCATGATGTATAGCGTTGCCTCTGTCTTTCTCCTGATTAGCATTGGATTTCCAAAACTGAGTGAATTCCCTAAGCGCTATTTAATTTGGGGAAGTCTATTATTTGTGTCCTATGAGTTATGTCTTGCCTTATCTATTGGTTATTCAAATACCAATCGCCAAGCCATTGAAGTGGGAATGGTGAATTATTTATGGCCAGCTTTAACCATGGTCGCAGCTATTTTATTTAATAATCAAAAATCTAACTGGTTAATAATTCCCGGATTTGTGATTGCCATTTTGGGAATCTGCTGGGTACTTGGGGGTGAGCAAGGACTTGATTTGGCAAGCATGCTCGAAAATATAAAAGATAATCCGCTCAGTTATGGGCTGGCTTTTATCGGTGCATTAATTTGGGCGACATATTGCACGGTAACTGCAAGAATCGCCAACGGAAAAAATGGTGTAACACTCTTTTTTATACTTACAGCGCTGGTGTTATGGGTGAAATACCTCCTCATTGGCGGGGCGCCAATGGTATTTGACTTCCATGCTGTGATCTATCTTGTGCTTGCTGCTGCGGCAATGGGTTTTGGCTATGCCGCATGGAACGTCGGGATATTGCATGGCAATGTAACGATTCTGGCAGGTGCGTCTTATTTTATACCTGTGTTTTCAGCAGCTCTGGCAGCAATCGTTTTACAAACACCGCTTTCAATGTCGTTTTGGCAGGGGGCAGCTATGGTATGCATCGGCTCGGTTTTATGTTGGCTTGCCACGCGGCAGAAGCGTTAAAAACCGATAGTGGGGTTTTCAAAATTGAGTTCAATTTCTAACGATTCGACGTAAAGAGATATTGAATTTCTCTCGTGATCTTTTTGATGAAAGGACGAATAACTGACCAGTTTGTAGACATCCAGCAAATAAAGGAACCTGCTGTGACCATTGCAGTTCCTTGCCAAAAGCTCATAGACAATTGAGTTTGTAAAACGAGCATTGCCAAAAGAGATGAAATGATCGGGGTAAAGTAAGATGCAACAACCAGCATGGTAATATTTCCATGAATAATACCAATATTCCATGCTGCATAACCTAAACCAATAGCAACAGAAGCGACCGCTAAAGTTATAAATGTCGCTAGATCGATAGAGGGTAGAGTTGCGTGACCTGTGATAAATAGCTTAATCCATAGGGTGAGTGCTACACAGATAAAGAAAATAGAAATTGGATTTTGTCCATTGCTCATTTTCTTGGTTAACACGCAGTAAAAAGCCCAAATGACAGCGCCTGCAAAGGCCAAAATATAACTTAAAGGATTGCTATGAAAATTATCAACAATACTATTGAGACTAAAATCACCATTTCCGGTCTGAATAAAAATGATGCCTGAAATTGAGATGAGTAAACCTAAAATAATAATAAAATTAAACTTTAGTTCTTTAAAAATGACAAAGGCTAAAACTGTTAAGCTTGGCCAGAGGTAATTCACAATACTCACCTCAATAGCCTGTTGAGCTGTCTTGGAATAAGCAATTGCAAATGAAAAACAGAGTTCATAAGCAATGAATAAAGCAGTACCTAAAATTAAATACTTTTTAGAAATTAACTTAAAATTTGGAACTCTAAAAATAATAAGCAATAGCACGGCACTGAAAGTATAAATCAGCGTAATACCCATATCGGGACCAATTGCGGCAGTAATATGCTTAACAAGGCCGACCATAGATGCCCACATGAGAATGGCGCTTAAACCAATCAATGTTGCTAAATTTTTTGACATAGGAAAACTGAATAACTCAAATAATTGACTGAGCCGTTAATAGGAAGTGGAAAAAAGCATGAAGCATGACAGGTTAAAAGAATTTAAGGTCAAAAAATAGGTTATATAGGACAATTTATATAAAATATCGCGTTTTAGTAGCGTGGTTAAATAGAATTATTATTTGAGTTTTTCTACTTCATGACGACGTTTTCTATAGGTAAAAGGAGTTTCGCCATATTGTTTTTTAAACCAGAGAATAAAATGAGAGGCATCAGAAAAACCACATTCAATAGCAATATTGGTGATGTAAGCATTGGTGTTGGCAAGTAATTTTCTGGCATGTTCGAGTCTTAATTTACGCCAATAATTTGATGGTGGTTCATTGGTACTCGATAAAAAGGCGCGGTGCAGTTGTCTTGGGTTAGTTCTCGCATGCTCTGCTACTTCTTTTAATGTAACGTGCGCACTTAAATTTTCACTCATAAAAGCTATAGCTTTAGAGACAATATTATTTTCATAGGTAGTTGGGCTATCTAAAAGTATCTCTTCTTTTTCATCAATGATTTGTTTGTCAGCATTAATGAGTAAATATTCTAAGCTTTTTTGTGCCCGAATATCACCACAATGACGCCGTATTAAATCCGCAGCTAAATCTATGGCAGTTCCACCAGGGCAAGTGAAAATACCTTGATCTTCAACATAAGCTTTATCCACCACCGTGATTGCTTTAGGAAATCTTTCTGAAAACTCTTCTCTGGTTGTAAAGTGAATTGCACATTTCCGACCATCCATGAGTCCTGCATTTCCTAACACAAAACAGCCTGAACAAAAGGCAATAATTGGTATTTTTGCGTTATGTATTTCGTTGAGTATTTCTAATAATTTTTCTGGGGGATTGCGTGTTTCTGTGAGTAAACCACCTGCAATGACAATGTAATCATAATTTTCTTTTAAAGCTTTTAGGTTAAGTGAGGTTGTTGGATTAACGGATAATCCGCAACTTGCAGTAACTGGCTCATCATTAAAAGTCATCCAGTCCCATTTGCAGTAAATTTGCAAACTACGAAAAGACTTGTCTGCTGCAAATCTAAGAGATTCAACGAAACCGGAAATAGGTGCTAAGGTGAATTTATTCATCAGAATAAATCCAACACGTAAATCCGGGTGAACCGAGGAGAGACTTTCTTCAGAGGGAGATGCTTCATCATAAGCATGAGAAGATGAGTTCTTCATATCTTTCACCGTCAATATCCATTTAGAGCAGTGATTCTTAGAATCTGCTATGTTTATTATAGGCATGAAATGGAACAAAAGAAATTTCTTAATAAAACAACATTTTTACGAGGAAAATATGGAAGTCATTAAAACGGTTGGTGTTGTTGGAGCTGGTGTAATAGGTGCAAGTTGGACTGCTTTGTTTTTATATAAAGGATTTAAAGTTAAGGTTTATGACCCGTATCCGATTGATGAAGCGGTCTTTAAAAATAGAATATCTGCAAATTTAAACGATTTATTGGCTTTAGACCAAAACGCTGAACACGGTTATTCTCCGCAAGATGTGCTGCTTCATCTGGAAATTTTTAATCGCTTAAAAGATGCAGTTTCAGATGTAGATTTTATTCAAGAAAATGCCCCTGAACGTCTCGATGTAAAACAACAGTTATATCAAGAAATCACAGCATATTGCCCTGAACATACCATTATTGCTTCAAGTTCATCGGGCTTAAAAGTGTCTGATTTTCAAAAAGAGGCGCGGCATCCTGAACGTATTTTATTAGGTCATCCTTTTAATCCGCCTCATCTTTTACCTTTGGTCGAGATCGTTGGCGGTAATTTGACAGATCCTCAAATTTTAAAACAAGCTTCTGATTTCTATAAACAGTTGGGTAAGCACCCAATCGTTTTAAATAAAGAAGTAAAAGGACATGTCGCAAACCGTTTGCAGGCTGCGCTATGGCGAGAAGCTTTTTCATTGGTTGAACAAGGCGTGTGCACTGCCGAAGATGTTGATGTCGCGATTACCAGTGGGCCAGGTTTAAGATGGGCGCTCTTTGGACCCTATATTAATATGCAGCTTGCAAACCAAAAAGGGTTTAAAGAGGCAATTCATCATTTAGGCCCACCAATGACAGAATGGTGGAATGATATGCACGCATTTCAACATTCCGACGAGACAACAGAGTTATTGGAAGCAGAAACCAACCAGCTTTTAAACCAATATAAAGATGTCGATTTATATCAAACCAGAGACAAAGGTCTGGTTGATATTTTAAAGCTCAGACAGCAACTTAAACTAGATTAATTCAAATTTTTAAGACAAAGCCAATCATTTTAGCTTTAGTGCATGGATGATTGGCTTTTTGCTGGGTTAAATAACAAAAACAGCCCTCGCAAAAACTAATTTACATTCATTAAATGTTACTGAAATCTCTGTCGCGTTGCATTTGCACTATATGCCTTACGTGAAAGGTAAGAAACGTTGCAAACCGTAAAGAAAGCCTCCTCATAATCAAATGACATGATAGAAAATAGAGGAATAAAAATATGCGCGCTCTTACTTACCACGGTGCAGAAGATGTTCGAGTAGAAACTGTAGCAGACCCTATTATTCAAGAACCGGATGACATTATTTTGCGCGTGACCGCCACAGCCATTTGTGGCTCTGATTTGCATTTATATCGAGGCAAAATCCCTAGAACCGAGCAGGGTGATATCTTTGGGCACGAGTTTATGGGCGTGGTTGAAGAGGTCGGTCCCGCCGTCACCGCAGTGAAAAAGGGTGATCGAGTCATTGTTCCTTTTGTCATTGCCTGTGGTGAATGTTTCTTTTGCCAACTTGACCTGACCGCTGCATGTGAAACTACTAATACAGGGCGCGGCGCAATTATTAATAAAAAACAAATTCCACCAGGTGCAGCTTTATTTGGCTATAGTCATCTTTACGGCGGTATACCGGGTGGGCAAGCGGAATATGTGCGTGTACCAAAAGCTAATAAAGGCCCTTTTAAAGTGCCAACTTCACTGTCAGATGAAAAAGTACTTTTCTTGACTGATATTCTACCGACTGCTTGGCAAGCCGTGACCAATGCCCAAGTGAAACGTGGCTCAACCGTTGCAATTTATGGTGCTGGTCCAGTCGGACTATTAAGTGCCGCTTGTGCCAAGATGTTTGGTGCTGAAAAGATATTTATGGTCGATCACAATGACTATCGATTGAATTATGCAGCGGCAACATACGGCGCCATTCCAGTGAATTTTGATGAAGTCGATGCGGCCGAGTTTATTATTCAACATACAGACAATTACCGCGGCGTCGATGCTGTGATTGATGCAATTGGTTTTGAAGCAAAGGGCAGTGTGATTGAAACAGTTCTCACCAATTTAAAACTAGAAGGTTCAAGTGGAGCAGCACTGCGTCAATGTATTGCGGCAGTTCGTCGTGGTGGAGTGGTGAGTGTACCGGGTGTATATGCAGGTCCGATTCATGGTTTCTTATTTGGCGATGCTTTTGATAAAGGATTAACTTTTAAAATGGGCCAAACCCATGTGCATCAATATTTACCGCAACTCTTAGAACTGATTGAGCGTGGCGAATTAACACCTGAAACCATCATTACCCACCGAATGAAATTAGAAGACGCCGCAGAGGGATATCGTATTTTTAATGAAAGAGAAGAGGACTGCCGTAAGGTGATTCTGCTTCCTTAAAATTCTTAGTCTTATCATTCCATTTCTAATCATCCAAAAGCCTCTTACTAATGTGAAGAGGCTTTTGAAAATTTGGCATCGATTTTTAATTGTCGAGTGGAACTAAAGTTTCATGTAAGTAAACCCAATAACATTTTTCGTCTTCTACTTTAATGCAGGCCGTCGAAGTGCGTAATGTTTCGGTTTCATCAGTTTGCTGATGTTCCTGATATTGCACCCAACAATAATTTTCAAATTCGTATAAAGCTGCACTTTTAAGAATGCTAATTTTTAAAGAAGGTTTCTTGCCCATATTTTGGCTGAATAAACTCTTCACTTCAGTTAAACCAATGCTCTGACCTTGAACCGTTACCATCTTAAAATTTTGATCAAAGCTATCTAAAAGCGGGCTCAGATTTTGTTCTGCATTTTGGCCTGTAAATACATTTTCGATCAACACATGCAAGTCAATTACACTTTGAATGGCTTGATCCATTGGGTTAGACATGATTTTTCTCCTTTAAAATGGGAATTAATGAAATGATGCAGAGTAGAGCTGCAATTAAAAATGTATGTTGATAACCGATTATGCCGTTTGAAGAAGACATCAAGTTATATATTGAAATAAGAACAACCGTGCCGACACTAAATGAAACTTGCCGATTAATATTCCAGAGCACACTTCCTTGTAATAAATCTTTTCCAGTGAAATCAATCAATGAACTAATTTGGGCAATGTTGGCACTTAGTCCGCCTCCCATTCCCATCAATAAATAAGCGAAAATTAAGAGGCTGAATTGATTGCTATTGGAAATATAAACTAAAAAGAAAATACCAAGACTATGCAATATAATTCCAATGATAAGTAAATATTTTTTACCCAGTTTTTGGTAGAGCAGTCCGCCGTTGACCATCGCCGCCAATGCACCGGCTGCATAGAGCAACATAAATAAGCCGGTTTGTTTTGCATTAAAGCCAAAGTTGATCTGTAAATTAAAAATATTGAGTAAATTAACGCCTGTAAAAACACCGGGAACAGCGTAATAAATAATAAATGCATTGCGTAAATTTTTATTTTTTAATAATTGTAGGTTGAGAACTGGATGATCGGTTTTCTTTGCATGATGAAGATAAAAAGTAAGCATTCCGACCGAAATTAGAAAACTGCCTATAGCCAACGTGGCATTATGATAATCCCCATAAAACGAAAAGGAGAGTAATAAACATAAAAGGCTTATATTAAAAATAAGTAAGCCCCAAATATCAGGTTTTACGCTAGGTACATTCTCTGTTTGTTTAATCCATAACCATGCTAAAGCCGAAGCAATTAAAGAAAAGGGAAGATTTGAAAAAAATACCCATCGCCAGTTTAATGAATCAATAATCGCTCCACCAATCGCTGGTGAAAATGCAGGGGCAATAAGCGCAATTGCCATAATCATTGTAGAAATGCGTTGGCGTTCTTGGTTTGGGAATAAGGCATATACCAGTGCTTGTCCGACTGGAATTAATAAACCACCTGCTATGCCTTGAATAAATCGCCAAAAAATTAAGCTATAAATCGATTCACTTGAGCCAATAAGCCAGATGCTTAAAGAAAATAGAAGCATTGAAAAAGACAATAACTTTTGATTTCCTAACTTGCTGGCTAACCATAAACTCATTGGCATGATTAGAATCAGACCTAGAATATAGGCATTTGTTACCCAAGCGACCATACTCTGGTTGATTGAAAATGATGCTGCAATATTGGGTAATGCGATTGCTGACATAAAAATATTAATGCAATCAATAAAGAACCCAAGTAAAAACACCGTTGCTATTTTATATCGATAAGACATACCTACCTCCGAGCAGGCAGGGTAAGATCCAGCACTTTTATTGTCGATGCAGGCGAAGTAAAATCATTGTTTAATAATTTCAAACAATCGGCTAAATTGTGCAAAAAAATCTTAAGCAAATTACCAGTTTTTTACAGGTCGTTGATTCTGGATCATTTACTAAGGCTGCTGAAATTTTAGGCTTAAGCCGATCAATGGTAAGTATTGATATAAAACAATTAGAAAAGCAGTTAAATACAAGCCTTTTAATTCGTAACACCCGCAACATTGCATTGACGGAAATAGGTCAACAGTTTTATGAAGATTTTAAGCAAATTCAACTTCATATTGCTGAGGCTTTGGAACGTAGTCAGCATTTAGGAACAAGTATTACAGGCACTTTACGGTTTTCGTCAACTAATGAGTTTGGACAGCGTTTTATTCTGCCGTTGCTTCCTGAGTTTTGTCGGCTTTATCCACATTTACGTTTACAGTACTCGTTTAATTCATCTCTCGATGATTTAGTGACTGAAAAATTAGATCTGGTTATTCGGCTAGGGAATTTAAAAAACTCCTCTCTAAAAACTCGAAAAATCGGAGAATATCCAATTTATCTTGTGGCTACTCCGCAGTTTATAAAAGACCATCCTATAGAAAATATATCCGATTTAGCGGCTGTTCCTTGGATTGGCCATACCTTATTAAATTGGCAAGATTCACAATATATTTTGCAAAAAAGTTTAGGGGAGCAATATTCATTACCATTTATTCGAAGTCAGTATGAATCAAACTCGGTTACTGCAATTCACCAAATGGCTCTTTCATCTTTAGGTGTGGCGATTTGTCCAGCATGGTTAGTTGATGAAGATATTCAACAAAATCGCTTAATTCGATTATTACCAGATTTTTCTTTGCCATTACAAAATATTCAATTGCTTTACCCGAATACTTCTAATTTATCAGCCAAAACTCGTGCTTTTATAGATTTTTTAGTAAGTCGTCTTTCTTTTTAGATAAACTAAAAATTATGTAAGTTATGGAAGCTAAACTATTTTATATAAATAGACAATTCTGTCTGTTTTTTATAAAATAACGGCGATTATGACTCAGTTTTTATAATAATGATGTCCCATAAAATATTTCAAATTTTAGATAGTTTAGGTTTAGTTGCACAGAACCGCGTTCTTCATGTGCAATTCTCCAACGCATCATTAAATAACCAAGTCTTCTTACAGCGCATTGAGGGCGAACATACGCTCAACCAAGGCAGCGTTGCTGAGTTACTGTGTCTGTCGACGAACGCGCATATTGCATTAAAACAATTTATTGGCTGTCAGGTTGCCGTCGATCAGGTCACTGACACAGGCCAGTTTTTTAGAACCACAGGTATTATTACCGAAGCGAGCCAGGGGCAAAGCGACGGCTCACTTACCATTTATAATCTCACCTTAAAAGACCCAACTGCACTTTGGCATAAACGTCGTAACAGCCGCGTGTTTATGAATAAAAGCGTGCGCGATATTAGCGAAATTTTATTTAAAGAATGGCAAGGTAAAAGCCCGCTATTTGCCTCAAGCTTAACGCTCGACACAGCAGGTTTAACGAAAGACTACGATGTGCGTCCATTTGTGATGCAGTCAAACGAAAGCGATTATGACTTTTTAACCCGTTTGTGGCGTAGCGAAGGCATTAACTGGTTAATCGATGAATCACAGCTTTTTGTCACCGACCCGAATGCGTCCATTCAGCCACAAGTCTTGCGCTTAATTGACGATAACCAACACTATCAAGCCCTTGAACGTCGTAGCCTACGTTATCAACGCAGCAGTGCCACAGAACAGTTTGATACCATTACCCAAGTTAAAGCTGAGCGAAGCCTACAGCCGACGTCTGTACATGTGCAACGCTGGCAAGCCGATGCTCTGCAACAAGAAGAGGGTAGTGGCAGCGTACAAGGCACCCAAAAGCACAGCGAACACTATGACAATGCGAGCTTGAACCTTGAAGATGCATGGCATGTTAGCCCAGCGTGGATGCAAGACTTAAACGGTGAAGACCAAGCCACCGCTTCAGGCAATAGCCAGATTGAACAGCTTAACCAGCACATCAATGCTTACCATCACTTGAACTCTAAACAATTTACCGTTTCAGGTAATGTTCGTGATGCACAGGTCGGTTACTGGTTTGAACTTAATGATCATCCAGAACTCGACCAGCATGACAGTGCCGATAAAGAATTCTTAATCTTAAGCAAGCACTACTATAACCAGAATAATTTACCGAAAGAATTACAACAGCAACTTGAGCGCCTATTACCAAAAGATAAGCTCAAGGCAGCCCAACTCGACAGCCAAAATCCTGAGCAGCGCCACTTTGCTGAGCTGAATGTTGTTCGACGCAACATTAAAGCTGTACCTGAATATAGCCCACTAGAGCACCGACCAGCAGCTTACCCGCAGCGTGCTAGAGTGGTTGGGTTAGAGGGTGAAAGTATTCATGTCGACCAGTGGGGACGCATTAAAGTCCGTTTCCTGTTTACTCGAGCTGACGACCATAGTCATGACGGTGGAGCAGGCAGTAACGACAATGACACTGACTCGGCTTGGGTCGATGTACTCACCCCATGGGCAGGTGAGGGTTATGGCGCACGTTTCTTACCTCGTGTGGGTGAAATCGTTGTCATCGACTTCTTTGACGGCAACATTGACCGTCCATTTGTGGTGGGCCGTATTCACGAAGCCGAACGCCATCCAACCCAGTTCGACCAGAAAGGTCAGCTCCCCGATACTAAAAAACTCAGTGGCATCCGCTCAGAAGAAGTCGATGGCAAAGGCTTTAACCAGCTACGCTTTGACGACACTACAGGACAAATCAGTGCCCAGCTACAAAGCAGCCATGCGGCAAGCCAATTAAACCTCGGTAACTTAAGCCATCCAAAAGATAAGGCGGAAAGTGATGGTCGCGGTGAAGGCTTTGAACTCAGAACAGATCAATGGGGCGCGATAAGAGCAGGCAGTGGCTTACTCGTTAGCACCCATAAACAAAACCAAGCTCAAGGTGTACATCTTGATGCAAATGAGGCCAAACAACAAATAGACGGTGGCCTTAGCAATGCCAAGGCACTCAGTGAAGTTGCTAAAAATCAGCAAACTGATCCATTGGAAGTTCTTGAGAACTTAAAAACCTTCATAGAACAAATTGAAGAAAAAGATCAAGACAAAGCTGCCGCTTTTAAGCAAGCCTTGATGATATTAACTGCACCTAACAGCATTGCCATAGCCAGTAATGAAGACATTCACCTCAGCGCAGATGCTCAGTTAAGTCAAACTGCTGGTGATAGCATTAATCTGACCACTCAAAAGAACATGATTGCGCATGCCCAAAATAAAATCAGCCTTTTTGCAGCTCAAGAAGGGGCAAGACTCTATGCAGGCAAAGGCAAAGTTGAAATACAGGCTCAAGGTGACGGAGCAGACTTAATTGCCCGTAAAGCTGTTCAAATTATTTCAACAGAAGACAAAATTGAAATTAGTGCTTCTAAAGAAATCGTTATCACGGCAGGTGGGTCTCAAATCAAGATTAATGGCTCGGGAATTTTCCCTGTCACTGGCGGTAAGTTTGAGGTGAAGGCTGGGCAGCATGTGTTTATGGGAGGGGCAAAAGCGAACTATGCTTTGCCTTCTTTACCAACACAAGAAATTAAGACTGATGACTTAGTACTGGAATATTTACATAGTGATGGCACACCAGTTAAAGGTGCTGATTATGAGGTTCTATTATCCGATGGTTCCATTCGTAAAGGAAAATTAGATGCTTCGGGTAAGGCTATTGTGAGTGGCGTACCTGCTGGACGAGCCAAAATCCAATATGGAGAAGACCAAAGTAAAGATGAGTTTCCAGCTTTAGAAGTAGATGACTGGTTTACTCAACTTGGAAACAGTGCAAAGACTGGAAAAGAGGAATAAAGAATTATGCCAAATCCTCAAAATCAACAATTCTGGTCTAAGATCGCAGAACGACCTAAGGAAATACAACAGGAGTTCTGGTATGGTGCTGAAAAATTAGCAAAGTATCTTAATGATAATCCAGCTATGTATAAAGGTTATATGACCTATGATACGAGTAAGCCTGATTCTAATTTGTCATGGTGGGAAAAGATATTATTTTACAGTGGGCAGGCTCATTACAATGAGGCCGTGACTCACTATAACACCGGTAAAGTAATCGCTGATCAAGGGAGCTGGTTGTGGGGCATGCTCAAAGGTGACTTTAATAAAGACCCTTCAATGTCTCAGATTATTGTTGGTGGACTTATTAGTCTTATACCTGTAGCTGATCAGGTGTGTGATATCCGTGATTTGATTGCAAACTTTATCACCTTATCGGATGAGAAAGCCCGAACGAAAGATAACTATATGGCACTGGCTCTCACAAGTGTAGGGATCATTCCTGAAGTTGGTTCGGCAATCAAAACCGTTGTGAAATCGAGTCGTGCGAAAGATGTCAGTAAGGTCAAGTTATTTAAGTTCATGGAATATTTTGAGGAAGCTTTAACAAAACTCAAAATCAAATGTCCATGGGGCAAGGCACCTGAGGCATGGTTAAGGTCTCGACCTTGGAAGGGCATAGCGACACAAGGTTTTAATGCTTTAAAAAATAACATTAACCGAATCCTATCTGTAATTAATAAGTGTTTGATAAAGTTCAATGGTGCATTAAAAGCTGCCTTAGCAAAATTTCAGGCAACACTAAACCATGTTTTAAATACCATCAAAAAGTATATTGATCAGTTGTGTGATGAAGTGGATAAGGCAATTGGTCGTTTATTACCTCAACAACCATTAGCAATGGCACATGCTGGTGGGGGCGGTAAGAACACACCTACAGGGCGTTATGAGACGAATGTTCACTCTGGTAAGAAAACAGAAGCTACTAATCGTCAAAAGAAAGAAACACCTCCACCGCCAAGGAAAATGAAGCCGAAGCATGTGGTTGAGCCATGTTTGGAACCGAAAAAAGGGTTGAAGAATAGTTGGGGGAAAAAGACTGGTAAATCGCAGGCTGAACTGGATGCCGAGTTTGACCGTCAGCTTAAGCGACAAGAGGAAGGGCTTAACCGTCTGACGGTTGAGGAGTATCAACAGAACAGACAACTTTATGAAAAGTATAAGCGAGCTGGAACAGGTACTCAGCAACAAAGAATCCGAGAAGATATGCAACGACAGTTAGAGGAATCTGAATATAAAAAATTAAAAACAGAGCAACCTCAATTATCGAAAGGCCAAATAGAAAGAATGGCTGAAAATAATGCTAAAAAAACGTTAGAAGGATTAGATGTCTTACATAATCCAGATATGCAATTAGGTGGTTTTGATGTCAAATATGACCCTAAAAAGCCACCTACACTAGATGATTTTGGGCATAGTGGCGTAAACCGTTCTATTGGTTCTCAAATGGCCGCAAAGAAGCGGCTTGCTAATATGGATGCAGCAGCAGCTCAGGCTAAAGCCAAAGGCATGGGGAAAGATGCGATGGATGTTGAATTGAAGCGTTGTAAGTAACTGAGGGTAATAAGATGAACCAAGAAGATATTGATTACTTTTATGAAAAATATGGTCAGCCAATTGATAAAGTTGAAGTGACAGAGGACATCATAAAAAAATATCAGGGCAAACTGCCTGAAAGTATCTTAGAACAATGGCGTTTATTTGGTTTTGCTGGTTATTTGAATGGTTTGTACTGGATTACTAAACCAGACGATTACGCTGAAGTGATTTATGACTGGTTAGAGGAGACACCATTACCTGATGATGATGCCTATCATGTTTTAGCGCGTTCTGCATTTGGTGAGCTGTTAATTTGGGGCGAACGTAATTATGGTAGATACTACATTAAAACAATGGAAGGTATCTTACATGACAATGGAGAACAGTTAGAAAGTGCTGAGTTTTATGGTAGTGATTTTTTCTTTCTCCCTAAAAAAAATTATCTAGATTACACGGATAAAAATGGGAAAAAGTTATTTGATCGAGCTGTAAAAAAATTAGGGGTGTTAAAGGCAGATGAAATGTATGCATTTGAACCTGCTTTGGCATTGGGTGGGGAAGAGTCCTTAACATACCTGGCAAAAGTAAATCTTCCAGTTCACATGAAGTTCTTAAAACAGGTGACTCCATTAAGACTGAGAACTTTTGAGGACCTTACGGCTGCTCTATATGGTACATCTTACAGTGTGGAAGATTTAACAACTGGACAAGATGCCGAGTCACAATATCAAGAATCTGTTCAAGCTGGAGAAGTTTGTCCTAGAACAGGTTACTGGACAACGCCTGCACAACCAGATACACGTCATTATTGTAAGAAAGGGAAAGTTTTTCCTGAAGTTAAGGAACAAGACTGGGGTGAAGTGTACTGGTATTGGGATGGTGAGAATTAATTGAATACCCACAAGGGTATTTCATAAAGCACAAGATTTTTCTTTATCCTATTTTTTATTTTCTAAAGATATGAATGAAAACTTGAAAATAAGTGAATTTATTGGAATATGAAAAAAATACCTATTACTTTTAGTTCAGGCTGCGCTATTAGTAATAACAACTATTACCTTTCTGCTAGTATTGATGAATTGGATTCTAGGGATGCTTTTAGCAGACTGTTTATTTATCGTCATCAATCAGATACAAACTGGGCTAGTCATGATTTAGATGGCTGGAAAGTTATTTCAGTGGCTTACGCGAATTTATTAAATAATAGATCTCTAATCTCGCTTGATAAAGAGGGAAGTGTAGAGATTTTTCAGCAGGCTGGTGAAGAGTACCAACAAATATGTCCTGTTACTAATGAGCAGTTTATATATGGACAATTTAATCGTTTACGTATAATTCAAGATAGTATTTATGCTTGTGGAGATGGTGCAAAAATCTATATTTATGAAAATGAAAACTGGACAAGTATCGCCAACAACTTAGAAGAGAAACCTTTAGAAATTCCTAAAAATGATGATTTTTTTCTAAATAATGATCAAGATTTAACTTTCAAAAAAAATCTTTATGATATAAATGGTTTCGATAATAATAGTGTTTATGTATGTGGAACACAAAATGATGAAGGCTTTATTGCATTTTTTAATGGCTTAAAATGGCTCGAAGTTGATCGTATAGCGCCATCTGTACTGTATGCAATAGTTCCTTGTCCTGATGGAAAAAACATTCTGGTTCTGGGTCAATATGGAACACTTTTAATAGGTAATATTGATAATGGATTTAAAAATTTAAAAGATATAAGTATTAATTCTACATTTTATAATGCTGCTTTTTATAATAATAAAATTTATATAGCTTCTGAAGAAGGGCTCTATCTGTATGAGGAGGGAAAATACTCCATAGTTTCAGAGTTAGAAGCAATTCAAGGAGTAATATCAGTTGAAGTTAAAGAAAATATTCTTTGGGTGCTGACATATAAAAAACTTATACGCTATGACGGAAATGTTTGGGAGATAATTAGCCATCCTGATAACGATGAGTTAGATAGACAGTTATTAAAGTGTGAGGCTGGAGATGTTTGTCCATACTCTGGAGATTGGTATAGCCCAGCTAATAATATGCAGAAGAGATACTTTACCAAAGGTGAAATCATGCCTGAAATTAAAGATAATTCTTGGGGAGAGACTATTTGGTATTTAGATATGGAAAATCAATAACATTGTTAATCCTTTATGTATGAGGCCTATCCAATTGATAGGCTTTTTTATGTGAGAGAGTATTTCTAAGATGAATTAAATAATCGAATTACGACCAGATGGACAAAAATAAATTGGCTCACTTATGGAAGTGGACATGTCTATGGCATGGCTTTAAATGGCGAAGATGTTGTTAGTTTTGAGCGTGATGATTTACATAGAGAGACATTACGCCATTATGCAAATGGTCTTAACCAACGACAACGTTATGATGAAGTTGGACGTTTAACTCAGCAATTAATGTTGAGTGGGCATGACAAAGGCTATCAGGCCAAAACTCAAAATAACGCTATCCAGCATACTAATCAATTGATTGAACGCTTATATCACTACGATAAAACAGGTGAATTAACGCTCATTAGGGATACTCGTCGTGGAACCATTCACTATAAATATGATCCTGTTGGGCGTTTATTAGAGGCAACCAGTAAGCTTGGAAAAGAGACATTTAATTTTGACCCAGCAAGTAATATTTTAGATCGATATAACAGTACCAAAGAGCAAACCTCACAGCACACTGCCACTGAAAAAGGTCTTGGTTATAACCGCTTAGTTAATAACATCGTACAAGAATATCTTGACCAGCAATATCAATATGATGCTTTTGGACAGTTGATTCGACAAAAGTCATCACAAGGTGATTTAAATGTTGAGTGGGATGTGTTGGGACGTCTTGTTCGTAGTAGAAACAATCAATATACGGCGGATTATCGTTACGATGCTTTAGGCCGACGTATTCAAAAAAGAAGTAAACACCACCATACAGGTCAAGAGCAGAACATTATTTATGGTTGGGATGGTGATACTTTAGCTTATGAGTCTAGCGCTGATATAACTAAACACTATTTCTACGAAAAAGATAGTTTTGTACCTTTGTTGCAAGCGGCGTATCATCACTCAATTGAGCTACATCAAACCCAAGACTGGACAGAAAAAACATATAGTATTTATAAAGACCCTCTTTGGAATACAGTAAAACAAAGCCAAGGTTTTGATGATGTATGGTTCTATCACTGCGACCATTTAGGCACACCACAAGAAATGAGTAACCAGACAGGTGCGATTGTCTGGAAAGCTCAATATAAAGCTTGGGGCGAATGTAAGGTTGAACAAGCTAAGTCAGATTTCTTTGAAAATTCAGAGATTATAAGCAACAACATCCGTTTTCAAGGTCAGTATTTTGATGGGGAGACAGGCCTTCATTACAACCGTTATCGTTATTATTCGCCGTATGTAGGGCGGTTTATTAGTAAAGACCCGATTGGTTTGTTGGGTGGGTATAACCTTTATCAATACGGTCCTAATCCTATTAGTTGGGTTGATCCAACGGGGCTAAATTTTAAATCTGTCGGAAAAATTAAAGAGGAAAGAGCAAGAAGGCAGACTTCAAGTTCAGCCCCTTATATCAAACATACGATGGCTAAATGTAAAACTCAGGCACAAAATATTTCTAAAAAAGAAGCACAATATTGGGATATGAGTAAGTGTGAATCTAATGTGGCACAAGTTACTGCCTTTAGAAATAGACTAGAAAAAGAAGGTCTGAATAAAGGCTATAAAGTCGATTTAGGTGATAATAAAGGTTCACATTATTATATTTATGATGCTGGAAGAAATATTGGTTTTAATGAAGGAAAGGAAACTCAATATATGAGAATTGAAGTCTCATCAACAAATGAGTTTCATGGACATCCTATATCGAAACAACGTTATGAATCTTACATGAAAAAGGCTGTAAAATGAGTATGGATAATTTGGAATACTTTTTAGATAAAGAACTTTTATTACCTCTAAAGGTTCCTTCAAATTGGTATATTTCTAAAAACTATCTTTATCAGGTTAGCTGTAATTGGTTAAATCAATTAAATGATGAAGATAAATTTAAGATGTCAGAAATTTATCTGTATAAAAATATCTTTTATGCGAAGTTAGAGAGAATAATTAATAATTTAACATATAGTTTTGTGGTTGATATTTCTGTTTATCCAGAAATTGAGGAGGGTTTATATACGAAATTTGAATATGAGATTGGTTTAGGGCTATATGAGATTTCGAAAAAAAATAAATTAATTTTTATGAGGAATTTTAATTTTTATAATATTATGGAAGTTTGTGAATTTTTGAATATTATATTGATAGATGTTTATCATAATTTAGGGGAGTCAATTAATGAGATTGATATATTTAAAAACGTAGAGAACTTTTTTGAAAAAAATAAATAATAATATTTATTTTGTCTAAAATATTTAAATCAAGGCTAAGCATTTTTAGTCTTGATTTATAGGTTGGTGAACTGAGTTTTAATATTTTTTGTAACTTAAACAATGAAATATATAGTTTCTGTCTGTTATATATTAGAGTTAATTTTATCATTTTTTTATGTTGTCAAAGAGATAAAATTGCGATGATAGCTGCTATTATTAAGTATATAGCTTGGTTTTTAATGGGGTGGATTGTGTTAGAAATTAATAAGGAATTACTATATACAGGTGATGAAGTTCTAAATATTTTACAAGAGATAGATTTTATATTGATTTCATTACATAAAATTGGGTCCTATTATGCTGAAACTCTGCCTAATTCTTATGAAGAATATGCAAAAGAAACCACTAATTTTATAGATAATAATAATGTGTGCGATAGGTTAGCGAATGTTAGAAAAGTTTTATCTCGTAAATTTAATAATGATCTAGGTGTGGATGATATGTCTGATATTGAAAGAGCATTGGAGAATATAGATTTCTGGGAGGCCAAAAAGTAAAATTAAAAGAATGTAATTATGACATCTAATGATTAATTTAAGTTATTAATTAGATGTCATAGAGTATTTTTAAATAATTATTTGGAAAAGATATAAAGTAAAGCTGCAGTTTAAGTAATTACATAAATACTAGGCTTAATAGTGAAAATGAATATTTGGTGGAATATTGATATTAAAGATGGAGTTGTTAGTTATGACTCCATTTCTTGGATTGATGATAATTTTGAAATAAATAAAGATACAGTTTTTGACTTGTCTGAAGATTTATTACAAATTTCTTTTAATAACAAAAAAATATTGGATGTTGGGTGGTATCCAAATCTAGAGGTAGATGGTTTTTTTAAAATTGTATTGATAAAAGATATGAATTGGGACTCACCTATAATTGAAAAAGAGTGTGGGGATATAAAAAGTTTAAAGGAAAATATATCAAATATTATATCTAATAATATTTAGGTAGTGAACACGTTACTAATTTGGGGGTGGAGCCCCCTCTTTAATATACAAAGTATTAATAGGAAAAAAGCGGATGCAAGAATCCAATTTTGATTTAAATGCCAATACTGAAGAATATTTAATCAATTTCGGTTGTTATACAGGAAGAAAAATAGATATTGAACGCATCATAGAAGCATGGAAAGCAGATAATTATAAAATTTTTAATTCTGCTATAGTCTTTGTTCAAAGTTTCAATGGATTAAATATAGCTCATGAGGTATATAGAGGGAAAGAAAAAGCTTTTTCGTATTTTAATTCTATTAAAGCAACAGAAGGTATAGATCCTGCCTGGATATTTGAGGAGTATTCATTAAAGGCAGGAAGTGACCTTTTACCAATTGGATTGGGCTATAGTGAACATTTAACGTATTTTATTGATCCATCATTTAAGTTTTATGGTGGTTATGATGACTATTTTTGCAAAATTGGGGATTCAGTTAATAGCTTTTTTAATAATATTTTTTATGAAAAAAACTTTATTCAATTGTAAGTAATTAAAAAGTTAACAGTCGAATACTCTAAAAGTTTTGACTGTTAATTAATGTATAGAGGCAGATATTTATGCTATGTATATTAAAAGAAAAAAATTATTAGATGAAGGTGATTTCATAAAAAAAGATCTTGTAACAGATGACTTTTTTATTGCTAGAGATACGGGTAAACCTTATATCTATGTATTAAGTCAAAAATTTATAAAGGCAGTTAATGAATTTAAATTAAAAATGAATTTCTTAGAATACTAAAATATTAACAACTTAAAAGTGAATTAATAGCGTAAGTTTTTAATTCACTTTTTTATATTTATCACGGATAGCATTCTCATTCATTCGTGTATTCATATGGTTAAGTTTTTCTTTACAAAATAGACAGATGTGTCTGTATTTTGTAAAATAATGCCAATGCTGACAAAATTTTCATAAAAAGATGTTATCTCATATACATAGAATTCTAGAAGATTTGGGTATCAGTTCGCAAAAACGCGTACTTCACGTTCAGTTTTCTAATCCGTCGTTGAATACTCAAGTCTTTTTACAAAGTATTGAAGGGCAGCATCAGCTAAATGAAGGACTGACTGCCGATTTATTTTGCCTTTCTACCAATGCCCATATTTCATTAAAACAATTTATTGGTTGTCAGGTTGCAGTCGATCAAGTAACTGATCAGGGGCAGATATTTAGAACTACAGGAATTATTACAGAAGCCAGTCAGGGGCAGAGTGATGGTTCATTAACTTTGTATAAATTGAGATTACAAGACCCGACCGTGCTATGGCATAAACGCCGAAATAGCCGTGTGTTTATGAATAAAAGTGTACGGGACATTACTGAAATTCTATTTAATGAGTGGCAGAACAAAAGCCCATTGTTTGCTTCTGCATTAACTTTGGATTTAAAAAACCTAACCCAAGACTACGATGTTCGACCTTTTGTCATGCAAAGTAACGAAACGGATTATGAGTTTTTAACCCGACTTTGGCGTAGTGAAGGCATTAACTGGTTAATTGATGAAGCTCAGTTGTTTGTCACTAATAGCTCGGATGAGATTCAATCACAAAAGTTACGTTTAATTGATAATAATGAATCATATTTAGCATTAGACCGAAGAAATATCCGTTATCACCGCAGTAGTGCTGTTGAACAACAAGACAGTATGAAAAGCCTTGTGCCAACTCGAAGCTTACAATCTACAGCCGTGCATGTGCAACGCTGGCAGGCGGATGCTTTAAGTCAAGAAGAAGGCATGGGCAGTGTTCAGTCAAAGCATAGTCATAGTGCTAATCAGGATAACGCGAGTTTAAGTCTAGAACAGGCATGGCATGTCAGTCCTGCTTGGATACAAGATTTAAAAGATGAAGATCAAGCCACTGCATCGGGTCATCAGCAGTTAGAAAAACTCAATCAAAATTTATCTGATTATTATGCGTCTCAATCAAAATATTTTCGTGCGCAAACTACAGTACGTGACGCGCAAGTCGGTTATTGGTTTGAACTGAATGAACATCCTGAAATAGATACTCATAGCGGATCAGACAAAGAGTTTCTGATTATTGGCAAAAGCTTCTATCTGCAAAACAATTTGCCTAAAGATTTGCAAAAACAAATCAATCAACTTGTTAGTCAAAGCCAATGGCAAAACAATCAATCAGGACCAAATGACCAGACTGAGCGTCAGGGTAATGAGCTCATCTTGTCACGCAGAAATATTAAAACTGTTCCTGAGTATGATCCATTAGGGCACCGACCAGCAGCTTACCCACAGCGCGCTAGAGTGGTGGGACTAGAGGGTGAAAGTATTCATGTCGACCAGTGGGGTCGTATTAAAGTCCGCTTCCTATTTACCCGAACTGATGACCATAGTCATGATGGTGGAGCAGGAAGTAACGACAATGATACCGACTCAGCTTGGGTAGATGTACTCACCCCATGGGCTGGTGAGGGTTATGGGGCACGTTTCTTGCCACGTGTCGGTGAGATTGTAGTGATCGACTTCTTTGACGGCAACATTGACCGTCCATTTGTGGTGGGGCGTATTCATGAAGCCGAACGTCACCCAACGCAGTTTGATCAAAAAGGCCAATTGCCGGAGACCAAAAAACTCAGTGGTATCCGCTCTGAAGAAGTTGATGGTAAAGGCTTTAACCAGCTTCGTTTTGACGACACTACAGGGCAAATCAGTGCCCAGCTACAAAGTAGTCATGCAGCCAGTCAGCTCAACATGGGTAACTTAAGTCATCCAAAAGATAAAGCCGAAAGTGACGGTCGTGGTGAAGGTTTCGAACTCAGAACAGACCAATGGGGTGCGCTAAGAGCAGGCAGTGGCTTACTCGTTAGCACCCACAAACAGGGCCAAGCTCAAGGTGTACACCTTGATGCAAATGAGGCCAAACAACAAATAGAAGGCGGTCTCAACAATGCCAAGGCACTCAGTGAGGTTGCCAAAAATCAGCAAACTGACCCGTTAGATATGCTTGAGAATATTCAGACTTTCTTAGAAGTTCTCAAACAAGAAGATCCTAAAAAGGCTGCTGAGTTTCAATCAGCAGTGATGCTATTGGCATCTTCAAAAAGTATTGCTGTAAGTAGTAATGAAGATGTTTACCTCAGTGCAAATGGTCAGCTCACTCAAAGTGCTGGAGATAGCATTAATATAAGTACGCAAAAGAATATAGTAAGTCATGCGAGTCAAAAAATAAGTCTATTTGCCGCCCAAGAAGGTGCTCGACTTTTTGCAGGTCAAGGTAAAGTTGAAATTCAGGCACAAGCTGATGGCTTAGATGTCATTGCTCGAAAGGGTACACAGATTACTTCAACCGAAGACACGGTTTTTATTACCAGTCCAACTGAAATTAATCTGACTGCCAACGGGTCTCAAGTTAAGCTGAATGGTTCAGGCATTTTCCCTGTTACGGGCGGTAAGCTTGAGGTGAAAGCAGGGCAACATTTGTTTATGGGGGGGGCATCAATAAATCCACCTGCGCTTGATTTACCAGACTGTTCTGCGAAGCAGGCTCAAGCCGCTCAGAATGGTTCGGCTAAGGTAGATTTATCATGAGTTTATCGGTTTTTAATACAACGCAAAATGAAGATTTAAAAGATATTACTTCTAAAATTGAAGAACAGTGTATCCAAATTCTGAGTGAATATGGTCAGATCATTTTTTTATTAGATACTACATTAAATGATTCTATTTTTAACGAGGTAATAGATAATTTATCAAACAAAAATATTGCACATATCCCTTTAGCGCATAAAAAAGAAATTGCGAAGTCAAACCTCTTTTTTATTTGTATTGATGATAAAAAAATATTTGAGCAGGTCAAAGAAGATTTGTTGCAAAACCTATCGAGAAATAAAAATATTACGAATGATTGCTATTTTGTTCATGGGTTTGGCGTGGCGAAGACACGCTCACTTGAGGAATTACGAGATCAGATAAAAACTAAATTAGTAATTGCTGATCAAGGTAAAAAAATTCTTTTCCGTTGGTATGATCCTAGAGTCATGATCTACTTAGATGAGATTTTTAAAACAGAATATGTAGGTGGCTTATTAGATAGCTTTAAAGAATGGCATTTTTTGCATCCAAAAGGTCTATTTAGCTTTAATTCTTACGAAGAATCGCAATCAATCTTGAATCTAACAAAAGTGAACCTTGAGCAGTCTATAGATTTAGATCTAATTGAAATCGCTAATAATGTATTTCAACAATTAAATGAATTTGAACAAGTTGATTTAATAAAAATTCATCCAGTTGAAATCCATCAAAATCTTAAAGAGGCTTATTACGATTATGGTCTTCAAAATTATTTAGATTTAGTTACATATGGTCTTTACAGCCAAATTATACATAAAAATTTTATACAGCATCCTGTAGTAACCAGCGTGCTTTACGACCATTGTGTTATGAATGAAATGTCTTTTACAGATGCTATGGATTATGTAACGAAAGATTTATATGAACAGATAGCTAAAGAATTGAATGGATAAAAAGATGACAGAAAATCGAAAAATGATATTGGGTAAGTCAAAATCAAATAATTCATTTAATGAAATGATTGCTCAGCAAAAACAGAAGCAGGATAAAATTCCTGTTATGGGCAAAACCGCAACAGTGGGGGATATGCGTAACCCAACTGTTGCTAAAAATATTAATAAGAAGATTGAAGAAAGTGAAATTGCAAAATCAGCAAAACAGTCAACTGCTGCAAACATGCAAAATAGTAGTGCAGGACAGGCCCAGAAAGAGTGTTCAAATTTTTGTCGTAAAAAAGGCTTTAATATTTTGCCTGTAAGGTACACCGTTGTTAAAGATAATCCCCCTGCTTTACCTGCATCCTTAGGTAAAAATGTTAAAGATATTCAATTAAGCCATCTCAAATATGCGGTTGAGATGATTGATACTGGTTATATCTATCGCTTAGTGAAAAGAACATCTGGAGCGTTGGAATGGGCGGGATATAAAGTTACCCCAAATGGACATTTGTCTTATTTCCCTGTGGGTAAAGAGGCACCTAAAAGTGTTCCAGAGTTCGCATGTAAAGGAGCAGGTCATAGTTTTAATTCATCTGTCATAGCTGTAGAAAGTAATCCTAAAGATGAGGCGAAGATTGCATATATTATTCATACACATGTGCCTATGAGTAAGGCTAAAATATCCGAGTATGAAAAAAATGCCGATAAGTTTGTAACAGAAGGAAAATGGCAGAAAATTTTAATTAATGGTGGAAGTGCACAAGAACATTGTATTGCTGCCAGCCAATTTAAAACTACGGTTTATAATCTAAACAGTTTTGGTAAAAACCGTATCGATGCAACATTAAACAAGTTTAAAGATGAGCCTAAATCGCTTGCCTGTATGGCATTGTATGATCCTGTAGGAATTACAAGAAAATTAAATACATTACGTAATTCAGAATTTAAAAAAGTAATGGATTTTTTAGCAAAAAAAGAAGGGGATTTTACAAACGAGCATCGTTTACATAGTTCTCAATGTATTGATAGTATTAAAATTTGTTTAGAAAATAGATTGTTAAATGAACGTAGCCAATTGAGTACTCAGGTAACCAAAAGTCAAGTATTAATGGGTTTGTGGGATGAATTACCAAAAAACTTATCAGATGCTGATGATATTAATTATGAGTTAGAAAAAATATATAAAAGAAAGTCAAAAGAAGAACAAGAAAGGCTATTAAAGAAAGCTCAAGAGAAGCAAATGGCAAATAAAGGTATTTATACTGAAGATATGGGGAAATTAAGTAGGAGGGACGGAGAGCAGATTTGGATTCAAAAATATAAGCCAAATTTAGATATGGTGGCTAAATCAAATTTTGATAAAAAAATTAATGTATTAATTCAAGAATGTTTAGCTGGAGCAAGAGCTATAGGAGATGATCATATTAAATGGTTATTGTCTAAAGCTGTAGTCAATGCCCTTCATGCTTATGATGATCATGTGCAAGTTCCATATGGAAATATTTTTTATGTTCATGCCATGGATATGATTAATGGGATGAGTGGGGTGCCGAGTGGACAAGCATTACTTGAAACTTGGTTGGGGGTGGAAAAAATTGCCAAAGAAAATATTTATATGAGGGCAATTTGTTATAACCAAGAAAGTTTAAAAAATAAATATAATGCAGCAGCACCAAGTATTATTGATATTTCTTGGGACGATGGACAAAATGCGGCTAAAACTGCGATTGCAGCATTTGTTGCCGCAGATAAAGCTTGGCAAGAATGGGCGGCAGATAAAACCAATAATAGTTACATGCTACATGGGCAAAAATTTAGCCTATTAAAAACGTTTTACTGGATGTCTGAACTGACCCAAAGTGCAGTGAAGTGGAGTATGAAATATACGCCAAGTTCAGAATTTGCAAAAAAACTTGGACGCTTAACGTTTTATACATTTGCCCATAGTGGTATGTTGGCAGAAAACGTTAAAAAAAATGCGCTGTATTATATTATTCCGGAACAAACTTTGAAAGGACGTATTAAGCTGACACCTGAAATGGTTCAAAATAATTGGAAAAAATATTCTTCGGCTGCAACAAATCCGAGTAAAACCGCTAGTCAAATTGATCGAATTATTGCGAATAGTTCACCAAGCGCAAGCTTACGTGTAGCCGGTGTGGTTGCAATATTTGAGCTAATTAACTTAGGAACACAAATTTCTAAGTTTAATATCGATCCATCAGTAGATAATACTTTGTCATATATGTCAGGCATGATGGCCACAACAGCCGCTATTTTAGAAGTGGGTAGTAGCTCAATGGAGAAATTTTCATGTGCAGAACGTGCCGCGTATATTGCCAAATGTGGAGCATTATTTGCGATTGCGGGCGCGACATTCTCTTTAATAATTGATATTAAGGGTTTCATAAAATCGAAAAAAGAAAGTAATCCATACGCAATAGTTTTAAGTGGTTTAAAAGTTTTTAGTTCAATAGCGACGCTAACGGTTGGCATAAGTGTATTCTTAAATTTACCCATCATGAAAAATACATCTTTACATTACACTGTTGAACGTTATGTTGTTGGAAGAGCTTTATTGGGAATACGAGCAGTTCAAGTAAGTGCAATGTTAAGCTTAGCTGGTATAGCTCTCGTTGCTTTAGAAATTTATTTAAAGAATTATGTCTTGGATAATGCGATGCAAGATTGGTGTCAAAAGTGTGCGTTCCGTTTGAACACGAGTGCTGAGGATGTATTTAAAGATATTAAAGAAGAAGAAAAAGAGTTTAATAATGCTGTGGTGAGTGTCTAAATGGAAAATTTAAAATTAAACCTTAAATTGGTTAAAGGTCCAATACATTCTTTAGAAAAAGCAAAGTCTAAAATTCCTGTAAATCAGAATATTGGTGGGATTGCAGCTGGGACTAGTTTTGCAGGAGTCCTCGCTGAGAGTAGTTCTCTACTTACCAGCGCACCTATATTAGTGATGGCGGCTAAGGCTAAAGATGGTATAACTTTTATAGGTGAAATAGATAAGTATCCATTAGTAGGGCAATTTACGACAGTACGTTTTGAAGAAAATGACGAGTTGATTGCTGTAATTAGTGATAGTCCTGTAAATGGTCGCTATCAAGTTTATGCAATCCTCGACCCTAGGTCTGGTTTATTATATATGATTTATGAAATGGGGCGATCAGTAAAAAAAGGTTATAAAGCTATTATTATGCAAACCTATTATTTTGCTCTAATTTGTTGGGGGGGGCTTTCTATAATTCTTTTAGTCCTTTATATATTTGATGCTAATTACTCATGGGTTTCCTTTTTTGATTTGATATCTTGGGTTCTCCTATTTTTAGTTCTAGCTTTTTTATTTATGGGTTTTATTAATTATTTTGCTTATCGGAAATCATACGAGAATTTTGGTAATTTGTCTGAACAAATATTTGAAAAAATAGGTTTTGAAAACCCTAAAGAACAAGATTTTTATAATGACTATTTAATTAATGATGGAATCAATATCAGTGTAATGGAATATAGAAAAAATTTAAAAGGCCCAGATCCATACCCAGAAGATTATTTTAGTAAGAATATAACAAGCGAATAAGTAGTGGAACATAAATTAAATCTTAAGCTAGTTAAAGGCCCCATACATTCTTTAGAAAAAGCAAAGTCTAAAATTCCAGTCAATCAGAATATTGGTGGAATTGCGGCTGGGACTGCTTTTGCTGGTGTACTTGCTGGAAGCAGCTCATTACTCACAAGCTCACCTATTTTATTAATGGCTGGAAAAGCAAAAGATGGGATAACTTTTATAGGTGAAATAGATGGATATCCAGTAATAGGGCAATTTACCACAGCACGTTTTGAAGAAAATGACGAATTGATTGCTGTAATTAGCGAAAAACCTGTGGATGGACGTCATCAAGTTTATGCAATTGTCGATCCAAAATCTGGTTTATTATACATGATTTATGAGATGGGCCGTTCAGTGAAAATGGGTTATAAAGCGATTGTGATGCAGACCTATTATTTCACCCTTATTTGTTGGGGAGGGGTGTCAATAATGTTCTTGCTTTTCTATATTTTTGATTTCAATTACTCTTGGGATTCTTTTTTCTCTTTATTATCTTGGATCTTTATAAGCTTCCTCATGTGCATAGGAATGATGGCTTTTGTTAATTATTTTGCTTATCGAAAATCATACGAGAATTTTGGCAATTTATCTGAACAAATATTTGAAAAATTGGGTTTTGAAAATCCTAAAGAACAGGACTTTTATAATGATTTCTTAACTGATGATGGTGTTCAGATTAGTGTAATGAAATATAGAAAAAATTTAAAAGGTCAAGATCCTTATCCAGAAGATTATTTTGATAAGAAAAATTTTTTGAAGTAAAAGGTTGTTTAATGAAGCTTAGATTGTTTGTCATTACCTTAATATTATTCACATCTGCATGCACTCAAGACAAAGAAGAACACACTCACGGAGCTTTGACTAAAGATTATAAAGATGTATCTGAATATAAGTCTAAACATGAACTAGAAAAGGCTGCAAAAGCAAATGATGCTGAGGCTATTTTTGTATTGGCATCTATGTATGCCACAGGCGAAGGTGAAAAATTTGATCAAAAGAAAGCATTGGAACTATTTGAGAAATCTGCACAATTAGGCTCCTCAAATGCCATGCTTCAATTAGGGCTGATTTATCGAAATGGCAATGAAGTTGTAAAAAAGGATGATCAAAAAGCTTTAATGTGGTTTGAAGAAGGAGCTAAAAAGGGAAATCCTTCCGCAATTCATAATGTTGGGTTGGCATATTACAAAGGTTTAAATATAAAACAAGATAGAGCAAAAGCTTTTACATATTTTATTCGATCTGCTGAGTTAGGACTCATACAATCCCAGACAGTAGTTGCTGCTCAATTATATGGTGGAGATGGCGTTAAAAAGGATATCAAAGCATCTTTTAAATGGATATTAAAAGCTGCTGAACAGGGAGATCTTGAATCACAAAACAATGTAGGTTTGGCTTATGAGCGAGGTGAGGGGGTAGAGCAAGATCCACTTAAAGCACTTGTTTGGTTTAAGCGTGCGGCTGATCATGGACATGCGTTAGCGCAATATAATACTGCTCTTAAATATTATAATGGTGCGGGTATGAAACAAAATTTAGATGAGTCAATACGATATGCAGAAATGGCTGTACGCAATGGAAATAAGGCTGGAATAGAGTTGTTATTTAATATTTATTCGGATGATAGTAGTTCAAAGTATAATCCTGAAAAAGCTAATTATTGGAAGTCTAAAATATAAATTTATACTTAAATAAAAGGCTCTTTTGAATAGAAGAGCTTTTCTAAACTTAAAAAATCGCAATATTCTTTAAAAATATAAAGCCAAATAGTTTAATTTTCTTGATATCAAATATGATTTTGAGTTGTGCAAGAGCTTGGCCCTAAAGGAAAGATGGTTATTTGCAAATCTACGGGCTTTATTAGTTCTACTTGCTCTCGCAAACTGAAATAAAAAATATACCAAATAGACAGATTAGTCTTGACAAGACGATTTTTATTTATATCGAGATTCTAGTTTCATAAATTTGAAATGTATCTTTTACAATCATTTAATCCATTTATCTTTTTTATTAGATAAAATCTTTTTAAGAAAATGTTTCGTAAATCTTAACTAAGTGATATTTATGATAATTTTTAGTTTAGTTTTAATTTTTATTTAATCTATAAAAAACAGTAACTTATTTTTAATTACAAAAAATAACAATATTATATTTTTATAAGAATAACTTTATTAAGCTATATTTTATAAGCATCTTAACTATTTACTTTTAGTTTAAGTTGATATGATTTTTATATAAAATATGTTTGTTTATATGATAAACTGCGTCTAAATTTTTTGAATATAAGGTTTTTAGACTGATTTTTTAATGTTTTAAGAATATTAACTTTTCGGTAAAGCCTTGAATAAATAAGAAAACAGAGGAATGAAAGTTGTGTTGAAACGAAGTATTTTGATACTTTTTTTGACTGGAAACATTATCGGTCTATCATATGCTCAAGCAGCAGAACTAGAGCCTGTAAAACTTAAAAAAAGTTGTATTAAGAAGAACCCTTTAGCTGAAGGTCAAAATGATCCTGAGTTATTGAATATTTTTAAACAAGTTTGTGATAGCGATAATACAACTCAAAAAAATGATTTATTAGCTAAAGCTGCTATGCGGTTTTATCAGACCAATCAACCAGTTAAAGCATTGAATTTAGCAAGTCAATTGCAAAGTCAAAATATACGCGGTTCATTAATAACAGATGTCTTGTTTTTATCTGGTGTGAGCATTGCAAATAATTCTTTGCAGCAAATGCGTACTCAGGAAATGAGATATTTAAGCAATGATGTGACTTATCCTCCGGCAAAGCAGTTAATTGAGAATATTCACACTGCGATGCCTGCTCCTGATCCATCGAGTTTTAAAGCAAGTTCTGATAGTAGCTCAGATGATAATGAAAAGAGAAGTTATAAAAAACAGTATGTAACGCGTAATAAAGCGAGTACTTCTAGAACTTCAAATAAACGAGTATCAAGCCCAGCAAAGACGACTACAGTAAAACCTAAAACTGCACCTGCAGCCACTGTGAATAAATCAAAAAGTTCGCCTTTTGACCCTTTAATTAAATAATCCGGAATAGAATCTTATGGCTAAGAGAGAGAGCGTACAAAAGAAGCTTCAGCGAATTCGACCTCCACGTGTTCAGCTTACATATGATGTCGAAATTGGTGATGCAAAAGAAGCGAAAGAACTACCATTTGTTGTAGGTGTGATGGGGGATTTTTCGGCTGCATCTGAGCTTGAGCGTACAAAATTAAAAGATAAAAAATTTATTAATGTTGATTTAGATAACATTGATGAAGTTATGGAGTCTTTATCTCCAAGAGCTGCTTTCCAAGTAGATAATACGTTGACAGAAGAGGGCGGTAAAATCGCTGTTGATTTAACATTTAAGTCAATGGAAGATTTTCGTCCGGAAAATGTGGTTCAACAGGTTGATCCATTAAAAAAACTTGTTGAAGCACGTGAGCGTTTAACTGATTTAAGAAACAAAATTTCTAACAGTGAACGTTTGGAAGATTTACTTGATGAAGTTCTTAAAAATACAGATCAGATTCGTAAATTGAGTGCGGAGGCTGATCATGAATAATACTCAATCTGCAGCAATGCCATTTGTTGAAAATGAACAAGCTACGCTTTTAGACTCGATTGTTGAAGAAAGCCGTATTGCTCGAAATGAAGAAGAACATTCGCGTGCAAAAAGCTTAATTGGTGAACTTGCTAAAGAAGTAATGGCAGGGACAATTACAGTTTCTGAAAATATGACTTTATCAATTGATAAGCGTATTGCGGAAATTGATGCTCTGATTTCAAATCAATTAAGTCAGATCATGCACAATGAGCAATTCCAAAAGATTGAATCAACTTGGCGTGGTCTCTATTACTTCTGTCAAGAGACTCCATCTAACCCTCTTATTAAAATTCGTATGTTGAATACGACTAAGAAAGAGTTAGTAAAAGATTTCCAAGGTGCTACAGACTTCGATCAAAGCACTTTGTTTAAGAAAATCTATGAAGAAGAATACGGTTCTTTTGGTGGTGCGCCATACTCAGCATTAATCGGCGATTTTGAATTTGACCGTACGCCTTCTGATATGTATTTGCTTGAGCAAATCTCTCATGTTGCTGCAGCAGCTCATGCGCCATTTATTTCGGCCGCTAGCCCAAGCATTCTTGGCCTTGAGTCATTTACAGATATTGACCGTCCTCGAGATGTTTCAAAAATCTTTGAAACAGCGGAATATGTTCAATGGCGTTCATTCCGTGACAGTGAAGATGCTCGCTATGTCGCTTTAACCTTGCCACATGTACTAGGTCGTCTTCCTTATCATCCAAAGGAAGGAACAGCTACAGAAGGGTTTAACTTTGCTGAAGATGTTTCGGGTGCAAACCACAATGAATATTTGTGGATGAATGCTGCTTACGCTTTCGGTACTCGTTTAACTAATGCATTTGATATGCATGGTTGGTGTGCTGCAATTCGTGGTGTTGAGGGTGGTGGTTTAGTTGAAGGCTTGCCAGTACATACATTTAAAACACAAGATGGTGAAGTGGTATTTAAGTGCCCAACAGAGATTGCAATCACTGACCGCCGTGAAAAAGAATTAAGCGATTTAGGCTTTATTCCTTTGGTTCATTGTAAAAACACTGATTACGCTGCTTTCTTTGGTGCGCAGTCAACTCAAAAACCTAAAAAATATGACAATGATACAGCAAATGCTAACTCTGCTTTATCGAGTCAAATTCAGTACATCATGGCCGTTTCACGTATTGCTCATTATTTAAAAGCAATGATGAGAGACAAAGTGGGTAGCTTTGCTTCTGCTGGAAATGTTGAAGCATTCTTGAATGAGTGGTTGTCACAGTATGTATTACTTGATGATGGTGCTTCTCAAGAAGCAAAAGCTCAATACCCTCTACGTGAAGCGTCTGTAAAAGTTGTAGAAGACCCTGCTCAACCAGGTCACTACAAATCTGTGGTTTTCTTGCGACCACACTTCCAGCTGGATGAGTTGTCAGTTTCTTTACGACTTGTCACTGAGTTACCTCAGTCCTCAAATTAATAAAGGTCAGCGAAAGAATAACTTTAAATTAAAAATAGGAAAGTTCTAAATGAAAGATATATACGTTGAGTTTCGTGGTAAGTATAAAGTTGACGGAGAGTCTCGTGACGCTGAGCACAAAGGCTGGTTAGAAGTTAACTCTTGGTCTCACAACATTCGTCAACCTAAATCTGCTACTTCAAGTAGTGTTGGTGGTCATACTGCTGAACGTGTTGAACATTCAGATATGGTTTTTGTTAAAGACCTAGATGCAACTAGCCCGAAATTATGGGAAGCATGTTCAGCTGGTTATACATTTGATGAAGTACAAATCGACTTCTACCGTGCAAATGGTGATAAGCGCATCAAGTACTTACAAATTAAATTGAAACATGTTCTAGTTTCTAGTGTAACTCCAACAGTTAATGAAGAAGGTGTTCCAACAGAAGCGTTTGGCTTGAAATACGCAGCTGTTGAGTGGACTTACAATCAACAAGATATTAACGGTACTGCTAAAGGTGCTGTTACTAAGAAATGGTCACTTTCTAACAATACTGCTTCTTACGCGGCGTAATTGTTTAAGTGAATATTTGGTGGAGGCTGACATAAAGTTAGCCTCTGCTGTCTTTAAGCATGCTTGTTGTGAACTCGAATGAATTTAGATCGGCTTTATCCCTATGGATTTCGTTCAACTTTGTTTGACCGCTTAATTCCTGAAAGTGAAGATTATGCAAAAGGTCTTTCTATTCAGCAACTAAGAGAATCGGTAGCAAAAGATTTAGAAGACTTGCTTAATAGTCGGGTCGCTAAGTTGGATCATGTAGTCGATGATTATCCACTAGTTAAAAAATCGATACTTCAGTTCGGTATTATTGATTTTGTGGGGCTTTCTACAGCTAATCCGCTAGATCGAGACAAGATTTGCCAATCAATTGAACAATCAATTGCAGCTCATGAACCCAGATTAAGACAAATACGGGTAGAGATGTTGTTGGATGGGCACAATATGGGGGCATTGTGTTTAAGCATTCAAGCATATCTAAATATTCATCCACTGTATGAACCTGTCGTTTTTGATGCATTGTTAAAACCGACAACGCAGCAATATGTAATTTCAGCGAGAACCTAAGCATAGTGGGTGTGTTGTGATAGAAGAGCTTTTACCTTTTTACGAAAAACAACTACAGGAATTTGGTCAGCAATCTCGTGAATTTGCCCAAAAATATCCGAAAATTGCTCAGCGTCTATCTTTAAATCAAGAGCAGATCGATGATCCGCATATTGAACGTCTTATACAGGCTTTTTCATTAATTTCGGCTCGTATTGATAAAAAGCTTGCTGATAGTTATGACGTATTTACACGTTCCTTATTTGAAGTAATGTTCCCTCAATACTTACGTCATTTTCCAGCTTGTTCTGTAATAAGTTTTGAAGATATAAATAAAATAAAGCAGCTCACAGAAGCGCATATTGTTCCTGCATCCACAGTTTTGAAGTCTCGCAGTTTTAAAGGCGTTCAGTGTGAGTTTAATACCACGCAAGAAGTCAAATTACTCCCGATAAGCTTGCAAGCGCTAGAGTTCAAAAGTACACCTAGTGCCCATATGCATTTAAGTCAAAATGCGACTTTAACTTTGAAATTTGAAATTTTTAATCGTGCTCATGCGTGTTTAATAAACGAAAAATTACCTATTTATTTAGATGCAATTTCTAATTTTCCACTTCAAGTACTAGATAGTATTTTTAAAAAGGGCACAACTTTTGCTGTTAAAATAGGACAGAAAATTGTTGAATTGGACAAAAATCCATTTGAGTTAACAGGTTTTTCAGAGCAAGAAAGTCTATTGCCACTCGATCAACATACTCATCATGCTTATCGTTTACTGATGGAATATTTTTGTTTTCCTGAAAAATTTAATTATCTGAAACTCGATTTAGGTTTTTTAAAGCGCTTATCTTTAGAAGAAAGTAGTTTTGAACTGCTTATACATTTTAAATTAAATTTAAATGATCAAGCCATAGTTCGAAATTATTCTGAATTAAATGTCGCTAATTTTAAGTTGTTCACTACACCAGTCATTAATTTATTTGAAAAATATGCTGAACCTCAAAAAATTGTACATAAACAATTAGAATACCCACTGATTACAGATGCTCATCATCCTGAGTTTTATCAAGTCTATTCAATTACTGAAATGAATATGGTTCGCGAAAAAACGAGTCAAGAAGAAAGCTATGTTCCAGTACTGCCTTTTTTTGCGATGAGCCACTATCATTCTGACACGGCACGTTTTTTCTATTCGGTGAATTATCAAAAGTTACAGCCCAATTTTGTCGAAATGGGTTATTCAATTATTTCAAAAAACTTAAATCCTTCTTCAACACGTTCGGATTTTATTAGTACTAAACTATTATGCTCAAATCGTGACTTACCACATGAAGCATTAGGACAGTCCAATAATATATTAAATCTAAATGATAGTAGTTTGGCTCGCCGTGCCATTGTTTTAAAAAGACCTACAAAACCTTATCAATTTGGTCAAAGCCAGAGTGAGCAGTGGCGTGTTATTTCGCATCTTTCATTAAATAGTTTAGCTTTAATGAAAGGTGATGCGGTATCTCATATTAAAGAGTTACTTGCGTTGTACAACTTACCTTTATCAAAAGAAAATTATCTAATTATTGAGTCAATCAAACATCTCGAATTTTCTCTCACTCACAAGCTTGTAGATGGAAAGCCATTCCCAATGTTTGTAAGAGGGGTAAAAGCAGAATTACGGATTGATTCATCGGTATTTAGAGGACATAGCCTATACATTTTTAGTCAATTGCTAAGTCGTGTTTTTAATTTAAAGGTTCAAATTAATAGTTTTGTTGATTTGGTTGTTAAGGATTATTCATCTCAGCAGGAGTTATACCAATGCAGTCAGAACGTTGGTGGCAAGACTCTTCTGTAACAGCTGAGCTCTTTACTAAGCCCAAGTCTTTTGAATTTATTCAAGCCACACGACTATTAAGACACGATTCAAGTCGTGCAATGTGTTCATCTTGGAGTGATCATTTTAAGTTTGAGACATCCTTTAATTTGAATTTTCCTGCTACAGAGATTGAAAATTTAGAATTAACGGACGAGCGAATTTATCTTACGAATTTAATCGTTGGTCTTACGGGCATACAAGGTGCATTGCCTTATACATATACGAATAAAATTAAACAGGCGTCACGTCAGCAACGAGCTGAAACTAAAGAGTTTTTAAGCTTATTTAATCATAAGCTTACAGCTCAATATGTAGAGTCGAGTATTACCTATAATCTGCCGATTAGATATGAGATAGAACATAAAAACGATTATTTAGATATTCTGCATGCTTTGAATGGCTATGTGCGATCACAGCATCAACAAGCTGATTTGGATGAATATTTTGCAGAATTTTCAGGATTAATGCAGGGACAAAATAATACAGTCCATGCATTAAAAACGATGCTGTCATGTATTTTTAAACATGACATTACGATTAAAGAATTCGTACAAGAATCTTTTAAGTTAGCAAGTGATCAACTAACAACGTTGGGTGGAAATCAGCCGAGTTTACTTGGTGTTAATACCTTTTGTGGAGAAACCATTCAGCAGATTGATGGAAAAATTGAAATTCAAATTGGGCCATTAAAACGTCAGCAATATCTAAATTTCTTACCAAATCAAGAGTTAAGTTTAAAGCTTAAAAAACTCGTGGAAACTTGGTGTAGCCCAACTTTATCGATAGATCTGCGGCTTATCTTGGATGAGTCAGAAATACAACCCATTTGCTTAACTCACAATAACGAGAGTGGTTTAGGGCAGGGTTCTTTTCTCATATCACGACAACCAAAAGTACATAACCATGAAACGTGCTATAGCCTTATTGGAGAGAAAATATGATTAAAAAAATATTACTCTCATTCATTGCTATTTTTTCATTGGTTAGTGGAATTATTATTTTCTACTGGCGTGATGTTCAATATAATCCAGATAAAGGAGATTTTTTCCTTTATTTCTTGATGCTACCCGCAGTTATTACCTTGGTGATCTTATCGCCATGGTTAGTTTATAGCGCTTATAAGACTTATAAAGACAAGAAAGAACAAGCTATAAATCAAGATAAAGATGATGCTAGTCAAAAACAAAACGCAGTAGTTGATCAACCATTAGAACAGCTAGATTTTAATATTTACTCTGCTTTTGCTTTACATGCGTTAGGTGAGAATGAAAGCATTATTGAGCAGCTACAAAACTTTAAAAGTCCAGAGTTGGATGATCAACTGTTAAATTCTTATGGATTGCCTCTTTTATCTTACCGAATTAAAGATTTGGATGAAGATAATCGTGAGGAGAGCGAATATGCTTCTCCACGACAAGTTCGTATGATGTCATTGATAAGACAGCAACTAGAACAAAATATAGAAAATTTATATCTTCTAGCCGAGCATTTAAAACGTTCAACTTTATTTTATGAGTCGCAACAGGTCCGTGAATATCACATGCATCCGGCATGGGTGGATCCTGAGTCTGAATATGATGATGTTCAAATGCCGATTGTAGAAGTTTATCGTTTAAATCGCTTAAATCTACACATCCTTCTTTCGGAGGATTTATTACATATCTGGAATGATGACCAAAGTAATGAATTAATTTTAGAATTCTTTGCTGAGATTGGTATTCCTGCTCAAAAGCTCCATATTGAATATCATTTTTTTGGAGAGCAACTCGCTTACCAAGAGTTGATACATCTATTAAAGGGTATTCATAAAAGAGAACATGAGATGTTCTTGTTGGTCGTAGCTGATTCTGAAATTGATCAGGATCTGGTCGATGAAAAATCTTGGATGATTAAAGATTATATTCCTGCTGAATTTGCGGCAAGCTGTTTACTGGCCGATCCTTTAGTGAAAATTCAGGAATTAGAACCTTCTAAGGAACTGAAAGTTGTTGTGGGCCAACAAGATACAGCGAAACTTTTTAATAATTTTAAATTTAATGATTTGCCTCAGCATGAAGGTGAGGAGCCTTATGTACTGATATTGTCAGATCAGACCGATATAAAAGTTTCGAAAAAATTGCAGCAGCACTTTCTTCAAACGCCTGTAGAACCGCATCACTATATTTATGTGAAATCTTCATTAGGGCATACCCAGCATTTAGCTGATATTTATGGCTTTATGCTGAGTATGCATTTTCCTGAACATATCATTCCTTTTGTCTTTGGAGAAAATACGGTGTCAGCGCATACATTTGTGCAATCTGTCACTGAAAATTCAGAAGATGATGCGATGGTGTTGAATAACTAATTTAAACTTTGGACTTAGAACGAGAATAGAATGCATACAATTTTAGGCTACTTGTGGCAGTACATCACGAATCCTAAAGCAATTATCGCCGTGTCATTGTTCGTGGCATTGATGTCTTCATATACTTCAATTCCTCGTCATATATTCTGGGCTTTAGCAACTGCCTATGCTTTGGGTCTTATTGTCTATGGTATCTATTGGCTTATTCAAAGAAGAAAGCATGCTGCTCAAGGTGAAGAGCTAGCTGAAGCAATTGAAAAAGATAACCAAGCTGAATATGGCAAAAATAAAGATAAAGAAGAACTTCAGCTTATTAATCAACAAATGAAAGAATCAATTCAATTGATTCGTAAATCTAAGTTGGGTGATAAAAAAGGGAATGCTGCACTATATGAGCTTCCTTGGTACATGGTTATTGGTAACCCGGCAGCAGGTAAAAGTTCGGCTATTTATAATTCTGGTTTAAAGTTTCCATTTGAAGAAACGCATCAGAAAATGGTATCTGCTGGCTTAAGTGGTACTCGAAATTGTGACTGGTTCTTCTCTACAGAAGGTATTTTGCTCGATACAGCAGGTCGTTATTCTGTTTATAGTGAAGATCATTCTGAGTGGTTAGGTTTCTTAAATATTTTAAAGAAGAACCGTTCTAAAGCGCCGGTCAATGGTTTGATCCTAATTGTTAGTATTGCTGAGCTCATTAGTCAAAGTCCTGAAAACTCATTAAAGCTTGCTAAAAACTTACGTGCACGTATTCAAGATCTAACTGAACGTTTAGAAGTTGTTGTGCCTGTTTATTTAGTCTTTTCAAAGATGGACTTAATTGCAGGTTTTACTGAATTCTTTGAGTTTTACGAAGCTCAAGAATACAACCAAGCTTGGGGAGCAACGCTTCCATATGAACAGAGTTCTTCACATAATGCTGTAGAGTTATTCGAAAAACATTACAACATTCTTTACGATGGTCTAAAAGGGGTAAGTTCGACCCATTTAAGCCGCCGTCATTCGCAAAATATTTCACCAAGTGTAATGACTTTCCCATTAGAGTTTAAAACACTAAAACCAGCTTTAAAAAGCTTTATTGGTACACTTTTTGAAGATAATCCATATCAATTTCAACCTGTTTTCCGTGGGTTTTACTTCACCAGTGCTTTGCAGGAAGGTGTAATTGAAAGTCCAATGACTGAACAAATTGCCCAAGAATTTAAGCTGTCTCAAATTGCTCAAAGTGATGTAAAAGATTATTCAAAAAATACTCCTAATCATGGCTATTTCTTAAATGGTCTATTTTCAGATGTTATTTTAAAAGATAAAGATTTAGTTAAGCAGCATGTAAATACGGGCAGAAAACGTCAGCGCTATATTGCATTTATTGGTGCTTTAGCGGGTGTTTCAATTATTTTAGGTGTATGGGTTTGGTCTTATCGTAACAATCAACAATTAATTGGTGAAGTGCAAGCTGACTTAAATAAGGTAGTTCAATTAGAAAGAGCTTCTGGTCAGCAACTATCTACTCAATTAGAAGCTTTGCTAATTCTTCAAAGACGTCTACAGCAGTTAGACGAGTTTGATGAAAATAGACCACTTAAATTTAGTTTTGGTTTATATCAGGGCAATGAGCTTCGTGAAAAGCTAAAAGCCGAATATTTAAAAGGTGTTAAGCAAATTGTATTAACGCCGACACAGCAAAACATTGCTCAATATTTGCAACGTGTAAAAAATAATGAAGCAACATTAAAAGCGAATCATACGAATGTTGAGATCAAGCAAACTGCGCAGTCTCAACAATATTTGGAGCCTTCAGATACCAATCCGCAAGATGCTTATAACGCATTAAAAGCTTATTTGATGATGAGTAATCCACAATATATGGATGCAAGTCATCTCAGCGATCAGGTTACGCGTTTCTGGCGCTCTTGGTTAGATGCTAATAAAGGCCAAATGCCACGTGCAGACATGATTCAAGAAGCTGAACAGATCTTATCTTACGCAATGACTTTGGCAAATGATAAGCAATTCCCAGTTTTAGAAGCTGACTCTCAAATTGTTGATCAAACACGCCAAGTATTGCTCTCGGTTGTTCGAGGAATGCCTGCACGTGATCGTGTTTATAACGAAATAAAAATGCGTGCAGCAGTACGTTTCCCTGCGTTGACTGTAAGTCAGATTGTAGGTGAAGCTAATAAAAATGTTGTATTAGGAAGTTATGCATTGCCTGGCGTATTTACTCAAAAGGCATGGAATGACTATGTAGAAAAAGCAATTGAAGAGGCCGCGGATAAGCCAACAGATAGTAAAGATTGGGTTCTAAATAGTCGTCAATCTGATGATCTAACTTTCTCAGGTAGTCCAGAGCAAATTAGAAAGCAGCTGACAGCTCTCTATAAGCAAGAATATATTGCGGAATGGAGAAAATTCTTAAGCGGTATTCACTACGCTAAAGCTGGTCAATTTGCTCAGCAAGTTAAAAATATTGATGTCTTAGGTGAACCGCAAAATTCTCCAATTAGAACATTAATTGAAAGAGTAGCAGTCGAAACAAACTGGGATAATCCGGTTGTTCAAGCTGAGCTCGCAGCTCCACAAAAAGGATTTATTGCATGGTTTAAGCGTAAAGTTTTAAATCATGATGATAAGCAAGTTGCTAATCAAGTGGCAAATAATGCTCAAGGCGCTATTTCTCAAGAATACCAAATGTTCTATCAGTTGGTTCGCAAACGTGATGACCAACAAGGTAAATCATTGCTTGATGAATATATGACAAATTTAGCTCTCGTTCGTAGTAAGTTTAACGAGCTTAAGAATGCGGGTGAAATTGGACCTAATGCGATGACATTAGTCAAGCAAACCCTTAATGAGCAAACGTCTGTATTTAACCAAACTCAAAAAATTGTCGATGAAAAAATGGCGGTTGGTTTCAATGAAATTGATCAGCGATTACTACAAAAATTGGTAGTTAGTCCACTTACGCAAGCTTTCGAAAGTTTAATTACACCGACTCAAGACGAAATTAACAAATTATGGGTAATGCAAGCTTATCAGCCATTTACAGCAAATCTTGCTAAGAAATATCCATTTAACTCATCAGCTTCTTTGCAGGCGACAAGTAGTGAAATTGGTCAAATCTTGGGTGAGAACGGTAGTATTTCTCGTTTTGTCAAAGAAAGTCTAGATCCATTTGTGATTCGTCGTGGTTATACATTAACGTCTAAAACTTGGAAAGATTTAGGAATTAGTTTAAACCCTCAATTCGTCATGAATTTCCAAAGATATGTTTCACCAGCCAATGGTATGGCAACAGGTGAGTTGAATGCTCAAGCTCCTGCGGCACCAGCAACCAACCAATCGAACTTCCAGTTCTACCCAATTCCAAACCCACAGTTACTTTCATATACCGTTGATATCGATGGTCAGCGTATGACTTATGAAAATGGTGTTCAGCAGTGGGTTAACTTCATTTGGCCAAACCAAGGAAGTATTCCGGGCGCTCGTATTACTGCAGTAGATTTACAAGGCCAAACGCATACGATTTTTGATGAGCCGGGTGAGTATGGTATTAACCGTTTAATTGATAGTGCTCAGCGTAAAGAACAAAATGGCGGATTTGAAATGCTTTGGCGTAGTAAAACTGATCCATCTTTATTTGTAAAAATGAATTTCCGTCTCATTAGCAGCAATTCAGGCAGTATCGGTTCAAGCCGTGGTTATGCAGGTATGCAACTGGTTGATAAAGTCACTGCTGATAAAGCAGCTCGTGTGGTATCTGCTCAGCAAGCACCAGCTCAAGCTGCTCCAGCAAGAACTGAAAATCCTGTTTCAGCACTCGCTCAGTCTTCTGCGGGAGTTAAACCATGACTTGGAAAATAACCTCTATGCGAAAGGAGGAGCAATAATGCAAACATTAAAAACCACTCCTTTGTATTACGGCAAAAGTCCTGCTCGAGGTGACTTTTTAAAAACAAAAGGTCAGAATGCGCTAATACAATTACTTGATCAGTGGATTACTGAAGCATTGGAATATGCAATGCAGTCGGGCAGCTTTAAAGAAGCTTATAACACATTACCTTCACTGGATTTCTTTATTGCAAATCCAAAAGAAAATATGTTTTTAGCGGCGAACCTACTGGCAAGTGAAGATAGTTCAGGTCGATCTTTTCCAATGGTACTGAGCCATTTATTAGAAATTGATTTGCCATATGATAATTTGTTATATGCGCCATATAGCTATAAACATGTACTCGTTGATTTATTCCAAAACAATCGGGCTTTAAAAGGAATCAAAGATTCAGATCTATTACTTGGGAAATTAGGTCACTTACAAAATCAGATTCAGGTTTTAACTGAACGCGAGTGTGTAGGTTTCTATGAAAATCATACGATGCATTCATTTGCTCAACTCATGAAGTTAAGTATTTATGAATTGGCGCAAAGTATGATTGGGCTGGGATTATTACTACAACCAATTTTACAAAATGGAACGAGTCGCTTAAATAAAGTTTTAATTTTGCCTATTAATAATCCTGCTTACAGTTATGAAATAGCAGCATTTTGGGTCAGCATTATTTGTCGCTTTTTAAAAGAACATAATACTGAGGTATTGATAGGTTTATTACATCGAGATCAACCCGTATTATTCTTCGGTTTCCAAGGGGCTGATATTTTAGCCCTTAGCGATATTTTTACTCAGAATATGGATAGTAAGCATTGGGTTTCTCTAATAGAAGCTCAGTGGATTGATACTTACTTGGAGCAGAATGCTGGTTTAGCTACGCTGGAACAATCATTATGTCAACGCCAATTAAGTTTAAACCAAGGCTTAAAACTATTTAGACAGACTTTTTTGGGTGAATAATAATGAATCAACGATATCAAACTAAACTTTTACAGCTCATAAAAGGCTGTTTTATCTATGCTATTGCTAATTATGCTTTGGCTCAGCCCATTGTTGTAGAAGGTGTAGTTCCTAACGAAGCGAGTAAACAGGCCATCTTATTAAAAATGCAGTCTGTTTATGGTGCCGATCAGGTTGTAGATAAAATACAAGTAAGACCTGTAGCCGCTCCAAATGGGTGGAGTGACTCGGTGACGCGAGTGATTACCCCTGACCTTAAAAAGGTTTCGCAAGGGAAATTAAGCGTAAATGGTACTCGATTTGAGCTAAGTGGAAAAATGCTGAATCCAGCAGATATCCAGCCTACAATTCAATCTTTTCAAGGGTTAGTGCAGCCACCATATCAACTGTATTCACAGTTATCAGTCAATCAGGCTGAGCAAAAAATCATTGATGACGCACTTAAAAATCGAATTATTGAGTTTGAATCTGGTAGTGCAGTTTTAACTGATGCAGGTCAAAAAATTCTCGACGAGATGGCTGTTGCTTTAAATAAAGTAGGCGGTAAAAAAGTCAAAATTATTGGTCATACTGATAGTTCAGGTGATGCAACTAAAAACTTAAAACTTAGCCAAGATCGAGCATTAGCAGTGAAAAACTATTTGATTAGTAAAAGTATTCCTGCCGATCATTTATCTACAGAAGGTTTAGGTTCATCTAAGCCAGTTGCAGATAACACTTCTCCAGAAGGCAGAAAGAAAAACCGTCGAATTGAGTTTACTGTTCTATAAATATAAGGAGAAGAACATGGCTAGCCCTTACATTACGATTGGATGCCCAACCACTGGTGGAGGGCAAGTCATT